>VAOW01003841.1_pt1 | contig 17506 bp, 15 predicted proteins | sample 3393921 | NCBI WGS metagenome assembly VAOW01 (sample SAMN08290428, study PRJNA428436) | hydrothermal vent metagenome | isolation source: Deep-sea hydrothermal vent chimney | place: Indian Ocean: Southwest Indian Ridge | depth 2742 m m | reverse complement strand
TCGTTCAGCAGTTTCAGGGCATTCCACTGTTTGGGATTATGGCTGGCCGTGAGGATGATACCGCCATCCGATTGGGTTTCGATAACAGCTATTTCCACCGTTGGAGTCGTCGAGAGCCCGACATTGATGACGTCGGCTCCCATTCCAACAGCAGTGGAAACCACAATACCTTCTGCCATTTTCCCGGAGATGCGCGCATCACGGCCTACCACGATTTGCACGTTCTTTTTACTGTGACGTTTTTGATGAAAACAGATAAAAGCCGCAGTGAATTTAACAATGTCGATGGGGCTGAGATTGTCGCCGCTTTTCCCGCCGATAGTCCCACGAATACCTGATATTGATTTGATTAACGTCATTTCTATTGGTAAAATTAAGATTGCCGCCTTTCATTTGTAAAACGCCTTGTGCAAAATTAGTGAAATATCCGCCCCTGCTGAAAAAAGATTGGTTATTTTCGTTTTATATAACCTTAATTCTGCAAGGTTGTTACGTAGCGAAAGTTTGAAATGTGTGCCGGTATTGGCAAGCACAGTGAAGAAGAATCGCAAACGTAGCACTCGCTACGGTGAGGAGGTTCAAGCGAGCATTGTCAATAATGGTGTACAGTTCAAACTTGCAGCAGGAATAACTTTGCGGATTTAAGGTATAAGATTAATACACAAAGATGAGGACGCGTATTTTTATGTTGGTATAAATCTTAAATTTGCAGCAGAATTTTAACGTATGGATGAAGAATTTGATTGGCAACAGGATGATGAGACAAACGAATTGGTAAGTCGTTTTGAAAAGTTGTTGGAATCGGGAGATGGTCACTTTTTTGATGTGGAGGAGTTTGAAACCATCATCGATTATTATCTTGATATTCAGCAAACAAGTCTTGCGCGTTCGGCCATCGAGTGGGCGCAGGAACAGCATCCCGGTAGTAATTCTTTCAAAATCAGAGAAGCCCGGCTTTTCACACAAGAGACAAAGTATAACCAGGCATTGAAAATATTGGACGACCTTGACATGCTCGAAAAAGGTAATGAAGAATTTTATCTTGCAAAAGGTGAAATATACAGCCTCATGGACAAGCATGAAAAATCCATTGCCGCTTATAAAAAAGTGCTGGAGACCACCGAACGCCCGGAGGAAATTTTGTCGAATATTGCCTATGAGTACGAAAGCCTCAACGACTATCCCAATGCTTTACGTCATTTGACAAAAGCACTGGAGCTCCGCCCCGAATCGGAAGACCTTATTCAGGAGATTGCTTTTTTCTTTGAACTTACCGGCCATGAAGAAGAGGCTATTGAATTTTTCGGAAATTTTCTGGACCGTCATCCTTATTCCAAGTTTGCCTGGTTTAATCTCGGTATTTTTTACAGCAATCTGGAACTTTACGAAAAAGCCATTCAGGCTTATGAGTTTGTTGTCGCCATTGACGACGAATTTGCTTCTGCTTATTTCAACATGGCCAATGCCTACACAAGCATTCAGCAGTATCGTAAAGCCATAGGTCTTTACGAAGATACACTGAAATTGGAAAAGCCGGAAGCCATAACCTACTGTTATATCGGTGAATCATGGGAGAATCTAAACAACCTCGAAAAAGCGCTGATTAATTTCAATCAGGCGCTTGACCTCGATGACAAGCTGGCGGATGCCTGGGGCGGCGTAGCCCGTATTTTTGTTCGCCAAAACATGGAGAAAACAGCTGTTAAATATTACGAAAAAGCAATTCAGCTTGCTCCGGCACAGGATGATTTAAAGTTTGAACTTGCTGTAGTTTTTTTGCGCAACCATAATCTTGAAAAGGCATCTTCCCTCTTTGAGGAAGTTGTAAACCACAACAGTCATTATGTGGAGGCGTGGTTGAATTACTCTTTGGTTTTGGCTTTGGAAGAGAAGTTTGATGAAGCAATAAATACATTGACAAGGGCACTAAAGGACAATGCATCGGAAGCCAGAATTCTTTACAGACGAGCAGGTTATCTGTACCGGCAGAAAAGAATTGAAGAAGCTTATTTTGATATCGAACAGGCCGTAAAACTGAATTTTAATAAACACGAGGAGTTGCTGGAGTACCTTCCCGAATTGCTCGACGAACCACGATTTATTGAAATTTTGGACCTTTACAAGAAACCTAATAGTTAACATAAAAATATAAAAATGAATATCTCTCTGAAATTTATTCCCGAAAGGCCTTCACAACCCAGAACCAACGGTATTACAATGATTATGGACAAAGGCATCGGGATGAACCAGGCTGCAGATTTGACAGAAACTGCAGGAAGCCTCATTGACCTTCTGAAGCTCGGTTTCGGCACCTCCTACGCCAATCCGAATGTAAAGAAAAAAATTGCTCTCTTCAAAAAACATGGTATCCGGGTTTATCCGGGAGGAACACTTTTCGAAGCGTTTGCCATCAGAGACCAGTTTGATGATTTTCGCCGTTTTCTCAGTAAACTAAGTTTTGATGCTGTTGAAATCTCAGATGGTTCCATGGAAATAGATCACGACAAAAAATGTGAATACATCCATACGCTGTCCAAAGACTTTTTAGTAGTATCGGAAGTAGGCTCAAAAATTGCCGGACTGGAAATTCCTATCTCGCAATGGGTTTCCCAAATGAAAACGGAATTGGAAGCCGGCTCTTTCAAAGTAATCGCCGAAGCCCGCGAAAGTGGTACAGTGGGCATTTACGATATTAACGGAAAAGCCAACTTTGAGCTTATCAGCGAAATTTCCAAGCATTTGCCATTAGACAACATTCTGTGGGAAGCACCCCAAAAATTACAACAAGTGTGGTTTATCAAACATTTCGGTGCCAATGTGAACCTCGGAAATATTGCTCCCACCGAAATTATCCCGTTAGAAACCCTGCGTTTGGGTTTGCGTGGCGATACTTTTATGCACTTTTTGCCCGACGATATGAAACAGTAAGTCTCCGCTGCCAGGAAACAGAACACAACTTTAAAATCATATTCCGATGGAAAACACATCTTTACAAACCCTGTTTGAACGCCAGCAGCTTTTTTTTGCAAGCGGGAAAACCCGGGACCTTATTTTCCGGAAAGAGGCCCTGAAAAAGTTGCGGTCTGCCATCCTTATACACGAAGATGAACTTTACGAGGCGTTACATAAAGACTTACACAAATCGCCTTTTGAATCGTATGCTACCGAAATTGGTTTTGTCCTCGATGAATTGCGTTTTCATTTAAAAAAACTGCACAAATGGGTTAAACCCAAAAAAGTAAGCTCTTCTATTGTTAGTTTTCCGGCAAGAGGTTACAAAACATACGAACCACTTGGCACCGTGTTGATTATTGCTCCCTGGAACTATCCTTTTCAGCTCATGATGGCGCCACTGATTGGCGCTATTTCGGCCGGAAATACGATAATAATAAAACCTTCGGAAATTGCTGAAAACACAGCTTTGGTCATCGAAAAAATTATCAACTCCAGCTTTGAAAAAGAATACATCCATGTAGCTTCCGGCGGCGTGGACGTGTCGCAAACACTGTTAAGGTTCAAATTCGATCATATCTTCTTCACCGGAAGTCCGCGTGTGGGAAAAATAGTGATGCAATCGGCGGCAAAGCAGATGGTTCCTGTTACGCTTGAGCTGGGTGGGAAAAGTCCCTGTATTGTGGACGAAACTGCTCCGCTGAAACTAACGGCACGACGGATTGTCTGGGGAAAATTTCTCAATGCCGGACAAACCTGCATCGCCCCTGATTATCTTTATGTACACGAAAAAGTTAAAGAACCACTGATAAAGGAGATGAAAGAAGCTATCAAAAAAGCTTATGGTGAAGATGCCGGCAAGAGCCCCGACTTTCCACGCATCATCACCCGTGCCAACATGGAACGGCTGGCAGCCTTGCTTGATGACACCAAAATTGTCTATGGTGGTCATTACGACAAGGACGAAAAATATTTTGAACCTACGATACTGGATGAGGTAAATTTTGACCTTCCGGTGATGCAACAAGAGATTTTCGGTCCCATATTGCCCGTTTTGACTTTTAAGGATACGGAAAAAATTATAGCGTCTATAAATGCCCATCCTCGTCCGTTGGCACTGTATGTCTTTTCCAAAAATAACCGTTTCCGGAAAAAAATTATCGGCAGCATTCCTGCCGGCGGAGTTACTGTGAACGATACGTTAATGCACATAGCAAGCAACAGGCTTCCTTTTGGCGGCGTGGGCAATAGCGGAACAGGAAAGTATCATGGGCATTTCAGCTTTGAGACATTCTCCAACGCCAAGCCTGTGGTCTATCGCGGAACCTGGCTTGATATTCCCATCCGCTACGCTCCTTACGGTAAAAAATTAAAAATTATCAAATATTTAATGCACTAATCCGTTAGCAAAATTCCAACCGTAAACAGGATGGCAAAAGAGAAGAAATATCTATGAAGGAATATATCAACTACTTTTTTAAAGGAATTGCTGTAGGTGTCGCCAACATCATTCCAGGGGTTTCCGGAGGCACTATCGCATTGATTACCGGTATCTTCGAGCGACTTATTAACGCTATTAAAGCTTTCGATATTACTGCTGCGCGACTGCTTTTTACCGGAAAATGGAACGCTTTTGCCAGAAAAACCGATTTTTATTTTCTACTCACCCTGCTTGTCGGTATTGCACTGGCTATCATCTCCCTGGCACGGGTATTCAATTATCTTTTCAGAGATTATCCGGTTTATATCTGGTCTTACTTTTTCGGCTTGGTACTGGCTTCCATCTATTTTGTTGCGAAAACTATTGAACGATGGAATTTTGTCGTTATTTTATTATTTATTGTCGGAACGGCCTTTGCGATTTTTGTTTCACTGATTAATCCGGCTGCCGAAAACAGCAACTTCTGGTATTTGTTTTTGTGTGGAATAGTGGCTATTTGCAGTATGATACTTCCGGGACTATCGGGTTCTTTTGTGCTGATTTTGATGGGAAACTACGAGCTTGTGGCTATTCAGGCTATTAATAACCGGGAATTTTCCATTTTACTTCCTGTGGCACTCGGAGCAATCATTGGACTTATCGCTTTTTCACATCTTCTTTCGTGGGTATTTAAAAATTATAAGAATCAGACCATTGCCATCCTGACGGGCTTTATTCTTGGCTCGCTGAACGTGTTGTGGCCATGGAAAACAGCCGAATATCTGAAAAACAGTGCCGGCGAACTGATTTTGAAACACGGCGAAAAAGTGGTGGCACGTTACGCCAGCATACTTCCCGAATATTATGACAAAGTTTTCTGGATGGCCGTATTTATCATGGTGTTGGGAATCTTAAGCATTACAGCTATTGAATTACTGGCAGGAAAAGAGGCACAGAATATAGCTTAAAAATATCATTACAGCAAATTTAATTTATGGATATCTACGGACTCATCGGCAAACCACTGAAACACTCCTTTTCGGGAGACTATTTTTTGCAAAAGTTTGAGAAAAAACACATTGATGCGGAATACAGGTTGTGGGAAATGGATGAGACGCCTGACCTACACCTCTTTGCCAGCGAACATCCGCAACTGAAGGGGCTGAATATTACTATTCCTTATAAAAGAACAATTATTCCTACATTAGACGAACTGGATGCTCTGGTACAAATTATTGGAAGCGCAAATGTTGTCAAAGTAAACAGAAAGGGCGGAGAGATTTTTCTTAAAGGTTATAATACCGATATTATAGGATTTGAGAAATCGCTGAGACCACTCATTAAAGGCAGAAAGCAACTGCGTGCCTTAATCCTCGGCACCGGTGGCTCGGCACATTCGGTAGCTTTTGTTTTGCGCAAACTCGGTATCTATTTTTACTTCATAACCCGCAGACCGAAAAAGCTGGAAATGCTGGGCTATTCGTGGATAACACAGGCCATTATGGATGAATTCCAGCTTATTGTCAACACAAGTCCGGTGGGAATGTATCCTGATACGGATCATGCCCCCGTAATTCCTTACGAGATGCTTACACCCGGCCATATTCTCTTCGACTTGATTTATAATCCGGAAGAGACATTGTTCCTGAAAAAAGGAAAAGCACAGGGAGCCGTTGTGAAAAACGGTCTGGAAATGCTTAAAATACAGGCGGAAGAATCCTGGAAAATCTGGAAAAAACATTAAGAAAAATAATCCTATGAAAATTATTATTTCAGGCTACGGCCGGATGGGAAAAATCGTGGAGGAAGTTTGCTGCCAACGCGGACATGAAATTGTCGCCATCATAGATAATCCGTCAGAGTGGGAGAAAGCGGCTTTACTATCCACTCTTGATACTGCTGTCATTGACTTCTCCATGCCCGGGGAGGCTGTGGACAATATTTTGCGCTGTTTTCAGATAGGCATCCCTGTGGTAACCGGCACTACCGGCTGGTACGGAAAACTGGAAAGAGTGAAAAAAACCTGTGCCGACACGCAGGGAACACTTTTTTACGCTCCTAATTTCAGTCTCGGGGTAAACATTCTTTTTCACGTTAACCGGATACTGGCTAAAATCATGGCTTCTGTCGAAGGCTACCGCGCGGAGATTTCCGAAACCCATCACATACACAAGTTAGATGCACCAAGCGGAACGGCTTTGCGGCTGGCAGAAGATATTTTGCACGAAAATCCGCAACTGAAAAAATGGAAGAATGCCCCCGATGATGATCCGCATACGCTTCCTGTTCTCTCTTTTCGGGAAGGAGAAATTCCGGGGACTCATGAAGTGATTTACGACTCGGAAGCAGACAGGATAAGCCTGAAACATGAAGCCAAAAACCGGAAGGGATTTGCCATGGGAGCCGTGCTGGCAGCAGAATTTATCAACGGGAAAAAAGGAATCTTTACTATGTACGACTATCTGAAAACGCTGGGATTGTAAACATTTGAAGTGGTAAATAAACCCCTTCCCGTTGAAAGTTGCCTGTTTTTATTATAGCTTTGTGGCAGATTTCAATTAACAAATATTAACGACTGACGAACAACGATTTTAGTATTTTGCAGCACTAAATAAAGTATTAGCAAATGATTGAATTACTGATTTTTATTCCGCTTTCCTTTACGCTCCCCACCGTTTTTCTTTGGGTACAATTTGAAAAAGCCGGACGAAAAGGCTGGGAAACGGTTGTCCCTTTCTACAATCTGTATGTTTTTTTGAGGATTATTAAAAAACCTCTATGGTGGTATCTGCTGTTGCTATTTCCTTTTATCAATGTATTTATGTATATGCTAATGCTGGTGGAAATGGCAAAATGCTTTGGGAAATACAGCCTCGGCGAACAGTTTCTTGCCATAGTTTTTCCTTTTTTCTATTTTCCCTGGATTGCCTTCCGGGAAGAGGGTCAGTTTCTTGATCCTGAAACCCGTGAAGAGCCCAGAAAAGGTACTGTCCGCGAGTGGACCGATGCTATTATTTTTGCTGTAGTGGCTGCCACCATCATTCGTACTTTTCTCATTGAAGCTTACACCATTCCTACCTCTTCCATGGAAAAATCACTGCTTGTTGGCGATTATATTTTTGTAAGTAAGATTGCTTATGGTCCGAAGATCCCCAATACACCACTGTCGTTTCCTTTTGTCCATCACACCATGCCTCTCACGAAGCACATGAAATCCTATCTAACCTGGATTGAATTGCCCTATTGGCGTTTGCCCGGTCTGGAAAAGGTTCACAGAAACGATGCGGTAGTCTTCAATTATCCTGACGGCGACACGGTTTCCACCCGCTTCCAGAGCAACATCAGCTATTACACACTAATAAAACAGTATGGCCGTAAAAAGGTTTGGAGCGACAAAAAAGATTTTGGCAATATCATTTACCGGCCGGTGGACAAAGAGGAAAACTTTATTAAAAGATGTATCGGACTCCCCGGTGATACGTTACAGATTATCAACCGCAAAGTGTTTATCAACGGAAAAGAAAACCATGACCCCGGAAAGAAAGAATTTGAATACGGGGTTATCACCGATGGGCACTCCATTAACCCCATTATCCTCAACCGCCTGAACATTACCGAAGGATGGCGTACAAGTATTCCGGGACAATTCGTTTATATGCTGACGGATAAAGCACGCGATGCACTGAAAAAGCTTCCTATTGTAAAAGAAATTGAAGTCTTTAACGATCCGGCAGGTAAATGGGATAAGGAAACGTTTCCATACGACTCTATTTATCCGTGGAATAGAGATAATTACGGGCCTATTTACATCCCTAAAAAAGGAGCCACCATTGCTTTGAACCTGAAAATTTTACCTATTTACAGAAGAGTAATCCGTGTGTATGAACACAACAAGCTAAAGGTAAAAGATGGGGAGATTTATATTAACGGTAAAGTAGCTGAACACTACACCTTTAAAAAGAATTATTACTGGATGATGGGTGATAATCGTGACAATTCAGCCGACTCACGTTACTGGGGTTTTGTGCCGGAAAATCATATTGAAGGTAAAGCTGTTTTTATCTGGATGTCGCTTAACCCGCGGAAATCATGGCTGGATGGAAAATTTCGCTGGAACAGACTTTTTACTTTCGTCCGGTAAATACTCCTCGGGTGCGTTTGTCATAACACCGGAATGCTTGGTTAACTAAGTTTAATACTTTGATAATCTTTTAACAAAAAGTGTACCGGATACCATGCAGCAGCAAGCCCGATAACAAAAACAGTGATAAAGACATACACAAAATCAAGCAGCTGCATCTGCACCGGGTAAGCATTGATGATAAAGTCACCATTGCCTGAGCCAAGCCGCACCAAACCGAAACGTTGCTGCAGCCACAATATCACAAATCCGACAATGAGTCCCGAAACGGCACTTAGCAAACTAATCATTATGCCCTGGCGGAGGAAAATCCGGCGTAACGTTTGCATGTCGGCTCCCATACTTTTTAAAACGGCCAGGTCCTTCATTTTTTCCACAATCAGAATAGCGACAGAGCCGATCATATTGAAGGAGGACAAAATCAGGATGAAAACCAAAATCAGAAAAACCGCCATCTTTTCCGATTTCATAATTTTATACAGCATTTCGTTCTGTTGAAAACGATTTTTTATCACAAATTGCTCTCCTGCAATATCTTCTATCTTTTTCTGAATTCCATCCGCCGGAGTGCCTTTCTTCAAAAAGACCTCCAGAGAGGTAACCTCATCGCTATAGTTAAGTAATTCGCGGGCAAAACGCAACGAAACCAGCACGTATTTCTGGTCAAAATCCTGCTGAACGGAAAAAATGCCCACCGGCTGAGTTACCTCACTGTTAAAAGCATTTTGAAAATTAAAAGAGGAGGCATTGCCACGACGGGGAACCAGCACCGTCAGCAGTTGTTGTGTGTTGTGCGTATTGATACCGAGAAACCAGGCTACACCGGCGCCCACCACGGCAAAATTTGCTTTTCCGGATTGCAGCACAAAAGTACCGGCACGCATCATGGTATCTAACTTATTCACTTTCATGTAATTTGGCGAAAGTCCCATGATTTTCCCAATGTATTGCTTATCGCCATATTTAAACAGCGCATCCTCTTCTACCACCTGCACAACCTGGGCTACGCCGGGAAGCTGTTGAATTTTTTCAGCGGGAAATTGTGCATAATGAAATGTTTTTCCCAGTTTTGCCGTAATCATAAAATCGGGATTAAAAGACTGGTAAAGCGAAGAAATTACGTGCTCGAAACCGTTGAAAACAGAAAGCACCACAATCAATGCAGCTGTACCAATACCCAGCCCAATCATTGAGATAAGCGATATCACATTAATCAGGTTGTGCGACTTTTTGGAAAAAAGATAACGCCGCGCCATAAAAAGCGAAAACTGCATAAATTCTGTTTTTCTTTTACTCTACAAATATCCGATAATTACGCAAACAAAAGAAAAACGAGATATTTTCTCTATAAATAAAGCGGAAAATTACCTTTTCGTAGCTTTAGCTGCAACGGATACTTCAAAACTTATCTTCTTCCGGTCATCCCGATTTTGCAATAGATTTCAGTCGGTCGTAATCGACAAGGGTAATGGTTTTATTCTGAATATAGATCAAACTATCTCTTTTAAATTCGGAGAAAGTGCGGATGGTGTTTTCCGTAGTCATAGAAATTAATTCGCCAATTTCGCGGCGGGTGATGGGAAGGTCGAATGTCTTTTTATGATAAACATCATCGGCAAAATAGAGTAAAATGGTGGCAATTCTTCCTTTGAGCTGTTTTTGCCCCTGTTCAAACCTGCTTTCAATGATTTCCTCCGAAATATTACTCATCCGGTTTAATACACGCATAGCAAATTTACTGTTGGCGGAAATAATATGCTCCAGTACCTCTAAATCCACATCGCAAACAAGGGTCTCCTCTATCGCTTCAATGCTATATTTGTAACTTGTTTTCGTAAATATTGTGAGTAGATTTACAAAATCTCCCGGTTTGTTAAGGCTGAGAATTTGTTCCTTTCCTCTTTTATCGGTTTTGAACAATTTGACCATACCCCTGCGCAAATACAAAAAAGAATCTACTTTTTCTCCTTCGTATTTTATTACTTCGCCTCGCTTGTAAAGTCTCTCAGCACGGACATCATTTATCAGTTTATACTCAAAATCATCAAGGTCGCCAAACAACATCTGTCTGTAAACACATGCTTTACAGCTTATTATATCTTTCTTTATTTTCATTCTAAAATATTTAAATCGCAAATATACATGATTTATATCATAGCAAAAAATACAAATAACTAATTATATAGATATAAATTTGCATTTGATTTTTAAGTATTAAAAATAAAGCTTAAATTTGTATTTGATTTTTAAATTATTAAAAATAAAAGTTTTATGAAAAATTTATTAATATTGGGAGCCGGTACGGCAGGCACAATGATGGCAAACAGAATGCGAAAAACACTTTCCCGCGAAGAGTGGAATATTACCATTGTGGATCAGTTTAAGACACATTATTACCAGCCTGGTTTCCTGTTTATTCCGTTTGGAATTTACACGCGCAATGATGTGGTGAAACCTAAAAATGACTTTTTCCCCATCGGGGTGAATGTAATTTATGCAAAAATCGAGAAGATTGAGCCGAAGAAAAATCAGGTTTTGCTGGAGGATGGTGTTGTCCTCAGTTATGACTATTTGCTGATTGCTACCGGAACACGTACCGCTCCGGAAGAAACACCCGGTTTGAAAGACAAACTGTGGCATAAAGAGATTTTCGACTTTTATACCATTGAAGGAGCCCTGGCTTTGGCCGATTTCTTTAAAACCTGGAAGGGTGGCGACCTTGTCCTAAACATTGCCGAATTGCCTTACAAATGTCCGGTGGCTCCATTGGAATTTGTCTTTTTCGCCGATGCTTTTTTCACCGAAAGGGGCTTACGTGACAAAGTAAAAATTACTTATGTTACCCCTTTGCCCGGCGCTTTCACCAAACCGAGAGCCACTAAAATGCTTGGGGAATTGCTGAAAACAAAGAACATCAATATTGTTCCCGACTTCTCCATTGCAGAAGTAAATAATGAAGAGAAAAAAATTATCGATTTTGGTGGTAAAGAAGTGAAATTTGACTGTCTCGTAAGTATTCCAACCAACCTGGGAAGCAAGGTAATTGAGCGTAGCGGAATGGGTGATGACATGAATTTTGTTCCCACTGATAAACACTCGCTTCAGTCGCGCGACTATAAAAACATCTTTGTAATTGGCGATGCAGCCAACCTGCCCACTTCAAAAGCCGGTTCCGTAGCTCATTTTGCTTCTGAAATTCTGGAAGAAAATATGATGTGTGCCATCGAAGGCCGCCCCTATACCGCCAGTTTTGACGGCCATGCCAACTGTTACATCGAAACAGGTTATGGCAAGGGAACGCTCATCGACTTTAACTATGATACCGAGCCTCTTCCCGGAGCGTTTCCTTTCCCCGGTGTAGGACCTTTTGGTCTGTTAAAGGTAACCCGTACCAACCATTACGGAAAGTTACTCTTTCGTTGGATCTACTGGCATATTTTACTGAAAGGCAAAGAGATGCCTATTGATTCTGAGATGCAAATGGCCGGTAAAAAGCTTTAAGCATACGATTGGTATTAATTTAAAACTTAAAGCTATGAATGAAAAAAATATGCAGGAACAAATAGATGCCATGAATCGTAAGCTTGACCTCGTTCTTGAAGAGATACAAGCTCAACGTGAAATTCGGAAAAATGTTTCCGACCTGTCAGCAGACCTGTACAATGTCGGGAAAGATATGTTTAGTTCAGCGGTTACCGAGCTGGATAATGCCGGCGTTGAAATAGATGGCGAAGCGGTAAAAGTGCTGTTGTTGAAAGTTGTCAGAAACATTGATACACTCAATGAGCTGTTTGATATGTTGGAAAGCGGATACGATTTTATCCGCGATATCTCCCCGATTCTGCACCAAATCGGGCTGGATGGTATTAAAGCCATGAATGAACTCGAAAAGAAAGGTTATGTGGACTTCTTGAAAGAGTCGGGGAAAATTATCGATAATATCGTTACCCATTTCTCAACGGAAGATGTACGCCTATTGGCTGAAAACATTGTTACTATCCTCGAAACCGTTAAAAATCTTACCCAGCCTGAAATGCTCGGGGCCATTAACAACGGAGTAGTGGTTTATAAAAGCCTTGACGTAAACAACATTCCGGCGTATTCTCTTTTCAAGGCTTTGCGTGCCATGAATTCTCCCGAATTACAAAAAGGTCTTGGTTTTATGATTACTTTTCTGAAAAATATCGCTACGGAATCGGAGAAAAAAACAAAAAAAGAAAAAAGTTAAATACATTTTTTTAAACTCTAATAAATAATATTATGACAATAAAAACAATAGCTAACTTAAATGTGGAAGTAACCGACGAGGGTTATCTCAAAGATGCATCCGCATGGAACAAAGAAATTGCAATAGCCATTGCAAAAGAAGAAGGTATCGAACTTACCGACAAACATTTCGAGGTTATCGAATTTATACGTAAAAAAGTAGCGGACGGAGAAGGACTGACTATTCGTGGAATTGGTAAATCCGGCGTGGTAGATGCCAAAACATTTTACCAGCTTTTTCCTGGTAAGCCTTTGAAAAAAGCAACCAAAATTGCCGGAGTTTCCAAACCGGTATCCTGCATTTAATATAAAAATAATCTTGCATTAAGCCGGCATACATTTAAAAACATCAAAAAGCGTAGCAAACGACAAAGCGTATTTTAAATATCAACCGGTACAATCATTAAAACTTACTACCATGGAAAAAGAAGAAAAATATCCTTTGAAAAAAGTCCTGATGATTTGTTCGAAGGGAACTGTGGAAGATGTGTATGCAGCGCTCGTCATGGCCAATGGGGCGGTGATGGAAGGTATAGAAACAAAAATGTTTTTCACCTTCTTCGGGCTGGATGCCATCACTAAAAAAACAATGAACAAGCTTCATACAGCCACCGTGGGGAATCCTGCTATGCGTATGCCCGGGGGATTGCCTTTTCCTACTCTGTTGGGAGCTCTGCCAGGTGTGGAAGCAGGCGTAACCAAAATGATGAAAAAAGAAATGGATAGACTGGATATGCCTCCGGTGGATGAATTCCTTGAACTCATTGAGGCCGGCGGTGGTGAAATCTACGCCTGTAAACTTGCTGCCGATATGTTCAAACTCAAAAAAGAAGACTTTCACGAAACGGTAAAAGCTATTATTACCGTTGGCGAGCTGTATGCTATGTGCGATGGTCTCGGAACCCAAATTGTTTTTACATAAAAACAAAAAGGAGTTTATTTATAAAAAAACCTTGCCATTGGCGAGGTTTTTTTATTTTTGAGCATTCATTTTAACATGGAAAAGCAAACAACAAAAAAGAACGCTCACAAGGAAGAAAAAATAATGTCCTTTTGGGACCATCTTGATGAATTACGCGGTCATATTATCCGGTCACTCATTGCTATAATTATTTTGGCAGCGGTTGCTTTTGTCAACCGCAACATTGTTTTCAACCTCATCATTCTGGCTCCGAGCAGTTCACATTTTATCACCTTTAAATTGATGTGCAAGCTGGGGCACTGGCTGTCGGTAAACTCGTTGTGTGTTTCGAATTTGCATTTGAAAATCGTCAACTTAAAACTGGCAGGACAGTTTCTGACACACATATACATTTCTATTATCGCAGGATTTATTGTGGCTTTTCCTTATGTTTTATGGGAGATTTGGCGCTTTGTACAACCTGCTATGCACGCAAACGAAAGGAAATATTCCAGAGGAGGTCTTGTAATAAGCACATTGCTTTTCCTTACCGGCGTTGTTTTTAGTTATTTTCTGATCGTTCCCCTAATGGTAAACTTTTTGGGAACCTATTCTGTCAGCCAGGATGTAGTGAATACGATTTCACTCACATCCTACATTAGTTCGGTGGTTTCGGTAACTTTTGCCGTGGGACTTGTTTTTGAATTACCTATCCTGATATATTTTTTAACAAGAATTGGTGTAGTTACCCCTGATTTTTTGAAAAAAAAACGTAAATATATGGTTGTTGTGCTACTCACTGTCGCAGCCATAATTACGCCTCCTGACATGTTTAGTCAGGTCTTGGTTTTTGTGCCACTGTGGGCGCTATATGAGCTCAGTATTTTGGTTTCCAAACGGGCTTATAAGCATCGTGAAAAAGAAGTTGTTTAGAACAAACGCCTTTTTTACCGAAACCAAACTTTCGTAATGCCGGCCCCGCCAAGTTCCACAGGAGCATCACCAAAGCGTTCGATTTCTTTTACCGATTGCAGGTACTCACGAATGATTTCCCTCAAAATGCCATAACCTTTTCCGTGTAAAATACTGACTTCTTTGATACCGAGCAATAATGCGTCATCAATGTAACGGGTAAGCTGTTCCATGGCTTCATCAGCCCGTTTCCCGCGAAGGTCAAGAGTAAGTTCAAACTGTGCTGCTTTTTGGTTAATGTCCTGCATAATACCTGAATAGCTATGCTTACGAAAGAAGCGCCCGGGTTTTCTGTTTGTTTTCAGGAGTTTGTCAGCAGCAATTTTCAACCGGATGTCGTTGACATTCACAAAGCATACATTTCCTTCCATTTCCAACAGTTTACCAACCACGCCACTCTCTTTTACCACGACAAAATCTCCTGGTTTCAGCGGTTCAGCCGATAATATTTCATCATTTTCAGAGGCAATTTCTACTGATTTTTTCTTTTTGGGTTTCTTCTTAATACCAGATTGGGATTTTAGGGATTTTTCCAGTTTTTCTTTACCCTTTTCCAATTGTTGCCTCAGTTTCCGGGTCTGTTCTTTGTCGGCCTGCACTTCCCTGATTTGACGAATGGTATTTTCAATTTCGCGGTTAGATTGCCGAATAATTTCCAGCGCTTCTTCTTTGGCCTGTCGGATAATCTGCTTTTTTTCAGCTTCCAACTGCTCTGTCAGCCATTTGTATTTTTCAATAAGTTGCGATAATTTTTCGTCAGAAACTGAAATCTCTTTCTCTTTTTGTGCCAAGGTTATTTTGTCAACTTCCAACTGCTGCAGCTGTGTGTCGAAACGAAAGTGTTTTCCGCCGCTTTTCTTTTTAGCGCGGTTTAGTACATCTTGCGGAAAGCCGATTTTCCTTGCAATCTCAAAAGCAAAAGAGCTGCCGGGTTTGCCAATTTTCAGTTGGTACAACGGCTTCAGGGCTTCCACATCAAAAAGCATGGCCCCGTTGATGGTTCCTTCAAGACGTTCGACAGTTAGCTTCAGGCTGGTGTAGTGCGTGGTAAGCACACCAAAAGTCTGTTTATGTACCAGTTGCTCCAACGTGGCTTCGGCAATGGCTGACCCCAGCTGGGGTTCGGTTCCTGTTCCAAATTCATCAATCAGGACAAGGCTTCTACTGTTGGCATTTTGTAGAAAAAATTTCATATTCAGCAAATGTGAACTATAGGTACTCAAGTCATTTTCAAGAGATTGTTCATCGCCCATGTCAATAAAAAGCCGGTCAAAAATACGGAACTCACTGTCGGGAGAAACAGAAACAGGCAATCCGCATTGCAGCATGTATTGCAGCAGCCCGACAGTCATTAGGCAGACAGATTTTCCGCCGGAATTGGGGCCTGAAATAAGCAGTATGCGGTTTTCTTTGTCCAGCTCCATCTCAAGCGGTACCACCGTTTTTCCGGAAGCTTTATGCGAAAGATACAGCAGCGGATGAATACCTTTTTTCAGGTGAAAATGACTTCTGCTTATAACCGGGCGGACAGCTCCGGTTTTTTTTGAAAACAATGCTTTGGCACGCATGAAGTCCAGCAGCCCCAGGACACGATAAGCTTCTGCCAGCAGTTCCAGATAAGGGCGCAGCTCATCAGTAAAACGAATAAGTATACGTACAATTTCGCGGCGCTCTTCACTTTCGAGTTCGAGAATTTCGTTGGAAACCTCAAAACTGTTGAGCGGTTCTATAAAAATAGTTTGTCCGGTAGCGGATTCGTCATGAATAATGCCTTTCAACGCGCGTTTGTCGGCAGCTCTCACGGGAATAACCGCCCGGCCGTTGCGGATGGTAATTTCGGCATTTTCGGGCAGCCAGCCAGATTTTTTGGCTTGCGAAAAGGCTTTGCGGACTTCCTGCATCACCTGTCGCTGTCTTGCCATTATTTGCCGGCGGATCTCTGCCAGTTTTGTGGAAGCCGAATCTTTGATTTCTCCTCTATCGTCCAGAATGCGGTCAGCATTCGCCAGCAGATCAGCAGGGATATCCAAATCTGCAATGAGCATTTTTAGCTGAGGATAATCTTCTTCTTCACTGTTTTTAAAAAAGGTGAGAATGTTTTGTAGCGTGCGCAATGAACTTTTCAGGTCGAACAAGGCTTCCTGCTCCAGGTAAGTTCCGGGAGTTTTCAACCTGGCCAGTTCGGCTCGTAAATCAATATAATCGTTTGTGGGAAAAGGTTTTCCAATTTCGAAGATTTGAATAAATTCGGTGGTTTGAAGCAACATTTTATCAATCACCGTGGGATTGGAAGAGAATCGGATTTTGGATACATATTCCCGACCCATATCGCTGATACAGGCTTCTGCGAGAAGAGTTCTGATGGTATCGAATCCTATCTTTTGTTCAAAATTATCCGGATAGATCATTGGGGCAAAGATAGGATTTTCAGCGGGATGGGGGTTATTCCGGCTTTCAGCATTAAGGGCAGTATCCCGTTTCAGTGTTTATGGAATTTGTTTCCCCTTTGTATGTTTTAAAACAAAAAGTTTTTTCTTTAGAATTACCCACAATATTTAACACAGAACCAAAAACCGGTAGGACTCCGGTTAATAAATATTGTAAAAACACCGGAAACAGTTTTGGAATCTTTGGCAAAAAAATTGTTTCTTTGTATCTTACAAATTCAGCAACACTACATCATGGATAAAAACGTAAAATACATCTTCGTTACCGGGGGTGTTTCTTCCTCATTGGGTAAAGGAATTATTTCATCTTCACTCGCTAAACTTTTACAGGCTCGGGGGTTTTCGGTTACCATTCAAAAGCTTGACCCTTACATTAATATCGACCCGGGGACACTCAATCCGTACGA
>VAOW01024463.1_pt1 | contig 17534 bp, 18 predicted proteins | sample 3393921 | NCBI WGS metagenome assembly VAOW01 (sample SAMN08290428, study PRJNA428436) | hydrothermal vent metagenome | isolation source: Deep-sea hydrothermal vent chimney | place: Indian Ocean: Southwest Indian Ridge | depth 2742 m m | reverse complement strand
GACTCGATGCATTGGCCCCGATAATCGGCTACCTTTGACGGTATGGTAATGCCCATGATATACCTCCGAACAACTTGTTGTTGTAACCATTTGTTCTACAAGATGTATCCGGGCATTACCACCCTCTTTTTTACCGTATGAAAGCGTTGAAGAGCCGAAAGGATTAAAACGCTTGAATTACTTCATGGGATGGCAGGAATAAATGTATCTTCATCCGCCAGCTAAATTTAGATTAAACATGGGAGCCTCTTGCAAAACTCATGAGCGGCGATCGGCTTCCCCACTTCGGCTCATTTCCGAGCTTGCATTTCGCTCCATGGAACCACCATGCAGCTCATTCAATCCCGAAAATGGTCTCAAAGTGGGATTGCCGCTCATCCACCCCGAGTTTTGCAAGAGGATGATGGAAATAACAAATGACTGAACAACAGAAAATATTCGAACTGATCCCGGCCATTGATCTGAAGGGCGGTCACTGCGTGCGCCTGAAACAGGGACGGATGGAAGATGCAACGGATTATGGTGATGATCCCGCGGCAATGGCGATTCACTGGCAATCTCTGGGAGCCACCCGCCTGCATGTAGTAGATCTGGATGGCGCTTTTGCCGGAAAACCTGAGAACCGCAATGCCATTCGCGGCATTTGCGCGCGGCTTTCTATTCCCGTTCAACTTGGTGGAGGTTTGCGTGATCTGAAAACGATTGAAGATACGTTAAATCTCGGTGTAGGACGTGTGATCCTTGGTTCCGCTACCGTGTCCAACCCTCAGCTTGTGACTGATGCATGCACGGCATTTCCCGGACAAATCTGTGTTGGCATTGATGCCAAAGATGGCATGGTCGCCGTACACGGCTGGGATGACGTAACGGGCACCACAGCCATTGATCTCGCCCGGCACTTTGAAGATGCGGGCGTAGCCGCCATCATTTATACGGATATTGCCCGTGACGGCATGTTGAGCGGCCCCAACATTGAAGAAACCCTGAAGCTCGCCCAATCCATTTCCATTCCGGTCATTGTTTCCGGAGGTATCTCGCAATTAGAAGATGTAAAAGCTTGCGTCAGGTGCGCTGATGACGGTATTTGCGGCGCGATCACCGGTCGCGCTATCTACGAAGGTACGCTGGATTTCACCAAAGCCATGGAGCTTTTGAAATGATAAAATTTTCACCCGGTTTATTCTGATGTTATCGAAAAGAATTATCCCCTGTCTCGATGTGGCGCATGGCCGCGTGGTTAAGGGTGTCCGGTTTGTGGATATCGTGGATGCCGGCGATCCCGTAGAAGCTGCTATCCGCTACGACGAACAGGGCGCCGATGAATTATGCTTTCTGGATATCCGTGCGTCGCATGAAAATCGGGACACACTTTATCATATGGTCACCGAGGTGGCTGAAAACGTATTCATGCCGCTGACCGTAGGCGGTGGCGTCAAAACATTGGAGGATATTGAAAATCTGCTGCATGCGGGAGCAGACAAAATATCCATCAACACGGCCGCAATTCACAATCCGGAACTGGTCAGAGCGGCCGTGGAACGATTCGGATCTTCGACCATCGTCGTTGCCGTAGATGCCAAACGTGTGGGAGATGCCTCCGGGGAGCATTGGGAATGTTTTACGCATGGCGGCCGCAAACCCACGGGCATCAATGCAATCGAATGGGCGCGGAAAATGAGCGAGGATGGCGCGGGTGAAATTCTGCTGACCAGTATGGACTGTGATGGCGCCAAACAGGGTTACGATATTCCGTTAACCCGCACCGTGGCGGAGCGCATTTCGGCCAACGTTGTGGCATCGGGTGGCGTGGGAACGCTTGAGCATCTGGCTGAGGGACTGTCTGATGGAAAAGCGGATGCGGTGCTTGCCGCATCCATCTTTCATTTTGGCGAATATACGATACATGAAGCCAAAGAATATCTGGCGGGTCACGGCATTCCGGTCAGGCTCTGATGGGATGGGCACAGCATTTCGTTGAACAATACGGCTACTGGGCTGTTTTTGTCTGGACATTGATCGAAGGGGAATCGGTTTTTATCGCAGCAGCCGCACTCACCGCCGCTGGCGTGATGGAACCGTGGAAGGTGATTGTCGTTGCCGCAACGGGCGCGTTTGCAGGGCATCTTGTATTCTTTGCGCTGGGCCGCTGGAAAGGCATGTCCATTATCGAATCCGTTCCCTTTCTGCAGCGGCATCACCCCAAAGCCAATTTGCTTCTGGATCAATACGCCCACTGGTCCATATTCATCTTTCAGTACCTGTACGGTACGCGCATTGTCGCCGCGTTGCTCTTTGGCTGCTCCAGCATCGAATTCTGGCGCTTTTTCCTGCTTCAGATTATCAACTGTATTAGCTGGTCGTTTATCATTTATGCCGTGGGCCGGGTTTTGGGCATGGCCGGACTGGCTATCCTGAATCGTTTCGGCATGATCGGACTCATCAGCGTTGTCGTAATTGCGGGGTGCATCGGCCTGATCATTTATTTCCGTTTTGGTCATCGCCATGTCAAAAATCATTTGAACGGCATGAAGGATTGCCGGGATACATAACCCCGCCTATCGTCTATAATAAGGCCGTAGAGGTTTATGTACATGAGGAATATTCGCACACGCCCGCCCGCTGTCGCCGGAACGTTTTATCCGGCCGACTCGGAAATACTTTTACAGCAGGTGGATACCATGCTGGCGCAGGCCTGTCCTGCCGCAGACATCCACCCCAAGGCATTGATCGTACCCCATGCGGGTTACATTTATTCCGGTCCCGTTGCCGCCAGCGCCTACGCTTTGTTGCGGGGTAGGGAATACATCCGCCGCGTGGTGCTGCTCGGCCCCGTGCATCGCGTGCCTGTGCATGGCCTTGCCCTGCCCGAATCGGATTTCTTTTCTACGCCACTCGGCGGCATACCGCTTGATAAAGAGAGCATGGAAAGTATTGCGCAACTGCCACAGGTGGTATGGAGCGGGGCTGCGCATGCCATGGAGCATTCCCTTGAGGTACACCTTCCTTTTTTGCAGCGGGTTCTGGGTGAGTTCCAACTTGTTCCTCTGGCCGTGGGCGATGCAAGCCCCGAGGATGTGGCCGGAGCGCTGGATGCGCTCTGGGGAAATCATGAGACGCTTATTGTCATCAGCTCCGATCTGTCTCATTACCTCCCCTACAGGCAGGCGCAACAAGTGGATCAAATCACCGCAAATAGCATTCTCGCCAGACAATGGCCCCTTAGCCACGAACAGGCCTGTGGCGCTACGCCCATCAACGGCCTGCTCGCCACATCAGACAGACATGGCCTTACGCCACATTTACTGGATCTACGTAATTCGGGCGACACGGCGGGAGATCAACAGCAGGTTGTGGGCTATGGAGCGTTCGCCTTTGATGAGCAAAACGGATGACAAAGGACAAAGTTCGAATGCTTCTATCGATCGCAAGATCGGCGATATCTGACGCGCTTGGCCAATCCATGGATGGCTCCATGCCGAATCATGAGGATTGGATACGGGAAAAAGGCGCTTGTTTTGTCACATTGAAAATCAACGGAGCCCTGCGTGGCTGTATGGGTTCGCTCGAAGCGCACCGATCGCTATTTGAAGATATTCGTACCAATGCAATTGCCGCGGCTCTCCACGATCCGCGCTTCCCGCCCTTAACGGCCGATGAACTGGCCAGGACAATGATTGAAGTCTCCCTGCTCTCCCCCATGCGCAAACTGGATGTCCATAGCGAGGAAGAAGCCGTCACCAAACTCAGGCCGGGACAGGATGGCGTCGTCTTCCAGCATGGAGATCGGAAAGCCACCTTCCTTCCCCAGGTATGGGAGCAACTACCGGAAACACATCAGTTTTTGGCCCATCTGCGGATCAAGGCCGGACTGTCCCCCGGCTTTTGGCGCCCGGATGTGCTAGTCTACACATATACGGTTGAGAAATTCAGCGAGGAGAATTGATCTTCTTCGGAGTAGAATAATGCCCAATGAACATTACCCCGGCCGCTACTGGCACAAACTTGATGATGGCCGCATCCAGTGCGATCTCTGTCCGCGTGATTGCAAGCTGAAAGAGGGGCAACGCGGCCTTTGTTTCGTGCGCAAGCGTGAAGATGAACAAATCGTGCTGACTACTTATGGCCGTTCTTCCGGCTTCTGCGTGGACCCGATCGAGAAAAAGCCGTTAAACCACTTCCTGCCCGGTAGCAGCGTCCTGTCCTTTGGCACTGCCGGGTGCAACCTGGCCTGTCACTTCTGCCAGAACTGGGACATCTCCAAATCACGTGAATTCGACCGCCTGTGTGATGAGGCGTCGCCTGAAATGATTGCCAAAACCGCGCGGGAACTGGGGTGCGCCAGTGTTTCCTTCACCTATAACGATCCGGTCATTTTCCTTGAATACGCAGTGGACACCGCCATTGCCTGCCACGAAATCGGCATCAGAACGGTCGCCGTTACCGCTGGTTATATTCACCCTGAGGCGAGAGCCGAATTCTTCAGTCACATGGATGCCGCCAATGTGGATTTAAAGGCCTTTACTGAAGCGTTTTATCACAAGCTGTGCGCCGGACATTTGCAGCCCGTGCTGGATACGCTTGAATACCTGATTCATGAAACCGATGTGTGGACGGAAATCACCACGTTACTCATCCCCGGCAAGAATGATTCGGATGCGGAAATCAGGCAGGAAAGCGAATGGATTATGGAACACCTGGGCGCCGATGTGCCCCTGCATTTCTCGGCTTTCCATCCGGACTACAAGATGATGGATGTTCCTCATACGCCCTCGTCCACATTGCGCCGCGCGCGCCGGATCGCGCTGGATGCGGGCTTGCATTACGTTTATACCGGCAACGTGCATGATACGGATGGCGGTACGACTCCATGCTCCGGTTGCGGAAACAGACTCATCGTACGCGACTGGTACGATATTCTGGATTATCAGGTGACGGATGATGGGCGCTGCCCCTCATGCGGGGCTGATCTTCCAGGAAGATTTTCACGCTTTGATCATGCCTATGGTAACCATCGCATGCCTGTCCGGATGCACGCCTGAAGCGGAGCCCGGGGTTTGCTGAAACGGGGTTGTCCGTGATACGATGCGGGTTAGTGCAGACAATAACCAATAATAACAAAGGGGAAAGCAATGCTTGTACGTGATGTCATGACAACCGGCGTAATGTCAGCGAAAAAAGACCACGCTTTACGTTCCGCGGTCGCCAAAATGATTAGTCGCCACTGTGGTTCAATTCCTGTTGTCGACGATGACAATACCCTGATTGGTGTTGTGACTCTGCGTGATGTGCTGTTGCCGTTGTATCCAAATTTTGGCGACTATGTTCATGACAATGTCCACAGCCGTGATTTTGTCGCAATGCAGGATGGTTATCCCAAAGTGATGGAAATGAAGGTGGGAGAAGTGATGACCGCCAATCCGTTTACGGTTTCGCCCGATGACCCCATACTCAAGGCCGCCTCATACATGGGCCTTAAGAACCTGCGTCATATCCCGGTCACCGGGAAGGGAACACTGCTGGGCGTCGTTACGATCGGCGATATCAACCAGAAATTGTTCTTCGCCCAACAGGAATAATTTTCCGGTTTTGGTAAAAAACTAGAACGGAATATCGTCATCCACCGGGACATCGTTAAAGGCAGGAGTATCGGCAAAAGGATCATCCGCGGGCGCGGACTGCGCGGGCTTTTCCGCCGGTGTTGAAGAACGCGGCGCGCCTTCACTCTTGCCGCCCAGCATCTTCATTTCCCGTGCACGAATATCGGTGCTGTAGCGATCGTTACCATCCCGATCCTGCCACTTGCGCGTTTCGATTCGGCCTTCGATATAAACCTGTGAACCCTTGTGCAGATATTGATTGGCGATCTCACCCAGCTTGCCCCACAGCACCACACGGTGCCATTCGGTCCGGTCCTGGCGCTCGCCATTGCGATCCTTGAAACGTTCGGTGGTAGCAATACGAATGTTGCACACGCAGGTGCCATCCTGCATGTAGCGTGTTTCAGGGTCCGCCCCCAGATTACCAATCAAAATTGCCTTGTTCAGCATGCCATTCCCCCCGTTCGTCCTGTTTCTGTCAGTGCAAAGCTATGGGTATCCGCCATAACTGGCAACCGCCAACTTCTGTGAAATCAAACAACATCTGACAGCATATAGAGCCTCTTGCAAAGCTCTGAGTGGATAAACAGCAATCCCGCTTCGCATCAATGTTCATGATACTTTCTGTATCGGCAACATGCGGCGGCTCCGCTGTTCAAATGTGCAAACCTCATCAATGCCACAAGATTCCAGTAAAACAAGGCAATCATCCATTGCGTATCCGACGGTTTCAGGGGAATGCGCATCCGAACCAAAGGCGAAGGGGATGCCCAATTCAGCCGCATGCTGAATCATGCGTGGATGCGGGTAGATTTCCTTCACCGGCTTACGCAGACCCGCCGAACTGATTTCGAGGGCGCAACCGGCCTTTCTGACCGCTTGCAGCATGGATTCCATGGCCGAGGCGGCGCGTCTGCTGCCTTCAGGAGGCCGATGCCCGAATTTCTTGATTAAATCGGGATGTCCGATGATATCGAACATGCCAGTGGCGGCGGATTGCGCCAGCAGATCGAAATAGGCGCACCATGCATCCTCAATATTGCAGCCATCCCAGTGTTGGATCCTGTCCGGATTATCAAAATCCCAACCTTCGATATAGTGAAGGGATCCAATCACATAATCCCAGTTGTATGAGGCGATGATGGCGGCGACATCCGGCTCGCTTCCCGGGCGGAAATCCGCTTCCAGGCCCACGCGTACGGTCAGTATTCCCGAGAGGTCGTCGCGTACGGATTCAACTTCACGCTGATAATCCGTCAACGCTTGCATATCCATGCGCCAGTCATCATCAAATGCCGTCGGCATTGGCGAATGGTCGGACATGCCGATCTCGGTCAGTCCGGCCTGAATCGCAGCCTCCGCATATTCGCGTACATTACCTTTAGCATGGTGGCAGCGAGGCGTGTGCATATGATAATCGGGAACGGGTTGGTAGCGCATATGGTAATCTACCTGTTTTTTAGCGCAGGATCAGCATGGAAGGAAACCTGTAGGTCCGGTGTTCCCGGTTGGGGGGATTCAATGCCTTCACTGCGTGTGTTATACGGCGGCCAGATGTCCGTGGCTTGCGTGGGTGATGCGGTTATCCGCGTCAAGATAAACCAGTTTGGGTTGGAAACAGGAGGCTTCCGTCTCGCTCATGCCGGCATAGGTGCAGAGGATGACCCTGTCTCCCGCACCGGCCTTGTGTGCCGCGGCGCCGTTCATGCCAATCATACCGGAACCGCGTGGCGCTTCGATGGCATACGTGGTGAAGCGTTCGCCGTTGGTTACGTTGTAAATATGTAACTGCTCGAAGGGTGTGATGTTTGCTGCATCCAGCAAGTCCCGATCAATGGCGCAGGATCCTTCATAGTCCGGATTGGCGTGCGTGATCGTGGCACGATGCAATTTTGATTTCAGCAGTGTGATATTCATGTCATCTCCAGTGCAACATTATCAATCAAACGCGCCCTGCCAATGGTGGCGGCAATGAATGCGCGTGTGGGGAGGTCCGTAATTCGGATGGTTTCCGTAAGGGTGGAGGCATTACGGATTTCAATATATTCAGGATCAATTTGTTTCATCTTCAGGGAATTTCTGGCATTTTCCAGAAGTTTTTTGCAGTTCCTCTTGCCTTTTCTTGTATTCTCCGCGATTTCCTGAATGCTGGCATAGAGTGCAGCGGCTCGCTTGCGTTCTTCTGCCGACAAATAACGGTTGCGGCTGCTCGTGGCCAGTCCATCCGGTTCGCGCACGGTTTCACAACCCAGAATCTCCACCGACATGTGTAAATCCGTCACCATACGGCGGATGATGGCGAGTTGTTGCCAATCCTTTTCTCCAAACAGGGCGATATCCGGTTGAACGATATTGAACAGGATATTAACGACGGTTACGACGCCATCGAAATGACCGGGGCGCGTCGCACCGCACAATACATTCGACAGTTCGCTGGTTTTGAGCGTGATATTCGGCAAGCCTGATGCGTAAAGATTTTCAGGGTGGAAAATGACATCCACGCCGAGAGCCTTGCAGACTGTCCCGTCCGCTTCGAAGGTGCGCGGGTATGCGTTCAGGTCTTCATCGGGGCCGAATTGCAAAGGATTTATATAGATACTGACGACCACCACATCAGCCAGTTCCCTGGCTTTGCGAATCAGGCTGGTATGGCCTTCGTGCAGGCAGCCCATGGTTGGTATCAGCGCAAGACGCCCGGCCCCGCGCAGCGGAGCGAGGGCGCCCCGAAGTTTGTGGGGTGTCCTGACCACGATCATTCTGGAAATTTCCTTTTACGCACATCTTCGATCCAGTGGCCAATAGCATTGGTGGCGATGTTTTTCAGGTTGGCGTAAGCCGGGGCGAACGGTGGATTTTTTTCCGACAAACCGAGCAGATCGTGCCAGACCAGCACCTGCGCATCGCATGCCGGACCGGCGCCAATGCCGACGGTAGGAATGCCCACTAAATCTGTAATTTCAGCGGCCAGGTTGTGTGGAATGTTTTCCAGCACCATGGCAACGGCGCCTGCTTTCGTAACGGCTCTGGCATCATTTTTCAGTTGTTGTTGCTCGTCCCTGCATTGACCCCGTTTGCCATAGCCGCCAAGTTTCTTAACGGATTGCGGTGTAAGGCCGATATGAGCGACCACTGCGATTCCCCGATCCGCCAAAAAACAAATAGTTTCGGCCATGGGTTCGCCACCTTCCAGTTTTACCGCATCACACCCTGTTTCCTGCAGCACGTGCACGGATGTTTCAAATGCCTGTTCCGGGGATTTCTGATATGTGCCGAAGGGGAGGTCACACACAACCCAGGCTGTCTTCCGGCCACGCACGACAGCGGCGGCATGATGAGTCATCTGATCAAGGGTAACGGGGAGGGTGGTATCGAAGCCGAGGCAAACCATGCCCAGCGAATCGCCGACCAGCAGTACGTCCACGCCTGCTTCCTCGGCAATTTTCGCGCTTACGGCATCGTATGCCGTCAACCATGCCATTTTTTCATCACATTGTCTGGCGCGCAACAGCGTCGCCGCAGTGACCGCTTTTTTCTTGTTCATTGTTTCCTTTCCGCTTCGGCCCACAACGGGTGCCGTCTTCAGGATGTGCGAACCCTAGGAGATGGAGCGGATTTACTCAAGATATGCAAACCCTGGCGGAGAATCTGCCTGGCTTCACTGATAACAAAATTATGAAATGCCTGAGCTACGGCTGAAAATCGCTTATCTTTGCGGTATACAATACGCCAGTGACGCATAATGGGGAAATCCTCTACATCCAGAACAGTCAGTCTTTTGAGTTCCAGTTCCATTTCCAGGGTGTGCAGCGATACCACGCCCAGCCCCAGCCCTGCCTGCACCGCCTGCTTGATGGCCTCGGAGGAGTTCATTTCCATACCGCCTGGCCGATCAATATCATGTTGCGCCAGAAACCGTTCGACAGCGGCGCGGGTGCCTGAAGCACGTTCGCGCACGATAAACGGGTGTTCGGTCAGCTCCGCCAGCGGAATATGGTTGCGTTTGGATAACGAATGCGCGGGTGGCGCAATGACAACCAGAGGGTTTTCCATAAACACTTCATAGTTAACGGCCATGCCCGCCGGTGGTTTACCCATAATGACAATATCGGTGGTATTGTCTTCCAACGTTTTCAGAAGTCCATCGCGATTCACCACATCCAGGCTGACCTGAACCTCGGGAAACCGCTCGCAGAATGTAGCAAGCAATCGGGGAGCGAAATAATTGGCCGTGGATGCCATGGTCAGGTGCAAGTGGCCGCGTTTGATGCCCCTGAGCTCCTCCAGTACCCGGCTCGCTTCCTCCAGTTGCTGATGGATATTATGACTATAGCGCAGCAGTTCCCGCCCCGCTTCGGTGATATGCGTTTGTTTGCCGCTTCGCTCAAACAGAGGCAGACCCGCCTGTTCCTCAAGCTGTTTGATCTGCATGGAGACGGCTGGCTGGGTGAGGAAGAGCGCTTTGGCAGCCCGGGTATAGTTCCGGTGCCGGGCGACGGCCTCAAAGATTTGCAGTTGTTTTAAGGTCAGATGCATCGATGCACCTCCATAAGGAAAACTTATGGAGACAATCATAACCTTTTATTTTACATGATGAAAGGATGGGGCCAGTATTCCCGTCATCGCGGGAGAGATTTAGGATTCTCTCTTGCGGAGGGAGCCCCCTGCGGGTTGCCTTGAAACCAACTAACTCGAAAGGGGAAAGAATATGGCATTAGACCAATCCAATCGTTATTCCGATCTGAGCCTCAGGGAAGAGGATCTGATCGCAGGCGGCAAGCATCTGCTGTCGGCTTACCGCCTTCTGCCGCAGCCGGGCCTCGGCTTTCTGGCAACCGCTGCCCATGTGGCAGCCGAATCTTCCACCGGCACCAATGTGGAAGTCTCCACCACCGACGATTTCACCCGCGGCGTCGACGCGCTGGTGTATGAGATCGACGAGAACGCTTTTGGCGACAAGGGCGGCCTGATCAAGATTGCTTATCCGGTTGATTTGTTCGACCGCAACCTGATCGACGGTAAACACGGCATCGCCCACATGACCTCGATGATTGTCGGCAATAACCAGGGTATGGGTGACATCGTCGGTCTGCGTCTGCTGGACTTTATGGTGCCGGAATGCATGGTGCGCAACTTCGATGGCCCGGCTACCAATATCTCCAGTATGTGGAAAACGCTGGGCCGCCCGGAAGTGGATGGCGGTTATATCGCCGGCACCATCATCAAGCCGAAACTGGGCTTGCGTCCGGAACCGTTCGCCAAGGCGTGCTATGACTTCTGGCTTGGCGGCACCTTCATCAAGAACGATGAACCTCAGGCCAATCAACCATTCTGCCCGACCAGGGATGTGATGCCGCTGGTGGCGCAATCCATGGATCGCGCGCAGCAGGAAACGGGTGAAGTGAAGTTCTTTTCCGCGAACATCACGGCTGACGATCCGGAGGAGATGAAGGTGCGTGCTAACTTTATCCTCGAAGCGTTTGCCAAATATAACAGTGAAACGCATCTGGCATTCCTGGTTGACGGTTTCGTGGCCGGCCCGGTGGGCATTACGACCTCACGCCGCAATTTCCCGGAGACCTTTCTGCATTATCACCGCGCCGGACACGGCATGGCGACTTCCGAAGTCAACCCGCGCGGTTATACGATGTTGGCGCATATGAAGATGGCCCGCCTGATGGGTGCTTCCGGCATCCACACCGGCACCATGGGCTACGGCAAGATGGAGGGTGGCGCGGATGATCGCGTGCTGGCCTACATGCTGGAACGCGATGAATGCATGGGGACTTACTTTAACCAGAAATGGTATGGGATGAAGGCGACCACGCCGATTATCTCCGGAGGCATGAATGCGCTGCGTCTGATCGGTTTCTTCGAGAATCTGGGTCATGCCAACGTGATCAACACCTGCGGTGGCGGCGCGTTCGGCCACATCGACAGCCCGGCTGCCGGCGGCAGGTCGCTGGATCAGGCTTATCAGTGCTGGGTCGAAGGTGCGGACCCGATTGAGTTTGCCAAGACGCACAAGGAATTCGCGCGCGCATTCGAGTCCTTCCCACAGGATGCCGACAAGATTTACCCCGGTTGGCGCGAGGCTTTGGGCGTTCACGCCTGATCCACGGCGGCGCTAAAATGAAACGCCTCCACTTCGGTGGGGGCGTTTTTTCCTCGTTCAAATGAACAGGCCATCAAAAATGATCCGGAATTTGTTGTAAAAGCCTGGATTATTCGTTGCGGGAAAAGGAACCAGTGAGGGCGCGGCAGTATTTATGAATAATGCGGGCTAGTGTAGCTTACCGCGTCATGCCCAGGATGAAAGACAGGAAACAGGTGGAATTTTTACCACAGGAAGCTCTGATCATGGCGGCGGATCATCCGCGTGCGCTACGCAGCCGTTTGGCTCAACTGCATGCCAGTGAATTAGGTGAGCTTCTTCTTGCCTGCAAGGATGACAATGATCGGATTGCGATTCTGGGGCGTATTCCGGAAGCGCTGCGTGGTGATGTGTTGCTGGAGTTGCCGGAGGGCATGCAGGAAGACTTGCTCGCGTCACTGGCGCCCAGCGAAATCGAAGAGGTGGTGGAGCATCTGGATTCGGATGACGCCACGGACATCCTGCAAGCAGTGGATAAGGAGGTTGCCGATGAAGTTATTGGCCGCCTTGAGCCCGAGGACCGCCGTGAAATTGAACCCCTGCTGGAGCATGATGAAGAATCCGCCGGCGGCCTTATGCAGGCAGAGCTGTTCAAGGTCCGCGCTGGCTGGGAGATTCAGAAGGTTCTGGAAGCGCTGCGCCGTTTCGGCCATGAAATTGAAAACCTGAATTATGTTTATGCGGTGGATGACGCAGACAAATTGATTGGCGTGATTCCCCTGCACAAATTATTGTTCTGTAACACTGACGATTCCGTTACACAGGTTCTGGACCCGGACTTTCCACAAGTTCATGCCGACCAGGATCAGGAAGATGTAGCGCGTATCTTTGAGAAATATAATGTGCTGGCCCTGCCCGTTGTGGATGATGACGGGATCCTCGTGGGGCGCATTACCGCCGATGATATTCTGGATGTGGTGCAGGAAGAGGCGACCGAGGATATGTACCGTCTGGCGGCATTGACCGATCAGGATGATCTGGCTGAACCTGTGGGGATTACTGCCTGGCGCCGCGGGGTGTGGCTGACCGTCAATCTGGGAACCGCCATCCTTGCCTCACTGGTCATCGCCCAGTTTGAGGCGACCATCGCCCGGATTGTCGTGCTGGCGGTGTTGATGCCGATTGTCGCCAGCATGGGCGGAATTGCCGGAACGCAGACGTTGACCGTGATCGTGCGCGGCATTGCACTGGGACGCGTGACCTTTGAAACGGCGCGTCGCGCCTTGGTCAAAGAGGTGAGGGTGAGCATACTGACGGGCTTGAGTTTTGCCACGGCGACGGGATTGGTTGCCAGCTTCTGGTTTCCGGCGCTGGGCGCCAAACTGGGCATTGTGATTGCCGCCGCCATGATGATTAACCTGCTGGCGGCAGGACTTTCGGGAGCGTTGATTCCCCTGACCTTACAGCGCATCCATATCGATCCGGCGCTCGCTTCCGGTACGATTCTCACAACGGTTACCGATGTGGTCGGCTTTTTCGCTTTTCTGGAACTCGCCACGGTATTTCTGCTGTAGCGGCTGAACTAATCCATCTTGCCAGATTCCTGCCCATGCATGATTTTCGCCATGGGTAGCTTCGATCATTTCGTTAGCAGTTTGGTTTTTGTATATGGTATGCATCAAAGGACTAATTGAGTGTGAGTGTGCCGGAATGCGGCACATCAAGTGGCAACCACCTCAAAACAGCGCGGGCACAGGTTACTGTGCCTAGCATGTTCCGGATGCGCGGGTATCCCGACATTCCAGCAACGCGGGCATTTGACGCCTTCTGCCAAGCGAGCATAAATTTCTTCTCCGTGAGACCAGCCAACGTCAAAAGTGTTTGGTTGGCCAGCCAGTTCATCACGGGTAGCCGTGCTTACTTTTGCGACAATAAATAATTGCTCATATGTCTCATTAATAGATTTTGCAAAGTTTTCATCCAAATCGGGAACAAGTATATGTGCAGCAATGGAAGAGCCAACGATTTTGTCCTTCCTGGCCTGATCCAGTGCGGTATTGACCTGCTCGCGCATGGCGAAGAACTTTTCCCATGCCGGGGTATCAACCGGCACATCGGCAACATCCATGAACTCCTGCAAATGAATGCTTCCGTTTGCCGCACCCGGCAAATGCTCCCAGCACTCTTCCGCCGTGAACGGTAGAATCGGGGCAATCATACGCACCAGTGCGTGCGCAATGTCATACAATGTGGACTGCGCCGAGGTGCGCCGTTCTGAAGCGGTGGCATCACAATAGAGCCTGTCTTTGATGGCATCGAGATAGAATCCACCCAGTTCCACCGAGCAGAAATGGTGAATTTCCTGATGGATTTTATGAAATTGACAGGTTTCATAATATTTTCGGACGTTTTCAGCCACTTGCGCCATGCTATGCATGGCCCATTGATCCAGCTTCTTACGGTCTTCCACAGGAATGATTTTGCCAGCGTCAAAACCATTCAGGTTGCCCAGAAGAAAGCGAATCGTATTACGGATACGCCGATAAGATTCAGCCAGGCGTTTCACGATTTCATCGGAAATACGGATGTCCGCCGAATAGTCGGAGGATGCGACCCACAAACGCAGGATGTCCGCACCCATCTGCTGAATGATTTTTTGCGGCGCAATCACATTGCCACGCGACTTGGACATTTTGTTGCCATTTTTATCGACCACGAAACCATGCGTCAGTACACCCTTGAACGGTGCAACCCCGCGCGTACCGACGCTCTCCAAAAGTGAGGACTGAAACCAGCCACGGTGCTGGTCGGAACCTTCGAGATAGAGATCGGCGGGGCTACCAAGATCGTCGCGCTGCTCCAGTACGCAGGCATGGGTGCTGCCGGAATCGAACCAGACATCGAGAATATCGGTTTCCTTCTCGAACTCCGTGCCGCCGCAATCGGAGCATGTTGATCCTTCCGGCAGGAATTCGGAAACATCCATAACAAACCAGACATCCGCGCCATGGGCTTCCACCTGCCTGGCAACCGCTTCCACTACCTCGGGCGTTGTCACCTTATGCGAGCCGCAGACGCAGCGGATGACCGTAATCGGCACTCCCCAGTTGCGCTGGCGTGAGACGCACCAGTCCGGCCGCTGCTCGACCATGGCGCGGATACGATTCTCGCCCCACTCAGGCGTCCATACTGTTTTTTTAATTTCTTCCAGCGCCTTGTTGCGCAGATCGTTGGCATCCATCGAGATAAACCATTGCGGCGTGGCGCGGAAAATCAGCGGTTTGTGGCAGCGCCAGCAATGCGGATAGGAATGCCTGATTTCGGACGTTTCCAGGAGTGCGCCGCAGCGTTGCAGATGCTCGACCATGATGGCATTGGCCTGATACACATGGCGGCCTTCTACCACGGGCGTACCTGCCTCGAAGACGCCCGTATCGCCGACCGGATTGAAGGCCGGAAGATTATATTTCATGCCGATTTCGTAGTCTTCCTGACCATGGCCGGGAGCGGTATGCACCGCACCCGTTCCCGCTTCCAGGGTGACATGATCGCCAACCAGAATCGGCGCATCCTGGTCCAGATAGGGATGGCGGAAGATGCGTTTGTCCAACTGTGACCCGCTGAAGCGGGTCACAACTTCACCCTGCGCCCCGATGGCGGCGAGCACATCATCCTTCAGACCTTCAGCCAGAATCAGAATCTCGCCGCCTTTCAGGTTGGCATTGTCACCGGCGTCAAGGATGTGAACCGCGGCATATTCGATGTTCGGGCCGACGGAAACAGCCATATTGGCGGGAATGGTCCACGGCGTGGTGGTCCAGATGACCATGGAGACATCTCCGGCCAGTTCGGGGGAGATATCGGTCAAATCCTCACCGGCGGCGAATTTTACATAGATGGAGTGCGAGGTGTGATCGTCATATTCCACTTCTGCTTCGGCCAGCGCGGTGGCGCACGATACGCACCAGTGCACCGGTTTGGCGCCCTTGTATAAACCGCCATTTTCCAGAAAACGTCCGATTTCGCGTACCGTGTTGGCTTCAAATTTGAAGTCCATCGTAACATACGGGTGATCCCAGTCGCCGATGACGCCGAGGCGCTTGAATTCCTCGCGCTGCACGTCGATTTGTCCTCTGGCATATTCACGGCAGGCGACACGGAATTCCGAATCCGCGATATCTTCCTTTTTACGCTTCTTTTTCTTGAATTTCTCCTCCACCTTCAGTTCGATCGGCAGACCGTGACAATCCCAGCCCGGCACATAGGGCGCATTGAAACCCATCATGGAACGTGAGCGCACCACGATGTCCTTAAGCACCTTGTTGACCGCATGGCCGATATGAATATTGCCATTGGCGTAGGGCGGACCATCGTGCAGAATAAATTTAGGCGCATCCTTGCGCTGTGCGCGCAGTTGTCCGTAAATATCCGCTTCGTCCCACTGCTTCAGACGTTCCGGTTCCCGGTTTGGCAGATTGCCGCGCATGGGAAAATCCGTTTTTGGCAGAAAGACGGTGGGTCGGTAATCAAATTTCTCGGTCAAAATTAAAACTCCATTTTCAGACGTGGATGAATGCAGATTTATGCATAGGTATGTTGTAACTACTCATCAACGTCTATCTGTGTTAATCCGTGAGCCTCTTGCAAAACTCGGGGTGGATGAGCGGCAATCCCGCTTTGAGACCGTTTTCGGGAAGTAAACGGCGCTATCCCGCCGTGCGGTAGGGTTGTATGTTTGGTATTTATTTGCATGGTGGTTCCATGGAGCGAAATTCAAGCTCGGAAATGGGCCGAAGTGGGGAAGATGATCGCCGCTCATGAGTTTTGCAAGAGGCTCCCGTGTCTAAAATTTTTCTTGCCGCCTTGCAGTCTTCGGCAATCTGGCGGGCCAGATCATCCGGGCCGGTAAAGGTGCGGTCCTCACGAATCCGCTCAATAAACGTAACCTTCAGACGGTGTTTGTACAAATCCGGGGTGTCATTGAACAGATACGTTTCCAGTACCAGGGTCCGCCCCCTGAACGTCGGACGGTAGCCAAAATACGCAGCCCCGTTCCATCGCTGTTCTCCGCTTTCAGCCCGCACGGCGTAGATGCCAATCGGCGGATGCGCCAGATTGCGCACATTGAGATTGGCGGTTGGAAATCCCAGTGTCCGCCCGCGTGCCTCACCTTTGCCAACATGTCCGGAAATGGAGTAGGGATACCCCAACAGTTCTTTGGCAAGTTTGAAATCAGCAGCCTCAATTGCTGACCGGATACGGCTGGAAGAAACAACGGCGCCATGCATCTCAAAAGCTTCGGCGACGCTGACCGTAAATCCCAGTTCCTCGCCCAATGAACGCAACGCCTCGGCATCGCCTGTCCGGTCATGTCCGAAGGCAAAATCGTAACCCGCATGGATATGCTTAAAATGCAGGGCATCATACAATTGGCGTGCAAAGCGTTCGGCAGACCATGCCGCCAGATCCCTGTTGAAGTGCAGCAGCAATGCGGCGTCCAGACCCGCACGCTTCAGTCCGCCCAGACGTTCGTGCAGATGGCACAGCCGGCGCGGCGTTTCCGATGGGAAGAGAACGGCGCGCGGATGCGGTTCAAAGGTTACGGCGACGGCGGGCCCATTGATGCTCAGCGCATGCCCCCGTGTCTCCGCCAGCACCTGCAAATGGCCCATATGCACGCCATCGAAATTTCCGATGGTCACAGCGCCGCCGCGGAAGCGGGAGGTTTCGGAAATACCTGTCCATGTGCGGAAAATTTGCATGTCGCGCAGACTAGCATCGGACGACGGCTAATTCATGCGGAAAAGTTACTTTCCACCGCGATCCAGAATGAGAAATGTATAGGG
>VAOW01009478.1_pt1 | contig 17535 bp, 16 predicted proteins | sample 3393921 | NCBI WGS metagenome assembly VAOW01 (sample SAMN08290428, study PRJNA428436) | hydrothermal vent metagenome | isolation source: Deep-sea hydrothermal vent chimney | place: Indian Ocean: Southwest Indian Ridge | depth 2742 m m | reverse complement strand
GGTATTCCAGTCGCAACCGGCGGTGTCTACTCCTCGGTCAACGGCGTCGGGGCCTATCGCGACATGGGTCTGATGGCGTTCGATTGGTTCCGGCGCGGCCCGTGGGAACTCACTTACGGCGTAATGGTGGCCGACGGTTCGGCGCTTGATCGTCTGGACACCAACAATAACAAGGACATCAACGGGCGCCTCCAGGTCTCCTACATCCTCGGCAACAGCAAGGGGCCGTTCCGCAATGACGTCACCGGCTGGGTCTGGTACCAGAACGGAGACCGGGCCTTCAACGGGCGCTCCTACCGTCGCACCCGGGAGGGCTTCGGAGGCATGGTCCGCACCGGATTCATGCGTCCGGGCGCGATCCGCGTAAGCACGGAGTACATGTTCGGCAAGGGCATGATCTTCGCCGGTGCGCCGTTCAGGAGCACGGGCATCGACAGTACGAAACAGCCGGTGACGATGTTCCCGGGCGACAATAACGGCGGCCGCGGATTCTACGTCGAGGGGGCGGTGTTCGCCACGCACCACATCCAGCTCGAGGCGCGCTACGATCAGTACGACCGGCTGTTCAACGATCCGGCCAACGAGCGCATGTTCCGCACCGGGACGCTGGGGGTCCAGTACTTCTTCAACCCGCACGCCCGCGTGACGCTCAACTACGCGATCAACAGCCTGGACGTGCAGAACCCGAGTGCTATTACGAATCTTGTGGCGCGGGGGAATGCGGAGGCGGTGGCCAATTCGTTCGACAACCGCCTGGACCTCCAGGTCACCCTCATCTTCTGAGAGGGTGGCGGTCCGGTGCGATGCCCGCAGGGGCTTCGGGCGGGCGGGTGGCCGACGATCTTCCGGTCGCCGGCGGGCGGAGCCCAGGAGGGCAGGGGCGCCCGCTTTTGATCTGCCGTCTTGGTGGGGCGTGGTTGTGACATTTTGCAGGACTCCTCCTCCTCGGGGCGCTTCGGCGCCCCGTTTTTTGTTTCGGGTGGGCGCGGTGGCGCACGCCGCGTCGTCGGCGGGCCGAGGCCCGCCCTACAGGGGGCTCGGATGCACGTGGGCGGCGGTCATTTTTTTTCCTTGGCCTCCCGCTTGAGCTGCGCCAAGCGAGCCTGGATGCGTTCGCGCTGGAACGTGCTTCGGGCGCTCTTCAACGCCCGTTCCAATTGCCCGATCGCGGCCCGTATCTGCCCGTTGAGGTAGTAGAACTCCGCCTGGAACTCGTGCGATTCGCCGACGAACCCGGCTTGGTTGGCGGCGCGGGCCACCAAGCTGTAGAGCATCGGGTCGGGTCGTCCGATGCGCAGGTAGGTGAGGAGCAGGCGCCGGGCCCGGTCGGGGCGCCCGGCGCGCAGCAGCGCGTTGCCGTACTCGATGGTCAGCGGGTAGTAGTCGGGGTAGAGTCGGGCCGCGTAGGCGCAGGTCGCGAGCGCGGCGCGGGTGCGCCCGGCGTCGAGTTCGGTCTGTGCCTTGGCCATCAGGTATTCCACCCGGTCCGGGTCCTCCCGCAGCAGACGGTCGATTTCCCGCAGGGCCCGGGGGTAGTCGCCGGCGCGGCGCAACGCCAGGGCGTATCCGTAGTGGGCGGCCTCGGCGCGTTCGTATTGGCCGTTGGCGATCCGCTCCCGGAAGTGCCGGGCGGTCGCGGCCGGATCCTGGGAGACGAGCACATCGAGGCGGGCCCGCGTCAGGTAATAGACGAGCCGGTCCCGGGGATGCGCGACCGGGTCGCGCGCTGCGCGCGCACGCGCATCGGCGATGCGCTCCGTGGTGACCGGGTGGTCGCGCAGGAACGGTGGCAGGGTGCCCTGGTAACGGGACGCCTGCGCCATCCGCTCGAAGAAATCCGCCATTGCGTAGGGGTCGTAACCGGAGCGGGCGAGAATGCCGATGCCGATACGGTCGGCTTCCTCCTCGTCGGTGCGGGTGAAGTCGATCCGGTGCTGCAGCGCGCCGGCCTGCGAAGCCGCGATCGCCGCGCTCCCCGCCTCCGGGCTCTGGGTGGCGAGCAGGATCGCGGCCAGCAGGGCGGCGGCGGTGGGCAGCGCCATGCGCCGCGCGTCGGCGATGCTGCGGGCCATGTGGTGTTGGGTGATGTGCGAGATCTCGTGCGAGAGCACCGCCGCGAGTTCGCTCTCCGAGCGGGTCAGGAGCACGAGCCCGCTGTCGACGCCGATGAACCCGCCGGGCACCGCGAAGGCGTTGACGGTGGGGTCGTCGACGAGGAAGAAGGTGAAGGTCTTGCCGGCGTCGTCGCTATTGGAGACCAGCCGCGCGCCCAGGGAGTTCAGGTACTCGTTCAGGAGCGGGTCGTCGAGGATGCGGAGATGGCGCCGGGCCTCGCGCATGAACTCGCGCCCGAGGACCCGCTCTTGTCGCGGCGTGATGATGGTCGCCGAGGGGTTGCCGATGTCCGGAAGGCTGATCCGGGCCGGCACGGGCAGCGCCCATACCAGTATCACAAGACCAAGAATGATTCTCGCTGCCTGCACGAACGACCTCGCGGGGCCACCGGTCCCCGATAGAACCCGCGGCGGTGGGGAGTGCCGCTCCGGGCGCGCCACACCTTCGGATGAAAGTCTCGTCGGGTTCCAGGATATCAGACTGCCGGATCGGGGAAGCCGTTCCCCGCCGGTGTAGGGTGCCCTATATGGAGGGACCCCTCCCGATCGGCGTCCTACGAATTGCATTCGTTTTTAAGCATACGCTAATATGCCGAAAGCTTGCAGCTTCCCCTCCCCCCCAGCGGTCGGTGTGGCGCGGTTGTGTCGCCTCGGCGCTTGGCCTATAAATTGGTCGAGTGGAGTCATTCGCAACGATGGAGGGTTCGACCGGGCCTTGGTGGAGCGCACTCAAGGACGAACCCTCAAGAGGGAGGAGGCAGGCATGGCGAACTATGACCAGGAACTGGATGCGAGCGGCTTGAATTGTCCATTGCCCATTCTGCGTGCGAAGAAGGCGCTCTCCGCGATGCAGACCGGGCAGGTGCTGCACATCATCGCTACCGATCCGGGTGCGATGAAGGACTTCGACGCGTTCGCCAAGCAGACCGGCAACGAGTTGCTGGAGTCGCGTGAGGAGGGGGGGAAATACCACTTTCTCCTGAAGAAGACCTGAGTGCCGCTCGGCCTGCACCGCCGGTGCCGGTTTCTGCACCGCCGGCGGTAGCCGCCGGGTTCCCGGGCTTGGTTACGCGACGATAGTTGAGGGTTTTTCCGAGGCATTGCGACAGAGTGGGCACTGCGCCCGTTCGCGAATCGGCGAGCGTGCCCGGCGCGAGGACAGCCACTGCCGGCGCCGGGCGCCGGCGCGGATCGGCGGGGCGCGAGATGGCGGGCGATCGGTTCCCGAAAGACGAAGGCGACAAGACCGTGGTCATTATCATGACCAGCGGTCCGAGTACGCCGCAACGCTGCGCCGCCCCGTTCTACCTCGGGTCGCTGCTGGCCGCCATGGATGCCGAGGTGCACATCTTCTTCACCATGGAAGGGGTGCGGCTGATGGAGAAGGGCGTGGCGGAGGGGTTGGCCGCCATGGAGGGGGGTAAGCGCATCATCGAATTCATCCGCGACGCCAAGCGCGCGGGCGTTACCCTTCACGTTTGCCAACCCGCTTTGCCCGAGTATAAAATCGACGGGGGTCTCGACCTGATCGGCGAAGTGGACCACGTTTCCAGGGCGGGAATGCTCGCCGATCTGATCCTGTCTTGTGATAAGGTGTTTTCCTTCTGAAAGGCCGAGCCGGCGATGAGCCGGGCCGCATTGCGGCGGGTGCCGCTTGGGTACGGATTACAATCCTGTGAGGAGGCGGAGATGGGCACCGTGCGAGGGTGTGACTTCCCGGAGGACCTGTACTACAACGTCGAGAACAACGTCTGGGCGCGGCGGGAAAACGACGGAACGGCGACCATCGGATTGACCGCCTACGCGGCCTCGCTGGCCGGGGAGGTCGTCTCCTACACACCGAAGAAGGTCGGCAAGGACGTGAAGAAGGACAAGTCCTGTGCGACGGTGGAATCCGGTAAATGGGTCGGTCCCGCCAAGGTGCCCGTGGCCGGTGAGGTGGTGGAAATCAACGGTGCGCTGGTTTCCAAGCCGAGTCTTATCAACGAGGACCCCTACGGTGCCGGCTGGCTGATCAAGATCAAGCCGGTCGACTGGGATACCGACTCGGGCGACCTCAAGACCGGCGCCGACGCCCTTGCGGCCTTCGAGGTCAAGATGGAGTCGGAAGGCTTCGGCAGCTGCTGAACGGGTCCGCAGACCCCGCCGCAGACCGCCCGTCGCACGAGGGGGGGCGCATGCCGTGCAGAGTCCCCGGATCGTCCCTATGAACGACTGGTACGAGATCGCACGGCGTGTGGAGCCGCTGGAGGACGTGCCTCTGGATCGCGCGTTGGTCCGGGACCTGCAGCGCGCGTGCGAGACGCATGCGAATCGACGGCCCGACACGATCCGCTTCTATACCCCCGCCTTCAAGAGTTTCCGGTCCTCCGAGATTTCCGGCTGCGGCAAGAGCGCTTGGCCGGCGGTGTCGACCACCGCCGGCGAATGCAAGCTGCAGTGCGATCACTGCAAGGCCAAGATCCTGGAGTTCATGCTCCCGGCCCGCACACCCGAGGCGCTGTGGCGGATCGCCAACGAGGTGATCGCGGACGGCGCCCGCGGCATGCTGTTGACCGGGGGATCCAACCACCGCAACGAGGTGGAGTACGGTCCCTACTACGCCACGATCCGTCGCATCAAGGATGAGTTTCCGGACTTCCGTATCGCGCTGCATACCGCGTTGGTCGATGAGGACATCGCGCATTGCATGGAACAGTCGGGGATCGACGCCGCGATGATGGATGTGATCGGCGCTCAGGAGACGATCGCCCGGATCTATCACCTGCATCGCCGGGTAGAGGACTTCGAGCGCTCGTTGGAAGTCCTCGTGGCCACGCGCATGAAGGTCGTCCCGCACATCGTCGTCGGCCTGCACTACGGTCGTCTCCTGGGGGAACGGAACGCGCTGGAGATGATTCGGCGCCACCGGCCGGACGCGCTGGTGCTGGTCGTGGTGATGCCGTTCTATGCGTCGGCGAAGCGGCCGTTCGAGACGCCGGACGCGGACGCCGTGGGGCGGTTCTTCCTCGATGCACGCAAGCGGCTGCCGGATTTCCCGCTATTGCTGGGTTGCGCACGGCCCCCGGGGACGACCAAGGCCCGGATCGACGCCTACGCGGTGCTGGCCGGACTGGACGGAATCGCACACCCCTCGGACGGCATCGTCGAGCTGGCCGCACGGCTCGAACGCCGTGTTCAGGTCACGCCCGCCTGCTGTTCGATCATGGTCGGCGGCGAGGCGATGGCACTCGACGGGGACGGCGGCGTGCTGGAATTGGATCTCGACACCCTGCTTGCCGAGGAGCGCGCCCGGCGCCGCGGCGCCGCCCTGGGCCGCATTCCGCCGGCGACCGAGGTCGCCGGCGGCGGCTGCGGGCGATGAGCGCCCGCCGGCCCGACCGCTGGCGGCTCCTGGACACCGGCCTGCGCGGGGCCGCCGAGAACATCGCACTGAACCGGACCCTGCTGGAGACCCACCAGGAGGGACACAGCCCGCACACCCTGCGCTTCCTGCGCTTCCGCCCCTCGGCCCTGGTCGGATTCCATCAGAGCGTGTGCCGGGAGTTGCACGAGGACTATTGTCGAAGCGCCGGGATCGAGATCCAACGGCGCATCACCGGGGGCGGCGCCATCTATTTCGACGAGGTCCAACTCGGCTGGGAGCTGTACCTGGACAAGACCGCCCTGGGCAGTGCCGACATGCGGGCCATCGCCGCGCGGATCTGCGAGGCGGCCGCCGCGGGCCTGCGCGGCCTGGGAGTGGACGCGCGGTTCCGCCCGCGCAATGACGTCGAGGTCGACGGGCGCAAGATCTCCGGGACCGGCGGTGCATTCGACGGCGACTCGTTGCTCTATCAGGGCACGGTGCTGATCGACTTCGACGTGGAGCGCATGCTGCGCGTGCTCCGGATCCCGGCCGAGAAGTTCTCGGACAAGGCGTTGCGCTCGGCGCGCGAGCGCGTCACGAGCCTGCGCGAACTGCTTGGCCGCACCCCGCCCGTCGAGGAGGTGCAGCGCTGTCTGACGGAGGCCTTCGCGGACGCATTCGGGGTCTCCTTCGAGGCGGGCGGGCTCACGGCGCACGAAGAGGCGAAGTTCCGCGACGTCCACGTCGAGATCGCAATGCCTGAATGGGTCTATCAGCACAACGAACCGGGCGCGGGCACTCCGGTGCGGGAAGGGGTCCATCGCGCGCGCGGCGGCCTGCTCCGCGCCCGGGTCCGCCTCGACGCCGGCGGCGGGCGCGTCACGCAGGCGTGGATCACGGGGGACTTCTTCGTGAGCCCCGCGCGCATGGTCCCGGATCTGGAGGCGGCCCTCAAGGATACGCCGTGCGATCAGGTGCGTGCGCGCGTCGAGGCGTTTTTCGCGGATTATCCGGTGCAGATGCTGCACCTCACGCCGGCGGACTTCGCCGCCGTGCTGGATAAGTCGCTGGCGGCGTCGCCGGGTGCCGGCGCCATCGCCGCAGGGGTCGGTTTCGGTGCCTGACGCGTTGTCGATCAGGAGGGGGACGCGGATGGAGCGGGTGGACGTGTTGGTGGTCGGGCTCGGCCCAGGCGGCGCCAGCGCCGCCTGGAGCGCCGCCGCCGGCGGCTGTCGGGTTCTCGGTGTGGAACGCAATCGGCGCATCGGCGAGCCGGTCCAGTGCGCGGAGTGCATCCCCGCGCCGCTGGGGCGCTATGCCACCGCCGCCGGCGTCGAGGTCCAGCGGATCACGGGGATGCGCACCGTGCTGCCCTCCGGTGCTCGGACGTCGAGCGATTTTGCGGGCATCATGGTGGATCGGGCCCGCTTCGATCGGGCGATCGCCGCGCGCGCACGCGCCGCAGGTGCGCGGCTGATCGAGCAGACGCGGCTGTGCGCCCTGGACACCGGGCGGCGGCTGGCCTCGCTGTCGCGCCGTGACGGCCTGCGGGAAGTCCACTATGAAGTGCTCATCGCCGCCGATGGACCTCACTCGACGGTGGGGCGGCTGCTCGCCCTGGCGCCGTTACCGGTGGTGCATGCGCGCCAGCACACGGTTCCGCTACGGATTCCCTCCGCGGATACCGACATCTGGCTCTCGGAGGAGTACCCGGGCGGTTACGGCTGGCTGTTCCCCAAGGGAGAGGTCGCCAACATCGGTCTCGGGGCCTACCGGAATTTGGTGAATGCGGATCTCAAGACTCCGCTCGATCGCCTCCATCGGCACCTGATGGAGGCGGGGATCGTGGGCGCCGAGGTCCTGGTTCGCACCGGCGGCGCGATCCCGGTGGGCGGCTTGCGCCCCCGTCTGGTGGAGGGTAGGGTGGTCTTCGTCGGCGATGCTGCGGGCCTCACGCATCCGATCACCGGGGCGGGGATCGCCGCTGCGGTGATGTCCGGAGAACGCGCGGGTGCCGCCGCCGCGGCCTGTCTCGCGGGCGAGATTCCCGCGGCTCTCGCCGGGTTCGAAGAGGACGTGCGGGATCAGTACGAGGGCGGCATCCGGCGCGCCGTACAGCGGCGCGCGTTTCTGGATCGCTGCTGGAACACCCCGAAGGCGCGCGACGACCACATACTGCAACGCGGGTGGATCGCATTCGGCGAGTACTTCGCGCAAGCGTCGAGCCGTGTCTCGGACGTCGGCGTCTGAAGGCCCGATCAGGAGGACATCGAGATGGGCGCCAGCCGAGAGGCGGCGGTGGCACCGCCGGATTTCTACCGGCCCGACTACCGCGTCAAGACGCCGCAGATGCGTTCGCCGGAGTACGTGCAGCTTTCCACCGCCGCTGCAATCACCCTCGGCCTGATCCCCGGGAGTATGCACCGCACCGCCTGCACGCATTGCCTCAACCTGCTGGTGACCTATCCGGAGGGGTGCCGGGCCAATTGCAGCTACTGCGGGCTGGCGCGCCATCGGGAGGAGGCCCGCGATTACGCGGATCGCAACTTCATCCGGGTGGACTGGCCCACCGCCCGATACGACGAAATCATCGAGCGCGTGCGGCGCGACGAGGACCGCGGGCGATTCGAGCGGATGTGCATCTCGATGATCACGCACCCCGATTCCGGTCGTGACACACTGGCGTTGCTTCGGCGCTGGGTGCAGAAGGTGCCGCGCATCCCGGTCTCGATCCTGTCCAATCCGACCACGATGAAACGCGGCGATCTCGAGACCCTGCACGCGGAGGGTGCGGACATCTTCACCGTGGCGCTGGATGCGGCGACCCCGGAGATTTTCGAGCATACCCGAGGCGGGGCAGTGGACGGCCCGCACACATGGAAGAAGTACTGGCAGGCGATCGAGTGGGCCGCGGAGATCTTCGGTACCGGGAAGTTCGGTATCCACCTCATCGCGGGCATGGGCGAGACCGAGGAGGAGATCCTGCGTGTGGTGCAGCGCATCCGCGACCTGGGCGGGCACAATCATATGTTCGCGTTCTTCCCGGAACAAGGCTCCATGATGGAGGACTGGGAGCCGGTGCCCCGGGATCAGTGGCGGCGCGTGCAACTGGCGCGCTTCCTGATCGATTACGCCGGCGGCCGGATCGAGGACATGCGCTTTAGCGACGCCGGGCGGGTGGTCGACTTCGGCCTCGAGTGTACGGAACTCGAAGCGCTCGTCGCTTCCGGAAAGCCGTTTCAGACCTCCGGGTGTCCGGGCAAGTCCGACGAAGAGGTCTCCGCGTGCAACCGCCCATATGGCGATTCCCGCCCCAGCGACATCCGCTCCTTCCCGTTCGCCCTGCGGGCCGCGGATGTCTCGGTGGTGCGGCGCCAACTCGCCGGCGAGTTCGTCGGTACGCTGCACGAAGTGTCCGAGGACTGAGGATGTGAAGGTCATCGCCGGTGAGGGGCCTCTTCTCACTGCGGGAGAGCGCATCGCTCCAACGAACGTGGATGGGAACGCCGAACCGTGGGTTCCTTCGTTGCGGAGAGGGAACGTTTTGCTCGAAGGATGGCGGTAACGCACGAGTCGTGCATCCCCTCTCCCGGGAGAGGGCCGGGGAGAGGGGGCCGGATCACGGTTTGCGCCTCACCCCCTCTCCGAGGGAAAGACGGGGGGCTTCGACGAACGTCGGCCGGAACGCCGACCCGGGAATCCCGTGCGAGAACCCCGAAAATAAGAACCGATTGATCGCTATGACCCCTCCCTGGATTCGCGCAAAACTCCTCTTGGCGGCCTCGCTGCCTCTCCTTCTGTTCCTCTCGGGATGTTCGATGAACCGCCTCGCGGTCATCGGTGCGGAGCCGATTCTGGCCGGCGGACAGGCGGCCATGTACCGCGAGACCGATCTGAAGTTGGCACGCGACGCGATGCCGGCGCAACTGATACTGATCCAGGGCCTCCTGCAGGAGGATCCGCACAATCCTCGGCTGCTGTTGTACGCGGCTCGGGGTTTCTACGGCTACACCTTCGGGTTCGTGGAGGACCACGATCGGAGGCGGGCGTCGAAGCTGTACGAGCGTTGCTTCCATTACGGATTGGCCGCCCTGCGCGAAGAGGGTCTGGACCTGGATCCGCAGCATGCGCAGCAGCAGCAGGTTCAGGCCGCGGTCGCCCGCCTCGGACGTTCCGCGGTCCCCGGTCTGTTCTGGACGGCGTCCTGCTGGGCCAAGTGGATCGACATGAACCGCGACGATCCGGCGCGTGTCGCGGAACTCGGACGTACCGCGGTCCTGATGCGGCGCGTGCTGAAGCTGGACGAGGGCTACTTCCACGGAGGCGCCGATCTGTTCTTCGGCGTCTACTACGGCGGTCGCCCGCCGATGCTGGGCGGCGACTACCGCAAGGCGCGCCGCTACTTCGCGCGCGCCGAGCGGATCAGCGACGGAAAGCTGTTCCTCGTCGATGTCCTCTATGCCGAGTACCTCGCCCGTCAGACCCAGAACCGCGCCCTGTTCGAGAAGAAGCTGCGCTCGGTGTTGAGCCGCCCCGCGGACGAGGTCCCGGACCTGGCCCTGTTCAATCGAATCGCCCAGGCCAAGGCCCGACGCCTGCTGGCCCACGAGAAGGACTACTTTTGATGGCCCGCAGATTGATCGGTGTGCTCCTGGGGCTCCTGGTGTGCGGGGGGGCGGTGGCCGGTGAGCACTACGTCCTCAAATTCGCGACGCTGGCGCCGCGCGGCACGAGCTGGATGATCGTGCTCTCGCGATGGGCGAAGATCGTGCACGCGCGCAGCGACGGGCGCCTGGAGATCAAGCTCTATCCCGGCGGCGTGGCCGGTGACGAGCCCGATGTGATCACCAAGATGCGCTTCGGACAGTTGCAGGGCGCGGCGCTCACCGGTCGCGGCATCGGGGAGATTTATTTTCCGGCGCGGGTCCTGGAGCTGCCGTTCCTGTTTCGGAACTATGCCGAGGTCGACTACGTCCGGGCGCGGATCATGCCGCAGTTGCGCGCGGGTTTCCGCAAGAACGGCTTTTCCCTGATCGGCTGGGGGGAGGTGGGGCCGGTGCGTCTGTTTTCCAGCAAACCGGTTCGCACGCTGCAGGACATGAAAAAGCTGCGGATCTGGCTGTGGCAGGGTGATCCGCTGGCCCGGGCGTTCTTCTCCGCGGCGGGCCTCTCGCCGATCCCGCTCTCGATCACCGACGTCTATACGAGCCTGTCGACCGGCCTGATCAATACGGTCTATGCGCCGCCGTTGGGCGCCATCGCCATGCAGTGGTTCACGCAGACGAAGTATGTATCGGGGTTTCCCATGGCCGACGCCGTCGCCGCGCTGGTGGTTCGCGGGCGCTTCTACGACCGGCTGCCGTCGGACTTGCAGCGGATCTTGAGTGAGACCGGCAAGGCGGCCGGGCAGCGCCTGATCGCGGTCAGCCGGGAGGACAACGTCAGGAGTCTGCGCACGTTGCGCAAGTATGGGCTGAGGTTCGGTCCCGGTTGGGCTCATGTCGATCACCGGCAGTTCTTCACCTTGCGCGACCGGGTGATCGCCGAACTCGAGCACCGTGGGCTGATCCCGGCGGCCCTCATGCGTCGCGTACAGGACGCGCTCCACCGGTACCGGGCGGCGCACCCGGGGGACGGCAAGCCGGGGGCCTACTTTGCGCCCGGCGCGGGTGTGCCCGCGCTCCGATGAATCGCATGATCCGCCGACCGGCGGCGGGTGTTCCCGCGACGGCGGGGGTGGCGCGATGATCAGGCTGGAACGGGCGCTGGCGCGCATCGAGGCCGCCGTCGCCGTCGCCGCGCTGGTGGCGATGGTCCTCCTCTCGGTTCTCCAGATCCTGGCACGCAACCTCTTCGATACCGGGCTGCCCGGCGTCGATGTGCTGTTGCGCTACCTCGTGCTCGTGGTGAGTTTCCTGGGGGCGGTACTCGCGGTACGGGATCGGCGCCACATCCGCCTCGATGCCGCCGTGGGGCTGCTTCCGGAGGCATGGAAACGGCCGCTCGGCGTCGGCTTCGATCTCTTCTCGGCGCTGGTCTGCGGTGTGTTGACCTGGGCCGCGGTCCGTTACTGGTTGGAGGCGTGGCGTTACGCAGAGGTGGGCCGGCACTGGCTGGCGGCGCTTTCGATCGTCCTGCCCCTGAGCCTCGGGCTGCTCAGTCTCCATTTTCTCCTCCGGGCCTGGATCGGGGCGCACCGTTCCGATGACGCCGAATGAACGCGGCGATCGCACTGGGGCTGGTGGCCGCCGCCCTCCTGGGCCTGCCCCTGTTCGTGGTCCTCGCCGCCGTGGGCTTGGTGGCGAGCTGGCGCTCCGGGGTGGATCCGGCGGTACTGATCGTCGAGATGCACGGCCTGACCGCTTCGGCGAGCCTGGTGGCGATCCCGCTGTTTACCCTCGTGGGCTCGGTATTGGCCGCCGGCGGCGCGCCGCAGCGGTTGGTGCGGGTGTTCAATGCAGTGCTCGGGTGGATGCCGGGTGGGCTCGCCGTGGTGGCGCTGACCTCGTGCGCCTTCTTCACCGCCTTCTCCGGGGTCTCCGGGGTGACCATCCTGGCGCTCGGCGGCCTGCTCTACCCGATCCTCACCGCGGGGCACTACCCGGAGCGTTTCTCGCTCGGACTGGTGACCTCTTCCGGTTCTCTGGGGATCCTGTTCATGCCCAGCCTGCCGTTGCTCCTATACGGAGTGGTCGCCAAGGTCGGCATCGACCAGCTCTTCAAGGCGGGCGTAATACCGGGCCTGATCCTGCTGGTCCTGTTGGGCGGCTACAGTATATTCACGGGGCGCAGGCTGGAAGTGCCCCGCCAGCCGTTCTCCTGGGCGGAACTGCGCATCGCGGCGCGCGCGGGTGTTTGGGACCTGCTGCTGCCCGCGGGTATCGTGGTCGGGATCTTCGGCGGCTACGTGACGGTCACCGAGGCTGCCTCGTGCGCGGCGGCCTACGTGTTGTTCGTGGAGGTCGTGGTGCATCGCACCCTCAAGTTCGACCGCCACTTGTTCGCCACCTTCCGCGAAGCGGTGGTGCTGGTGGGCAGTATCCTCATCATCCTCGGCGTGTCCATGGGGTTGACCAATCTGTTGGTCAACGCGCAGATCCCCTCGCGGGTGCTGGCCTACGTGGAGCACGTGGTCCATTCACCGGTGGAATTCCTGCTGCTGCTCAACGCCCTGTTGCTGTTGGTCGGTTGTATGATGGACGTATTCTCCGCGATCGTCGTGGTGGTCCCGTTGATCCTGCCCCTGGCCCTGCGCTTCGGCGTGGATCCGGTCCATCTGGGGATCATCTTCCTGGCCAACCTGGAGATCGGTTACAACACGCCGCCGGTGGGGCTCAACCTGTTCATCGCGAGCCAGCGCTTCGATAAGCCGGTGTTCGTCCTGTTCCGGGCCACGTTGCCGTTCCTGGCGCTGATGCTGCTCTGGCTCGCGGTGGTGACTTATCTGCCGTTCGCGTCGCTGTGGTGGCGCGGTATCTTTTGAGTCCGGAGCGAAATGGCACCACCTTCGGAAGATGAGAAGTTCGTCTCGCGGAGCGTGCGAACGCGACCCGCGATCCCGTGCGAGAGACCAAAAAAAAGACCCCGACCGAAGCCGGGGTCTCGTAGGTTCACCGGATTGCCCGGCGGCGATCAGGTGCTGCTCACCACCTCTTTCAGGGCCTTCTCGATGGAACCCGGCGCGCACATGATGCTCATGAAGCTGTTGGAGCCCATCATGCTCAGGTCCGGGAAGTTGATGGCGATGCGGAACTTGGCACGTAGCGCGTAGACCTGGTTGCCTCGGACCAGTATGCCGTAGGGCAGGTGGCCGGTGGACTTGAGGTCCTTGAAGTCGATCTGACCCATGACGTACTCGTCACCGCTGCATGAGTTGTTCTTGGGTCCGGCGAGCGCCACCCCGAACAGCGTCACGTCCTTTCCGGGGATCGCGACCTCGTAGACCTTGCTCGTCCCGCCCTTGTGGGCGGCGAGGCCGGCGTTGACGGCGTTCAACGCTTCCTGGTAACTGCCGTATTTCGCCAGATCCCAGCGGTCGCCGAAGTAGGGCATGAGCCACTTGTAGTGGTAGTCCCGCAGGTCGGACGGGCTCAACCCGCTGTCGGGGCCGTACTGCTGCTCGTTCCCCAGCACCTGCTGGAACTGTGTTGCCACATCCGCCATGTCGTTCTTGAGGTGATAGGCGTTCGCCATGTAGACGGGATTGGTGTAGGCGACCTGGACCTGCGTGGTGCCGTTCTTGACGACCTTGGTGACGGTTACGCGCTGTACCGCCGCGAATCCGCCGAACTCGGTCTGCGCCGCGGCCTGCTGGATGGCGTCGTCGGTCACGCCGATGACCTCGGCCGAGACGAGTTCGCCGTTGGAGAACTTGGCATTGGTGTACGGGGCGTAGCTGCCCACGATATCAAAGCCGCCCGCAGTGAGCTTCTCCTTGATCTTGGTTACGACCGCGCCCATGTCGGCGTTGGTGGTGTAGGCGAGGATGAAGGGCTTGAGTTTCTCCGCCGCAGAGGACTGACCCAGTCCAAGGGTCAGCAGGACGGCTGCGAACATAAGGGTCTTGAGAGCCGATGGTGCTGTTTTCATTGTTGTCTCCTCCGATGTGCGTTCTTGCGCGTCGCGTATGTGTCATTCCGCCGTTTTTACCATACATAAGCGTTTGTATTCGCAGGGCCCGGCGCCGTGCCCCTGCGCCGGAAAGTATCACAGAACCGCAGCGGCGCAAAGCACCCCCCTGCGGCCTTTGAGTGGCGGTGCAGACGAGTATCCGGCGCGACCCGCGGCGGATACTGCGACACCCTGTTTTTCCGAAAAACCCTCCCGATCCCGCGGCTGTTCAGAACGACCAGACCGCCTGTGCGCCGAACAGATCGACATCCGACTCGTTGGTCCCTGCGAGACTGTGTTCGGGGAGGGCGGTATCGTTCGTCGAACTGTCGCCCACGAACAGATGCGCGTAGCTCAGGTCGAAGCGCAACGCCGGCGTGTATTGATAACTCGCGCCGACCGCGAGCCAGCGCCGCGTCGCCCCCGGGATGCGCGGCGTGCGGTGGCCGGCGTCCGGGATGGGGGTCGGATCGTAGGCGAGGCCGCTACGCAGGGTCAGCCGGTCGGTGTAGCGGTAATCGGCCCCCACGGAGAAGCGCCAGGTGTTCTGCCACGCCTCCGGCCGGCTCGTCGGGCCCTGAGTGCCCCGATCGAACCGGACCACCAGGTTGTCGAAGTGCGACCAGTGCGTCCAGGTGAAGCCGCCCATCACCGCCAGGCGCCGGTCGACCTCGTGGTAGACGGCGCCGGAGACCGTTTCGGGCGGTGTGATTTCCGCGCTTGCGCCGGTGTTCACGAACAGGCCCCTATCGGTGAACAGTGCGGGCATGTTGGAGAATCGGGCGGTGCCGGTGAGGGTATGGTGCACCTTGGATCGGTAGCTCAGGCCGAAGCGGGTGCCGGGGGTCGGCGCGTACAGCACGCCGAGATTGTAGCCCAGGGCCCAGTCGTCGCCCGAGACTCGTACGAAGCCGTCGGTGGCGGGAGTGCCCGGCGTCGCCAGCCCGGCGGGCGCGCAGGTGCCGGGACCGAAGAGCCCCAGACACACGGCGGAGTTGTCGACCGCGTTGGTGAGCGTGGCCTCCGCGTACTGGATATCGAGCCCGATCCCGACGGAGAGCCGGTCGGTGGTCGCGAAGGCGACGGACGGGTCGAGGTTGATGGTCTTGAGGTCGGATTTCACCGCCTGGTAGCGCCCCTTCCAGCTCTCGGGGTAGTCGGTGCGCAGGCCGAACGGGGCGTTCAGACCCAGCCCGACGCGCCAGCGCGGCACGATCTGCATCTGGTAATAGAGGTTGGGCACGATGCCGGTGAGCGCGGGGTCGCCGCCGTTGCCGCCGGAAATGGTTCCGCCGCCCAGCGCCGGCGAAAGTTTGGCGGTCCCGGAGAATTGCGTCGAGGGATCGATGATGTTCACCGCGGCGACCGCTTGGCGATTCGGCAGCAGGGTCATGCCCGCGGGGTTGAAGAAGATCGTGCTCGCGTCCCGTGCACTCGCCGCGGCGCCTGCGAAGGCGTTGCCCATACCGCTGCCGCTCTGCTCGGTGATCGCAAAGCCGGCGCCGTGGGCGTTCGCCGCGGCGCACAGAGCGCCGGCGACCGACAGCGCGCGAATCACCCGGGTGGGTAGCCTGCGCATCTTCATGTCTCCTCCTGTCGTTCCGGTTGTCGTTGTTCCGCGCCCGCGACGGTACCCGTCGGGCGGCCCGGCGTTGCGCCGGGGTGTTTCATGCCCGTCCATTGTAGTGGATCGCACTACGTCGCGCCCGGGCTTTCCCGGCCGATGTGCGCGCGTGGGGAGGAAGGGCGCGCGGCGGCTGCGCGAAATCCCGGCTGCGGCGCCGGCGGTGCATCGGGTGGAGCGGGACGGGCGGATCGGCCGCGGGGGCCGGCCGCGGGGGCGGGGGCGAACTGCGTGGCGCGCGGGCGCTGCGCCCGGGGTCGCCCGCCGCGGCATTACGGATCTCCTACGGGGATGCTAAAGATCCCCGGGGGGTGGCCGATGGACTGGAGGCTTGATCTGTAACTTCATTCTTTCAGAGGAGAAGGGCGATGGAGTTCGATCCCGTGACGATCGTCATTACGATCGCGATTGCCGCCATGCTGTATTGCATGTGGATGGTGGTCTCCTTGAAGAGCCAGATTCCCGGGGGGGTGGTCGGGAGCAAGTGGAACATCGTGATCCTGCTGGTGGCCATGTTTACCGCAGGATACATGGCGCTGCCGTTCTTCAACCGGATTCCGGACGAAATCCTGCGGATGATCGTCTCGTTCGTGTTTCTGGGCGGGGCCATCTACGTGCTCATTACCGTGAGGCTGATCTATGCCATCATCCAGGAACTGACCGAGTAACGCTCGCAGCCAGCGGGGCCGCCGAAAGACATGGACATGGAACTGATCTTCTTCAAGACGGAGAAGGGCAAGGACGAGATCGAGCATCGCACCTGCGGCCTGCCTTTCAAACAGCGGCGCGTCCTGATACTCGTGGACGGCGAGGCCACGGTGGCGGAGTTGCAGGCCAAGAGTGCCGGTGTTCCCGGCCTCGTTGAGGTCCTCGATGATCTCCATCGTCGGGGCCTCGTGCAGGCGGTCGGAAGCGATGCTCCCGCGGCGTCCACCGTCGATCCGGCGGTGCCGGCGACCGACCCTACACCTACACCTACACCTACACCTACACCTACACCTACACCTACACCTACACCTACACCTGCGCCGCGCAACGGCAACCACCGGGAAAGGCTCGTCGGCTTGGCCGGCGAAATCCTGGGACCGAGCGCCACGAAGGTGATCCGCAAGCTGCGCGAGGCCCCCGACTCGCCGGAGGCGCTTGTCGCCTGCCTGGAGTCGTGCCGGAAGATAGTCAAGCTCACCATCGACGAAGGCAAGGCCGAGGAATTGTATCGGCGGGGGCGGGCTCTGCTGCCGTGACGCCCCGCGCCGCGGGATCGGTCGGCCGACCCGGCGGTGTTCGTTGACGTCGAGGCGGATCTTCCGGCGGGAGGTTTCCCCGTCGCAGGTGCCGATGCGTGTGCCGGGTCTGTCCCGGAACCGACGTCGAACACGCCCAGGTGATGCCGGAAGGCTTCGCGCGCTTCAACTGCGCCACCGGCAAGGCAACGTCGTTTCGACCCCGCAGGTCCGCCGCCAACTCAATGTCTACGTGATGGCCGGTCCGCTCAAGTTCCCCCACCCCCGGCCGCTGTCGGGGTCAGAGGCGAGGGCACTGACCACGCCCACAACATCGACGACATCCGGGTGGAGCCCACATGAAAACCAGCATCCTGCGTCGCCTGTTCCTGTCCTTTTTGGCCTTCGGTACCGCGAGCGGCCTGATCTTCGCCGGGATCATCCTCTTCTTCACGCACTGGGTGTCGGGGATAGAGTACTGGTTCGTGCTCGGCTGCCTGTTCGCCGGCGCGGCCGTCGCACTGGCCAATTACGCGCTGCTCAATGTCATCCTGTTGCGCAAGCTGCGGGAACTCTCCGTCGCGGCCAACGCCATCAGCGGCGGTGATGTGCGCC
>VAOW01011863.1_pt1 | contig 17552 bp, 16 predicted proteins | sample 3393921 | NCBI WGS metagenome assembly VAOW01 (sample SAMN08290428, study PRJNA428436) | hydrothermal vent metagenome | isolation source: Deep-sea hydrothermal vent chimney | place: Indian Ocean: Southwest Indian Ridge | depth 2742 m m | reverse complement strand
TCGGAAATAGCATAGCTGACACCAGCCTGGATACCGAAATAAATAGAAGTACCTTTTATAGCCATGTCAACGGAATAACCGGTAACCCCGAGTTTGGAAAAGGCACCCACCAGCGAAGAAATAGGTACTTCAGCCATGGGAATACCATTGGAAAAATTAGCAGTACCACCACCACCAATAAAGTTTAAACCCAAAGAAAATGCCCATCGATTGGTTTTATAGGCCACATACAAACTGGGAAAAACAGGAGCCTTAACCGAACCTTTAAAGGTTGAATGGTTAAGAAAAGGAAAACTGTTGTCAATTGTCTGAGTTTGGAAAATTGACTGACTACTCAGAGAAATGTACAAACCATCTGCAAGCTTTGTAAGACCGGCAGGGTTGTAATACACGGCATCAATGCTTGTTGATGCATCACGTACCAACATACGCGACCATGCTGTACTTTGATTGGTATTGGTTACCAACCCTCCTGCAAATGCAAGATTAACAACCAACAGCAAACTGAAAAAAGAGACAGTAAATTTTTTCATAGGATTATGAATTTAATTTATGAATGTTATTTGAGGCTAATATAGAAATTTTTCATTCAAAAAAAGCAATCTTTAGAAAAAAAATAAATCGGATTTATGAAATAAATAAAAAACCATTAAATTATCAAACCACGTAATACACTGCTAAACAGTGTATAGAATGGCTTATTCATAATCTTACTAAACAAGAAAATATCTTTACATTTTTTTACTTTTCAGCCAGTTTCGGGCATTTACAAAAGCTTCCAACCATGGACTTGCTTCATCTTTTTCACGATATTGGGGGTAAAACGGCCACTGCCACGAAAAAACCGAACGTTCTAAGTGAGGCATCATAGCCAAATGACGACCGTTATTCGAACAAACGGCAGCAGCTCCCCAGTCGGAACCGTTGGGATTACCGGGATATTGCTCGTAGCTGTACGAAATAGAAATGCAATACTTGTCTCTGAAGTAAGGAAAGCTGAACTTACCTTCGCCGTGAGCTACCCAGACTCCCAGCCGCTGTCCGGTTAGGCTCTTCAACATAATAGAATTATTCTCATGAATGTTCACGTTAATAAAACCGGACTCAAATTTACCGGAATCATTGGGCAACATACGCGGCTTTTCCGGATGCTCGGGATAAACAAGGCCTAATTCCATCATCAGTTGGCAACCGTTGCAGACGCCGAGACTGAGTGTGTCATTTCTTTCATAAAAATCATCCAATGCTTTACGGGCTTTTGCGTTATAGAGAAAAGCCCCCGCCCAGCCTTTGGCAGAGCCAAGAACATCAGAATTGGAAAAGCCGCCCACAAAAACCACAAACCCCACATCCGACAAATCTTCCCTGCCCGATACCAGGTCGGTCATGTGAATATCTTTCACGCGAAAACCCGCGAGATGCAATGCATACGCCATTTCGCGGTCACCGTTTACGCCTTTTTCGCGAATAATAGCAGCAACAGACGCCTGAGTATCAGTCTGTTCCCCTACAATATTTTTGATTTTTCCGGAGAAATTTCTTTTGAAATGAAACTGTAAATCCTGCCGTTTGAAGTTCTTAAACCGGGCATGTGCGCGTGAGCTTTCCGTTTGCCTCTGGTCAAACAGATAGGATGTCTGATACCAAATATCCCGGAAACGGACAATGTTTAGTTCAAAAAGTTTGTCCTGATGATGTATCTTTAACTTATGATCGGGGATAATTTCGCCGATAGCATAATGCACAACGCCTGCCTCATTCAAAACTTTTTCCACATCTTTTTCGTCGGCAACCTGAATCACAACAGCCGGTTTTTCGCTGAACATCAAACGAATGAAGTCTTTTTCGCCGAAGGTATCCGTAGTAATCTCCATGCCCGATTCAACATTGGCAAAATTCATCTCCAGCAAAGTGGTTATGAGTCCTCCGGCTGAAACATCGTGGCCGGCCAAAATTTTCTCTTCGACAATCAATTGTTGCAAAGCGTTAAAGGCTTTTTTGAAATAAGCAGCATCTTTTACATCGGGGCACTCCTGCCCCACACGGTTCAATGTTTGGGCAAAACTACTGCCGGCAAGGCCAAAACCCAAAAGGGAGAAATCCACATAAATCAGCTTTGTCCCGGCGCTGGTCTTCACCACCGGACTCAGGCTTTTTCTGATATCGCTCACTTCACCCACGGCAGAAATAATCACTGTTCCGGGAGCATACACCACCTTGCCATCACCATATTTTTGGGTCATGGAAAGGGAGTCTTTTCCGGTAGGAACCGGAATGCCGAGTGCAATGGCAAAATCACTGACTGCTTTCACGGCCGCATATAGCCGGGCATTTTCTCCCGGATTTCGTGCAGGCCACATCCAGTTGGCACTCAACGACACACCGCTTAATCCTCCTTCAACAGGCGCCCAAAGCAAATTTGTAAGCGCCTCACTGATAGCCAACCGCGAACCTGTTGCAGCATCCGACAACGCTGCTGCCGCTGCATGCCCCAACGCCGTAGCAATTCCTTTTTTTCCCTGATAATCCAGCGCCATAACACCAAGGTTATTCAACGGCAGCTGCAAAGGGCCGGCACACTGCTGCAAAGCCACACGCCCCGTAACCGACCTGTCCACTTTGTTGGTAAGCCAGTCTTTGGAAGCAACAGCCTCGAGATGTAGCACGCTTATAAGATATTCTTCAAAGCGTGCCACTTCGTAAGTAACTTTTTTAAACCTATTGGTTTGGGTGGTATCGTTCAGTACTGTCCGTGGCGGTTTCCCGAAGAGATATTCTAATTTTAAATCCACCGGGCAGGCATTTTCAGCATCATCTTTTACTACCAACCGGTGGTCAGCTTTCACTTCGCCAACCTTGTAAAGCGGAGCTCTTTCGCGCAAAGCGATATTTTCAAGAACAGGCAGATCTTTTTCTTTGATAATTAGCCCCATGCGTTCCTGCGATTCGTTACCGAGAATTTCTTTAAAAGACAAGGTAGGATCACCGAGCGGCAGTTTTCCAACGTCAATAACAGCGCCAGTTTCCTCCACCAGTTCAGAGAGGCTGTTGAGATGTCCGCCGGCTCCGTGGTCATGGATGGAAACAATGGGATTTTTTTCAGATTCGACCATTGCCCGGATGGCATTGGCCACCCGTTTTTGCATTTCGGGATTAGCACGTTGTACGGCATTCAGCTCTGTGCCCTGTTCGTACTGGCCGGTGGCAACCGATGAAACCGCCCCGCCCCCCATTCCAATACGGTAATTATCGCCCCCAAGTACCACAATAATATCTCCCGCTTCGGGAGTCTCTTTTTGACTGTCATTTTTATTGGCAAAACCGACTCCCCCGGCCTGCATGACAACCTTGTCATAGGCATAAGTTTTGCCTCCCTCTTCATGTTCAAAAGTCAGGAGGCTGCCGTTAATAAGCGGCTGGCCGAATTTATTACCAAAATCGGAAGCTCCGTTGGAAGCTTTTATAAGAATCTCGTCCGGAGCATGATAGAGCCAGGGTCGCGGCTGAATATTGTTTTCCCAGGGCCGCACACTATCGAGCCGTGGATAGGAGGTCATATAAACGGCTGTTCCGGCCAACGGAATACTGCCTTTGCCGCCGGCCATACGGTCGCGAATCTCGCCTCCGCTGCCGGTAGCCGCGCCATTAAAAGGTTCCACCGTTGTGGGGAAATTATGCGTCTCTGCTTTCAGCGAAAGCACAGAGGAAATCTTACGAATCGCAAAAAAATCAGATTTATCCTGACGGACAGGAGCAAATTGTTCAATCCTCGGCCCCACCACAAAGGCTACATTGTCTTTGTAGGCGGAAACCAGCCTGTCCGGACTAACTTCGGAAGTTTTTTTGATAAGTGCAAACAAACTATCAGGCATCTCTTTGCCATCGATCACAAAACTACCGTTAAAAATTTTATGACGACAATGCTCAGAATTGATTTGGGCAAAACCGTAGACCTCCGAATCGGTAAGTTTCCGGTTTAATTTTTTACCGATTTCTTCGAGGTATACCACCTCCTCCTCACTAAGTGCCAGGCTTTCTCTTTCGTTGTAAGCTTTAATGTCATCGATGTATTTTATGGGCTCGGGCTTCTTGTCAACACTCAGCGATTGCTGGTCTAAACCATTGTACAGCTGTTGCAGCATGGGATCAAAAGCCGTATCCGGATTATCCGTTTTTTTAAACTCTTCCATCCGCAGGATCCCTTTAATACCCATATTCTGTGTAATTTCAACAGCATTGGTACTCCAGGGGGTAATCATTTCCTTTCGCGGACCAACGAAAAAGCCTTCCTGCTGCTCTTTGGGACAAAGTTTTGACCCGCCAAAAAGCCAGTTTAATTTTCCGTGGTCTTTTACCAATAGTTGATTATCAGTTTTTACCAGAATGTAATGACACTGGTCAGAAGAATAAAAATAAATCATAAGTGTGGACTTAGGGCAAACTGCCTGCAAATATAGAAAATGCTTTGTCTTTTTTGAAATTATGGCAAATTTTTTTTAATCTTCGGTGAAGAGCAGTTCATTAATGCTCAAAAGCTTTAACGCTTTGAAAATCAGTCTTAACCGGAGATAATGTTTTTCTATTCCGGCCAAAATATAAGAAAGTATTGTGGAATAATAAAAAAATATACTAAAATGTTTTTCCGAATAAGAAATAGGAGTACTTTTGCACATTATTAATTATCTATATTTATTACAACACAATGAAAAAAGGAACAGTAAAATTCTTCAATGAATCTAAAGGATTTGGATTTATTATTGAAGAAGATTCAAAAAATGAGTACTTCGTGCACATTTCAGGATTAATTGACAAAATCCACGAAGGTGACGATGTGGAATTTGAATTAAAAGAAGGCAGAAAAGGTTTAAACGCTACAGATGTTAAAGTAATTTAATGTTTATTCTTTAACTTTCTTATCATTAAAAAAGGCCTGTCAATAAATGACAGGCCTTTTTTTTGCCGCCTGTTTTTACGGAAAGATTTTCAGGAATTTCTGATTGGTATGACAATTTTTCTCTCTTTTTCCGAGGAGCATAGTCTTTTTTCCTGCAGAAGGTAAAAAAAGGTTTTTTCTTGTCTGCTCCAACAGCATCAACAGGAAGCCTCTAAAACTTACAGAAAGAGCAGCCTCTCGGATTAGTCTAAAAATCTCTCTGCTTCAATGGCAGCCATGGCACCGGTTCCGGCGGCCGTGATAGCCTGGCGATAATGTTTGTCCTGCACATCGCCGGCAGCAAAAATACCAGGTACGCTGGTAGCTGTAGAGTCGGGTTTGGTAATGAGATATCCCGTTTCATCCATGTCAAGTTTCCCCACAAAAATGTCAGTGTTGGGCTTATGTCCGATAGCCAAAAAGAAACCATCGATATCAATTTTTTTCTCTTTGCCGGTTTTGTTGTTCACCAAAACAGCACCGTTCAGGGCTTTCATAAATCCCTGTTCCACGCCGACAATCTCTTTCACCTCGTGATTCCACAATACTTCGATGTTGGGTGTGTTGAGCACCTTGTTCTGCATGGCTTTGGAGGCACGCAATTGATCGCGACGATGAATCAAATAGACTTTCCGGCACATATTGGCGAGATAAGTTGCTTCTTCGGCAGCCGTATCACCACCGCCCACAACGGCAACATCTTTGCCTTTATAAAAGAATCCGTCACAGGTGGCACAAGCGGAAACGCCGCCGCCTTTGAATTTCTCTTCCGATTCCAGTCCGAGATATTTTGCTGTGGCGCCTGTGGCGATAATGACAGTTTCTGCCAATAATTCAGTACCATCATCAATTTTTACTTTAAAAGGACGTTTGGTTGTATCAATTTCAGAGACCGTTCCCCAACGGATATCCGCTCCGAAACGTTCGGCCTGTTTCTGCATGTCTTCCATCATTTTGGGGCCATCAATTCCTTCGGGATAACCGGGGAAGTTGTCCACTTCCGTAGTGGTAGTAAGCTGTCCGCCGGGCTCCATACCCTGGTAAACAATGGGCTTTAAATCAGCGCGGGAAGCATAAATAGCAGATGTATATCCGGCAGGACCGGAACCTATAATCAAACATTTGGTTGTTTCCATATAATTATATTTTATGATTTCTGTTTTTGTTGAGTTCTTATGTTATCAAAACAAATGCCAAAAGACAATTTGCGGAGAATAAGCATCCTTTTGACAGCTTTAAAAGAGAAGTGAAATGACGGTAAAAACACTGAATATTAACTTTCCAACTCAATGCTGACAAAATCCATCTTCCCACCCAAAGGCGGATTGAGTTTCCGGATTTTCAAACGAGCATGTTTCACTTGTGGAAATTTTGTTTTTATACTTTCCAAAATGCGGCGGCCCACATGCTCCAACAGCTTTGATTTAACCTCCATCTCGGCCTTCAACACCTGAAATACTTCCTGATAGTTGACCGTATCGTGCAGATTATCGGTTTGTTCGGCTTTGGACGTGTCAACCTCCAAAAATAAATCGCAACGGAATTTAGTGCCAATGACCTGCTCCTCTTTAAAACAGCCGTGATAGGCGAAAAATTCCATTCCTTCAATTGATATGACTGACATATTATTATTTTTAATACTGAGATATGTTTTGCAACAATATTACAGAATTATTCTTTTCTTCCCAATTCATATAGTCCGATTTCAATGCGGCGCAAGGTCTCTTCCTGACCGATAAGGGTAATGATATCAAACAAATGCGGTCCCTTCAATGCGCCCACAATCAGCAGACGGAAAGCATTCAGCACGGCGCCCGTGCTATATTCTTTTTCTTCTATCCATTTTTTAACGATGGATTCGGTATTTCCCGAAGAGAAATCATCCAAACCGGCCAACAGCGTTTTCAGCTTCATCATTTGATTATAGGAATCCTGTTTCCAGTGCTTTTTTACAGCTTTGGGGTCAAATTCCGAGGGCGATTTGAAAAAGAAGCCGGCCTGATCCCATAATTCGTGAACAAAATACGCCCGTTCCTTTACAAGTCCAATCACCTTTTCGATGTAGTCGATATCGGCCATAACACCTTCCTTTTCGATAAAGGGAAGAAACTGCCCGGCCAGCTCTTTGTTGCTTTTTTTCAGCATATACTGATGGTTAAACCATTTGGCTTTTTCCGGGTCAAAACGAGAGCCTGATTTTCCTACTCTCTCGATGGAGAAAGCGGCAGCCATCTCGTCGAGGCTGAAAATTTCGCGTTCGTCACCAGGATTCCATCCCAGCAATGCCAGCATGTTGACAAAAGCTTCCGGAAAATAGCCATCTTCGCGGTAACCACGCGTGGTCTCCCCTGTTTTGGGGTCGGTCCATTGCAATGGAAATACCGGAAATCCCAGCCGGTCGCCATCGCGTTTGCTGAGTTTTCCTTTTCCATCGGGCTTGAGCAACAACGGCAAATGGGCAAACTGCGGAGCTTCCCAGCCAAAAGCTTCGTACAACAAAACATGAAGCGGTAGCGAGGGCAACCACTCTTCGCCGCGGATGACATGGCTGATTTTCATCAAATGATCGTCCACCACGTTAGCCAAATGGTACGTCGGCATTCCGTCCGACTTAAACAAAACCTTATCGTCCAATACATTAGTCCGGACTTCTATCGTGCCGCGAATCAAATCATTCATTCGAACGGTTTGGTCTTCAGGCATTTTGAAACGAATCACAAAAGGCGTATTGGCCTTTAGAAGTTGTTTGGTTTCGGCTTCGGTAAGAGCCAGCGAATTCTTCAAATGCTTCCTTTCGACAGCATCATAAGTAAATGTTTCTTTCTTAGCTTCAAATTTTTTTCGCAGTTCATTTAGCTCCTCCGCCGTATCAAAAGCATAATAAGCGTGTCCGGAAATCATTAGCCGGTCGGCATATTCTTTGTAAATGGATTTCCGCTCCGACTGTTTGTAAGGCCCGTAATCTCCACCTTTGGTAACGCCTTCATCAAATTCAATTCCGCACCAATCGAAAGCCCGGATAATATAATCTTCAGCTCCAGGGACAAAACGTGTTTGGTCGGTATCTTCAACACGAAGGATAAACTTACCGCCGTTTTTTCTTGCAAAAAGATAATTGTACAAGGCCGTCCTAACGCCGCCAATATGCAACGGACCGGTAGGGCTGGGCGCAAAACGCACCCGGATATCATGCTTACTCATGTGCTTCTGTTTTGAGAGGCAAAGATATGAAAAAGCAGAGAGAGGAGGTTTGGAAGTTGGGAAGTTTGGAGGTATGGAGGAGTGTGCTTGCAGTATTTGGTTTCATCGGAAAAAAGCCGTTATTTTTGTCCCATGAAAATTGATGTTATACCTTACGCTCCGGCCATACGTCCCGATTTGATTAAAAACCGGCATGTTATTGTGATTGATGTGCTGCGGGCCTCTTCGGTGATGGTAATAGCGCTTGCCAATGGTGCCAAAGCGTTTATCCCGGTCAGGACAGTGGAAGAAGCGCACCAAAAAGCAATCGAACTTCAGGGGGAAGAAGTACTGCTTTGTGGCGAACGCGACACCCAAATTATTGACGGTTTCCATTTGGGAAATTCGCCACAGGGTTACACGCGTAACAAGGTGCAGGGGAAAACACTGATTTTTACTACCTCCAACGGGACACAGGCGTTGAACCGGTTACAGGAAGCTGCGAAAATTTTTATCGGCTCCTTTTTAAACATGAACGCCTTGGTCAGGAAGTTTCAGGCATTAGACAATGTTGTACTTGTCTGCTCCGGAACCAACAATAATTTTTCGATGGACGATGCCATGTGCGCTGCTTTATTCATTGATGAAATTATGAAAAAGAAAGCAGTTGCTCTTTCTGATTTTTCAATAACGCTGCTGAAGGCCTTCCGTAAGGACAATGGTGACCTGCACAAACTTTTGAAAGATTGTTATCACTTGAACCTGCTTAAACGCAACGGATTTGAAAAAGATGTAGAGTTCTGCCTGCAAAAAAACATATCGGACATTGTGCCGGAGATGAAGGATGGGAGGATTGTCAGGGTAAATTGAAGATCGGACACCGGCCAAATTGTTGTCAGGCAATAGTCAGGCAAAATTTCATATTACCCCTGTCCGTTTTCGAACATTAATTGTTTTAATATGAACATGATAAAGAATGTTAAAATTCAACAAACAACACACCATAGTGTAAATTAGATGGTTATATTTGTGGCATGCTTTATGATGAGCTATTGTTTCAAATGAATTACAGGTATGTCATTGTTGGTCATCCAATTGAAAATAATATGAACTCCATGAAAAAAAAGATTATTCTTCTCATTCCTCTTCTGATTTTTATGTTTTTCGGGCTGCGTGTTGCAGCACAGCAGGAATGGTCGTTAGAAAAATGTATTAACTATGCTTATAAAAATAATTTACAGATAAAGCAGAGCAAGCTTAATGAGCTGTCCTCCAAAGAAGATTTCCTGCAAAGCAAGCTAAATTTTTTACCTTCTTTTAACGCAAGCGCTTCGCAGAGTACCGGATGGGGAAGGTCCATTGACATGGCCACCTATAGCTACACCAACAGGCGGTCAAATCAGGCTTACGGGTCGGTAAATGCCAATCTGACCCTTTTTAACGGACTACAGAATGTGAACAATTTGCGGCAAAAGCAGTTTGCGTACCTTGCCAAGAAATATAATTCGGAAAAAATCAGGGACAACATTGCTCTAAATATTGCGGCAGCTTATTTACAAATTCTGTATAATATCGAGCAGGTAAACAATGCCAAAAGACAGGTTGAAATCGGTAAAAAGCAGATTGAGCGCACCAAAAAAGAGACTGAAGCAGGAACCGTTGCCAAAGGCAGCCTGCTGGATATCGAAGCTCAGGGAGCCAACGACGAGGTAACTTTGGTGAATGCCCAAAATAAGCTTATGCTGGCGTATCTCGACCTGATGCAATTGCTCGATTTAAAAGGCAACACGAAGTTTGATATTGAAAAACCCAACCTGGAGATTACGCAAAGGCCCAGCTTGCTTCCCATACAAACTATTTATGATCGGGCCCTGCAAATCAGGCCTGAAATAAAAAGTGCGCAGTATTCGGTAAAAGCCGCCAGCCGGTCGTTGGCTATAGCAAAAGGACGGCGCAGTCCTTCGCTGATACTCAGTTCTTCTTATGGAGAAAACTACTCAGACCGAATCAAAGCGAGCAATAATCCCCTTGATCCGAAATTTAACGAAACAAAACCTTTTTGGGACCAAATGAGGGATAACCGGAGTGTTACGCTGGGCTTCCGACTGAGTATTCCCATTCTTAACGGATTTCAGGTAGCCACTTACATCAAACAGTCGAGGATTTCTTTGGAAAATGCCAATCTGAACTTAGAAATTCAGAAAAACGACCTGCGTAAAAATATCGAACAGGCTTACGCCGATGCACTGGCTGCTTATCAAACCTACATTGCCAGTCATAAATCATTGATATCGCTGAGAGAATCTTTTAAATATGCCCGGGAAAAATTTAATGTGGGGATGCTGAGTTCGACCGATTACGATGTGGCAAAAGTCAAACTCTTCAATGCCGAGTCAAGCATCATCGCAGCAAAATACGATTACATTTTTAAGACAAAAGTTCTTGACTTCTATCTCGGACGCAGTCTTTCTCTTAAAGACATCACAAAAGTAAATTCTACAAAATAACATAACCTGTCTGCTTAAAGAATAATTACATTAGCACAAAAAAAATAAAAATAATGACAAAATCCCGGAAAAAAACACTTTGGTTTATCATCGGTAGCGTTTTACTGATTGTAATTGTGGTGCTGGCCGTAAAAAAGGGCAAATCGGACAATGCCCGAAAAGTTGCTGTTGAAAAAGTTGTCAGAAGAAACATTATTGAAACCGTATCGGCAAACGGCAAAATTCAACCGGCTAAAGATGTTAAAATAAGTCCCTATATTTCAGGGGAAGTCGTAGCCCTTTACGTAAAAGAGGGTAATTTTGTAAAAAAGGGTCAAAAGCTGGCAAAAATCGACCCCAAAATTTACATCTCAGGTTTCCAGCAGGCCGAAGCTGCACTGAAAACCACAGAAGCTAATCAGGCCAATGCAAAAGCGCGTCTGGCACAGTCGCAAGCGCAATATACCAAAAGCAAACTCGACTTTGCCCGAAGTCAGAAACTATGGAAAAATCAGGTAATCTCAGATGCGGACTTTGATGCGGCACGCTCGTCATATCTCGTTGCAAAAGCCGAAGTAAAAGCAGCCGAAGAAAGTTACAAAGCCAGTCAGTTTCAGGTAAAAAGTTCTAGTGCCAAACTAAGCGAAGCGGAAGAAAATCTGAATCGGACAAGCATTTATGCTCCTAACAGCGGCACCGTTTCCAAACTGAGTGTTTTGGTAGGCGAACGGGTTACCGGCGCTTCACAGTTTTCAGCAGGGACGGAAATCATGCGTATTGCCAACCTCGATGTGATGGAAGTTAATGTGGAAGTTAATGAAAATGATATTGTGCAGGTCGCCCTGAACGACACTGCGCTAATTGAAGTGGACGCTTATCTGAACCGCAAATTCAAGGGTCTTGTCACGGAAATAGCCACTTCGGCCAATACTACCGGCGTCAGCGCTGACCAGGTTACCAATTTTGATGTAAAAATCCGTATGCTGAAATCTTCCTATGCCGATCTTATCCGACCAAAAAACCCCATTCCTTCCCCCTTCAGACCGGGAATGTCCGCTACCGTCGAAATACAAACCAAGCGTGCCGATCATGTCCTTGCCGTACCCATTCAGGCCGTTACTACAAGAGCTAATGCTACAGGACATTCGATGTCAGCCCTCGAAAAACGCGAAGAGAAAAAAACACAGAAAACCAGCGAACTACAGAAAAAAATACAAGATTACGTCTTTCTATATCAAAACGGAATAGCCAGGCTCCAAAAAGTTAAAACCGGAATACAGAATAACATGTACATCGAAATCAAAAAAGGCGTAAAAGAGGGACAAGAGGTAATTACAGCACCTTACAGACTGGTTTCCAAAACATTAAAAAATGGAGAAAAGGTGAAAAAAGTAAATAGAAAAGAACTGTTCACATCTAAGAAGAAGTAAAAGAGGACCGGAATTTGGGAAAAATATTAAATATTGAAACTTCCACACGGGTTTGTTCTGTCGCCCTTGCTGTGGACGGAAAAGTGGTTGCCTTGCAGGAATCGAATACTGAAAATTCACATGCACGGCAGATTACGGTTTTTGCCGAACAGCTGATGTTTCAGGCAGGTATCAATTTCCAGGATTTGGATGCTATTGCCGTGAGCAAAGGGCCCGGTTCTTACACCGGATTGCGCATTGGCGTTTCCACAGCCAAGGGCTTCTGTTATTCGTTAGACAAACCGCTTATTTCTATCGGAACATTACAGTCGCTGGCCAACGGCATGATTCAAAAAATCGAATCCGAAGGCAGGGAACCTGAGGATTTTCTGTTTTGTCCCATGGTTGACGCCCGCCGCATGGAAGTCTATTCGGCAGTTTACGACAGCCACCTCCTGGAGGTGAGAAAGGTAAAAGCGGAGATTATCGATGAAAATTCCTTTGCCTGTTTTTTCAAACAAAACAAATCACTAATTTTTATAGGTGATGGAGCCGTCAAGTGCAAGGAAATTTTGAGCAATATTTCGTCAAATACTGTCTTTCCGAATGAATTTCTCGCTTCGGCAGTTTATATGGCGCCACTAACGGAAGAAAAGTTCCGGGCAGGCAAATTTGAAGATACTGCTTACTTCGAGCCTTTTTATCTGAAAGATTTTGTAGCGGGGATTTCCCACGTGAAAGGGCTGAGACGTTAGCAGAGAAATTTTCCGCTCCCTGCGGATCCTCTCCCTAAAGAGGAACCTATTCCCACATAACCTAAGAACAAGAACAACTCTTACATTTTTCACCTCTCAATTTCTCCTGAAATCGTATTTTTGTCTTTCCAATAAACAAAAGAAAAGATGCTCACTATAAAGAAATTTATTTTCAACCCGTTTCAACTGAATGCTTACATAGTTTATGATGAAAAAGGAGATGCCCTCCTTTTTGACCCGGCTGTTTCCTCACCGGAAGAGATGCAACAATTAGAATCTTTTATTTCGGAAAACAATCTGACACCCAAGCTCTTGGTAAATACACACAGCCATATCGACCATATCATCGGCAACCGTAAAGTAGCCGGGCGTTATCAACTGAAACTGGCAGCTCATCCTGCAGGCAGGCCTTTCCTTGATCACGCCGCCGCCAGCGCCGCCAGCTTCGGACTGCCTTTTGATGGTGTTAAAGAAATCGATATACCGTTGGATGAAGGCGACACGCTAACTCTCGGAAACCATGTTTTACAGGTTTTTTATACCCCCGGTCATGCTGACGGGAGTCTTTGTTTTTACGCCGCACCGGAAGGTTTTGTGATCACGGGTGATGTGCTTTTTTACCAAAGTATTGGCCGTACCGACCTCCCCACAGGCGATTACGATCTGCTACAAAAAAGTATCTGGCAAAAGTTGTTTGTCCTTCCTGATGAAACTACGGTCTTTCCCGGACACGGCCCCGATACGCACATTGGCAGCGAAAAAGCAAACAATCCTTTTGTGGCCATTGGCATTGAATAGATGAACCTGCAACCGGAACACAAGATTTATCTGGCCCCTTTTCAGGGTATCACCACCAGGATTTTCCGGGAGGTTTACACCCGTCATTTTGAAGGGACGGACAAACTGTTTACCGCATTTTTCACCGGCATATACAGCACAAAAAGTCTTAATTCAAGAAAAAAAGAGCTGGCAGAAACTTCACACAACGGAGTGCCGGTAGTCCCACAGATTCTGAGCAAAGATGCAAACGAAATGCTGCTGTTCGGAAAACTGTGCCATGAACTGGGATTTGAAGAAATCAACTGGAACCTTGGTTGTCCTTTTCCGCGCGTTGCACGCAAAATGCGCGGCTCCGGCCTGCTGCCATATCCGCAAAAGGTGGAAGAAATTCTGGGAACTATCATGCCCCAATTACCGCTAAAACTGTCGGTAAAATGCCGTCTGGGCTATCACTCTTCTGACGAAATTATAGCACTTCTTCCGGTATTCAATAAATTTCCGCTTTCGGAAATTATCGTACATACCCGCCTCGGTGAGCAAATGTACAAAGGCAGTGTTGACACAGACACTTTTGCAAAAATCCTGCAAGTGGGTTGTCACCAAACGGTTTACAACGGAGATATTTTTTCACAGGGAGATTTTAAGGCCATAAAACAGTATTTCCCGCAACTGGACCACTGGATGATTGGTCGCGGACTGCTGGCCGACCCTTTTTTGCCCATGCTGATAAAAGGAGAAAAAATACCTCCGGAGCCGTTTAAAATCATCCGGAAATACGTGGATGATCTGTATTTTGCCTACCGGCAAAATTTCAACGACAGTCTGCGTGCCATCAACGTTATGAAAGAGTTGTGGAGCTGGCTCTCGCTCTCTTTTGACCACCCGCAAAAAGCTTTTGGAAAAATAAAAAAGTGCACCTCTTTTGATGCTTATGAAGATGCTGTGAACGCGGTTTTTGAAGATTATGTTTGGGAAGGTGAAGGCGGAGAAAGGCTAAAGGAAAAAGGCTAAAGGAGAAAAGTTAAAAAAAGAGGTTAAACATTTGGTATTATCCCCATTCACCGACAAATTCCTGTGATTCACCGATTTTTCTTTTTGCAGTCGTCCGGAGCGGCCTATATTTGCATCAAATTAAAAACAGAAAGTGATGGAAAACAATCCCCGGATGCAACATAATGCTTACAACGGCAAGCTGGTCATCGGCGGTCTGCTGATTCTCGTGGGCACTATTTTAATGCTTTCCAACTTCGATTTTTTTGATGTTAACATGGGATATTTTCTTTTCTCCTGGAAAAGTATTCTCATTTACATCGGCCTTGTGATGCTGGTTAGCCGTACCAACAAAAGGCCGGCTTACATTTTAATCGGCATTGGCGTCTTTTTCTGGCTACCGGAAATTTTCGGCTATTCGGTACGCTTTAAAGACGTTTTGTGGCCAATGATTTTTATCGGCCTGGGACTTTTACTCATTTACAGACAGCGCTCTCCCCGGCACTTTCGTCATGACGCTAACGGTAATCCGACGGGAAATAACAGCGGTTACCTGAACGATGTCTCCATATTCGGAGGCGGGATAAAAATTATCCAGTCTAAGAACTTCAAAGGCGGCAACATTACTGCCGTTATGGGGGGCTCTGAATTTGATTTACGACACGTGGAGTTCGCCTCTAAAGTAGCCGTTATCGACATATTTACATTGTTTGGAGGAACTAAGTTCATTGTCCCCGAAAACTGGACTATTCAGGCGGATGCTATCACTATTCTCGGTGGTTTTACCGATAAAAGGGCTGTAAGTATGAGCTCATCGGAAGACAACATCCTGGTTATAAAAGGTATAGTCATGCTTGGCGGCGTTGAAATAAAAAGTTTCTAATTTTAAAATCCTCAATACAATGAAATCAAAAATAGCAGCTTATTTTTTATGGTTTTTCCTCGGTTTCTTTTCCGCCCATCGTTTTTATCTTGGGAAAATCGGCAGTGGTATATTGTATCTTCTCACCGGCCAGCTTTTCGGCATTGGCTGGATTATCGACCTCTTTCTGATTGACGGTATGGTGGAACGCTACAACCTGGAAAACCGCGTGAGCAAAATAGAAACCGTTTGGGTATAAAAAATCCTTTGGTATAAAAAATAAAAGCAGAGAAAATGATGCTCAATCCCGTTTCGAAAAACAAAAATTATTTTATCAGCTACCTCGCCATTTGGGGACTTATCATTGCAGTTCACACGCTGGTGCTTAATTTCTTTTACGGGATAAACGGCATGGTGAGCCTGACGGATTCTCTTGTCTTTAATCTTATTTTTTTACTTATCGGATATAGTCTCTGGTATGTCATCCGGTTCAACCTCAGAGAAAAGCCCTCTTTTCTTGACCTGATATTCAACCACTTGATAATAGCTATTGTGGTCATTGCCCTTTGGTTGCTTGCGGGCTATTTTACCATGCAAAGCTTTGACGGAACGGATGCTTTTTATATGACTTTTTTAAAAGATTCTCTTGCCTGGCGTGCCGTTATGGGTATATTTTATTACCTGCTTTTTGTGATGTTTTATTATCTGATTCTTTATTACGATGATTTACAGGAAAAACTAAAGATAGAAAGCAAGCTGCAAAACCTTGTTACACGGGCAGAGCTGGAGACTTTAAAATCGCAAATCAACCCTCATTTTTTGTTCAACAGCCTGAATTCCATCAGCTCACTCACCATGACCAGTCCCGAAAAAGCCCAGGAGATGGTTATCAAGCTGTCCGACTTCCTGCGTTATTCTTTAAGCCACGACAAAAATGAAAAAACCAGTCTGCAAAAGGAATTTGAAAACCTGAAACGCTATCTCGAAATAGAGAAAGTGCGTTTCGGCAAACGGCTGAACTTTGTTTACAACATCCCCGAAAGCTGTTATCATCACATGATCCCTAACATGATTCTTCAACCGCTAATCGAAAACTCCATAAAACACGGAGTTTATAATAGTTCTGACGAAGTGCAGGTAGAAATTGGTTGTAAAGAAGAAAAAGATTATCTTGTCATCGAAATCAGTAATGATTATGACCCGGAGGTAAAAAAACCCAAAGGCGAAGGCCTCGGACTGAAAAATATCAGAAAGCGGCTGCAACTGATTTATCTCAGAAGCGATTTGCTGGAGATTGCAGCTGACAAAATGGTTTTCAGAGCCATATTACGTTTACCAAAAGACAGGAGCCATGAACAATAGAATACTTGCAATAATTATCGAAGATGAAGAGCCGGCCCGGAATTTGCTAAAAGCTTATCTGCAATCGCACGACAAAATAGAGCTGGTGGCCGAATGTGAAAACGGTTTCGACGGCATAAAAGCCATTGCCGAATACCGTCCCGACCTGATTTTTCTCGACATCCAAATGCCCAAACTCACCGGTTTCGAAATGCTGGAACTCTTAGACGAGTATCCCGAAATTATCTTCACTACGGCTTATGACGAATTCGCTTTACGTGCTTTTGAGCTGAATGCCGTAGATTATCTCATGAAACCATTCTCCAAAGCACGTTTCGACAATGCATTAGAAAAAGTTTTTACCCGTCTGAAAAACAAATCGCAACAAAACACTACTGTGGAAAAGCTGAAAGAACAGGTGCAGGAGACATCAGGCCCTCAGGAGCGGTTTTTTGTAAAGACAGGCAACCGTATCGATGTCATTCCGGTGGAAGAAATTATCCATGTAGAAGCCCAGGACGATTATGTGGAACTACATACCACCAAAGGCAGATTTTTGAAAAAAGAGACCATGAACCGGCTGGAACTTCAACTTCCTCCGGAGAAATTTATCCGTGTTCACCGTTCGCATATCATCCGTGTTGACCAAATGGAAAAACTGGAAAAATACGGCAAAGAAAGCTATATGGTTATTTTGAAAAACGGCGCCAAAGTGCTGGTCAGCAAGAGCCGTATCAAAAACCTCAAAGAACAGCTCGGCATTTGAAAATTGGGATTTTAGAATTGAATATCAACCCGATTTCATCATTCATCATT
>VAOW01037440.1_pt1 | contig 17598 bp, 16 predicted proteins | sample 3393921 | NCBI WGS metagenome assembly VAOW01 (sample SAMN08290428, study PRJNA428436) | hydrothermal vent metagenome | isolation source: Deep-sea hydrothermal vent chimney | place: Indian Ocean: Southwest Indian Ridge | depth 2742 m m | reverse complement strand
TGCATCAGGTTAATGTCGCTTTGCATCATCTCTTTAACGAGTTCGGGAAGGGTGTATTCTAACTTCCAGCCGAGTTTGGTTCTGGCTTTGGTGGCATCGCCGATGAGGAGTTCTACTTCGGTGGGGCGGAAATAACGGGGATCGACTTCGACGAGAGGACGAAGAGACGAGGGAACGAAGGGGCGAGAGGACGAAGGGACGAGGGGACGAGAGGACGAGAGGGCGAGTTTTGATTTGAATGGTTCGAGGTACTTTTCTCCGACTTTGTCAATGAATACTTTTTCATCAATGGCTGCCAAATATCCTTTCTCCTCTATGCCGTTGCCTTTGAATTCCAGTTCAACACCCACTTCTTTAAAAGCCATACGGACAAAATCACGCACTTTGGTAGTGATACCGGTGGCTATGACCCAGTCCTCCGGCTTTTCGGCCTGCAATATCATCCACATCATGCGTACATAGTCTTTGGCATGACCCCAGTCTCTCTGTGCATCGAGGTTACCGAGATACATTTTATCTTGCAGACCCATGGCTATTTTGGAAACGGCTCTGGTAATTTTGCGGGTAACGAAAGTTTCTCCTCTTATGGGTGACTCGTGATTGAACAAAATACCGTTGCAGGCAAACATGTTGTAGGCTTCACGGTAGTTTACCGTTATCCAGTAAGCATACAGTTTGGCTACGGCATAAGGGGAACGGGGATAAAATGGGGTTTTTTCCGTTTGGGGGACTTCCTGCACCAATCCGTATAACTCCGAAGTGGAGGCCTGATAAATTCTTGTTTTTTTCTCAAGACCGAGTATCCTTATGGCTTCCAGCAAACGTAACGTTCCAATTCCATCGGCGTTAGCGGTATATTCGGGTGTATCGAAACTGACCTGCACATGGCTCATGGCCGCAAGGTTATAGATTTCATCGGGTTGCACTTCCTGCATAATACGGATAAGGTTTGTGCTGTCGGTCATATCCCCGTAATGCAAGATAAGCTTGGGGTTCTGCTCATGAGGATCCTGGTACAAGTGGTCTATTCTATCTGTATTAAACAACGACGAACGCCTTTTAATACCGTGTACCGTATATCCTTTTTTAATAAGGTATTCGGCGAGGTAGGCGCCGTCCTGGCCGGTGATGCCGGTTATTAGGGCTGTTTTATTATTCATTATTAATTATAAATTTATTGATGTAATTAGATAAAGACTTATATTTGTCATTCAATCTCTCAAAGAATGAACCCTTTAATTCAAAAAAACGAAATAGGTGAGCTTAACCTTCAAACCATTTTGAAAGTTGAAAATTCGAGTAAAACTGTTCGAATGACTTTAGTATTTTTACTATTTGCTTGTGTTATTTTATTTACAGCCTGGTGGAATTCTTTAAATACTAGCTGGTTAGAAAGCAGAATAAAAATGCACGAATATCAATTATATTGGTATGATTATATATCTAAAGGTATCACTCCTGCAAATCTTTCAAAGAAAGAAACTGCTTTATTTCAAAAAAGTAAAGATTTTTATAAGAAGAAATATTATACAAAAAATATTTTGGAGGCAGAACTTGAATATTTAAATAACGCCAAATTAAATAACACAATCATTGTTAGAATACCTGTTTTTAATATTACTTTTGACATCAATGATCTTGGACTAATTGGCGGGCTAGGGCTAACTATTATTTATTTTTTATTGTTATATAGCCTGATTAATCGGTATAATCAAATTGATAATGTTTTTCATTTAATTGAGGGGCTAAAAAATAAAGATGAAAAAAAAAGTGCTTATTACTTGATATCAATGGATCAAATCCTAACATTACCCCGCAAAATTACACAATATAAATTAATCCGTTTATCTCCAAGGGTGCTGTACCTTATCCCAATCCTTGTACTTCTTGCAATTTTTATAAATGATATTGCAACATTCAACATCGGTTACTATTATTTGGATAGTTTAGGAAAAGTTGTAATTTTATATACTACAAGTTTTATATTTCTATGCCTTTCAATAATTCAGGCTATATTCTGCTTAAACATAGTTAAGAAAACTGATAAACTTTGGTTAACTAATTATCCCAAAGACCAATTCCCTAATGATTAAACGCAACATTCAATTAATTAATTTCACCGTTTCTTCAATGTGGCTTTTACTGGATGCACCAAACACAACCGATTGTACATTTTGATTATTGATAAACTCATAAGCATCTATTGCAGGAATTGCACCGGAAGCTAATGTTGACATCGCCATTAATTGATACTTTTCAGGATTATTATTTTTTGCAGTATCAACATATTCATCAACACCAGGCGACATTAAATATCCTATTTTATTAAAAGAAGCACAAACAACAACCTGCTCAATATTCCATTCATTCAATTTATTTAATAAATAAGGCATATTTTGGGTGATAAGTCCGGGAATTGCGTTATACTTTTTGCGTATATAGTCAGTATATGCTTTAAAAATCAACTCAAAGTCATAACCAAGCAACAAATCAGTAATAATATTTTGCAAAAAGACAACTTTAATATTCAATCCTTCAAACATCTTCATTTCCATGTCAATAAGAATTTGCATAAGCTTAACCAAATCTTTGGTTAATACTGCCGACCCTCCTTTGGCTATCATTCCTAACATTGACTTGAATGAGTTTCCCTTAATTAAAAGCTCATTTATTGTTTGTGGAATGCCCTGTTCAGCAACCATATTAGCATATTTATGCGGATAGGGTATGGAAGGATACCAATTAATATGAGAATATTTTGAAGAATTATCAAGAAAATATTTCACAATATCTTTAGCCCTGTCATTGCTGTTTAGCATAATTCCTTTTACACCAGCATCAATTGCGTAATCATATACACTAAAAATATTTTCTATATTGAAAAATTTTTCTGCGAGTTGCTGTGCTTTTTCCTGCGACATGTGATTAATACCAAAAAACTGGTTGTCACCAAAAACAATTTTATCTATTTTTTCCATGATCAAAGTTGTCCGTTTTTCTTATAATCTTCAAAAATTGAATCTATTACCTCTAATGTATTTACCCCATCTTCAAAAGAGCAAATATTATCAAGGTTGTTATTTTTTATAGAATCAACAAAATGGTATAATTGCCTTGTAAATTCATTACCCCGAACATAAAAAGGAACAGGATGAAACAAATCTGTAATATAAAGTGTATTCCAACCCTGACAAAGATTCTTTTCTTTATTCTCCTTTTTCAGATAGATTTTCAAGCTATGCTGATCGGCTAACACCTTGCCTTCTTTACCAAAAATCTCAATTTTGTTAGTAGGTTTTCTATAGCTTTCATCGCTCCAATTGATGTAAATAGTGCCGGTAAACCCTGACTTATATAACAAAGTTGCTGAAACAGCATCCTCTACATTTTTTGAATAAATATTTGTTAAAGAAGACCCTATAACTTTATCAGGTTTCCCTACAAGAAAATTTACCAAATCTATTGCATGAGAGGCCATTTCATACACTGCTCCGCCACCTGTTTCATGAGAACCTCTCCAGCCTTTACCCGAATCAGGTTTAGTGATGGTATTACTAAACATTTCAGATTTAAACCTTATTATGTCGCCTATGAGCTTCTCGCTCAACATCTGTTTTAATGCAGCAAAAACGTCATTAAAGCGATTAACGTAACCAACCTGATTTACAAGTTTTTGGGATTCATACAATATTGAGAGTTCTTCCGCCTTATTTTTATCAGTAGTGAAAGGTTTTTCGCAAAAAACAGGAATGTTTTTCTCTCCCAAATTTTTAATTATGTCATAATTTAAATTAGGCGGAGTACAAACCAATGCTGCATCAATATCTTCTTTTTTTAAAAGACTATCATAACTTTTATAAATCTTAACCCCATTGATGTATTTACCAAATATGGTGTTTATTAAAGAAGAAGGATCCACTATAGAGATAATTTGAACATCAGGATGACTATTGATAATGGCATAATGTGTAATGCCCATCCTACCCATTCCGATTATTGCAATTCTTATTTTATTATCACTTTTCATTTGTATTAAAATTTTTAATTCTTAAAACAGCTAACAAAAGGTGCCAAAAAAAGATGCCAATATTTGGGTATCTTTTTAAAATTTCAGGCCGGTCAATTGTTCTTTTCAACCAAGCTAAGCGCAATTTCCACCACAGAGGATGAATTTCTTTTTGATTGCCGGCATACCAATCAAAAACACCACCTATACAGATAATTAATTTTGCATTAATATTTTCTTTGTTTTGATACGCCCATATTTCTTGTTTGGGGGCTGTCATGCCTACAAACAAAACATCTGGTGCAAACTTATTTATTGTATCAATCATATCTTTATTCTCCTGTTCAGTAAACGATTCCTTGTATGGTGGAGAATAAGTTGCAATATTAACATTTGGGTGCTTTTTCTTTGCTTGTCCTTTTATTTTATTCAATGTTTCTTCTGATGAACCCAGAAAAAAAGCTTTTCCCCCAACCTTATTCAACCTATCCATAAAATGATAGAAAACATCAGGGCCTTGATTTTTCTTTATGTTTTTCCCTTGCAATAAAATACTTGCCAAGGCAAAATAAACGCCATCCAGTATCAGATAATCTGAATTTTTTAATGCCTTTTCAAAATCTTTATTTTTAGTAGCAATACCATAAGAGTTGGGACTTATTGTGTTTATCACTTTAGGGAAATTATCAAGACTTATTTCCTCTATACTACCAGAAAAAACCCGATAACCCATTACATCAATTTCACCCATAATTCTTTTGACAATCTTTTTTACGATTTGCAATTATTGACGATAATATTATTTCTAATCTTTTTTCAAAAACATCTGAAGTAAAATACCCCTATTTTTTTTAAAATTGTAGTTCCAACATTTATATGGCACCCTAGTTTAGAATAGTGTTATTTATATTTTCAAATTCTGGTAAAGCTTTTTCTCATGACGATTAATTTCCTCTTTGTTAAATCGATATTTAATAAATTGTGCAGGATTACCACCTACAATTGAGTATGGTTCAACATCTTTTATTACAACAGAACCTGCTGCAATAATAGCTCCTTTCCCAATTTTTACACCACTTAATATAATGGCACCAAATCCGACCCAAACATCATCCTCAATTATAACTTTTGAGGCAAGTCCTTTCCAGTTATAATCTCTATCCCTTATTTGTGAAGCAAGCCTAATTGGAACACCAATTTGATGAAAATTATGATCATACTTACCAACTAACGCAACGTTATTGCCCATAATAACATTATCACCAATTACAGTATCACATTCTATTTGGGAATAGCGGCCTATATAAAAATTATCCCCAATTATTATACCGTTTTTTGACCATAAAAAAACCTTTCGTCCAGCATGAAAATTTTTACCAATCTGATAATTTCGCCATTTCCAATTAGTTAAATATAAATCTCTAAAATGTTTTAATATTTAAATTAAACTTGTCATTTTATTTTATTTTCCAATTACGTAAAATAGATGCCTTTAAGTGTGAAGTTGCATATGCCTTCATTTTTTCTGCAGCTATAGTAAGGTTTTCGGCATTGATATTGTTTACAGCGACAATCATTTTTTCCGAAAAAAGGTATTCATCCCGTTTGTTTATCACGAATCCATTAAAACCATTTATAACTAATTCATTAGCACTACTAAAATTTGTACAAACTACAGGTTTTTCACATGCTATTGCTTCAACTAATGAGGTCGCCCACCCTTCTACATATGACCCCATAATATATATATCTGCAGCGTTTAAATATAAAGAAAGACTTTCGTGCTTTAATCTTCCTGTAAGTAAGACATCTTTTTCTAGATTGTTTTTAATAATGAACTCTTCAAATTTTTTTCGATCCTCCCCATCACCCAGAAAAGCAAAAAGTGAATCAGGATAAGTTGCTCTAAAAATCATAAAACTTTTAAGCATAAGTATCCATCCCTTTAGTTCACTTAATCTACCTGTTGTTACTATTATTTTAGATTCCTTATTTAATTTAATTTTATTTCTTGCGACAATTTTAGGAATAGGATGAAATATATCCGTATTTATTCTTGTAGGAAACTGTATGAAATTATTTAAAGGCAAAACATTATTATTTCGTGAGACAAGGTTTTCAATAGCCTGTTTATTTGCTGTTGCTAAAATTATACCTGCTTTTGTTAATTCTCGAAAGAAAAAGTAATCAAAAACCTTTGCAAGATACTTACCATACCAATATCTTGATATGGTTAAAGGGTTTTCAACCCCTGGAATTCTGACACATAAATTATTAATTTTATACCCCTTTAAAGCAAACAAAACTTCAGGAGTTTGAATAAATACATTATTAATTTTTTTTGAAAATATTTTTTTTCGATATTTTCTAACTGCCAAATAGTTTTTTAACCTTTCGGGTATTAAAGGTCTATTATTTGTTTTATTTACTTTGCGTACAGAAAAATAGTCGTAAATTACTCCGTTTATCTCCTTTTTTATCCACCTACCTACCGGAGTATCATCCGTAGCCATGCCTACCAAAACCAATTGGTTTCCAAATGCAGTTAACATTTGCTTTGCAAATGTTAAATACCCGCCAATCGGGTAATCTGTATAATTGCAAATTTCGATAAAAAGTATTTGTTTGTGTTGCATTTAGGTATTATAATAATTTTATTTTTTATTTAGCCCAAAAACTTATTCAAATTTTCTGTTACATAATAGTACTTATTGCACATTTTCAAACTCAATCCTATTTAATGCAATAACCCCACCAAAAATTACGTTAGCCCAAATTGCCAAACCATGAGAAGGGATTAGGGCCAATATCATGATTAAAAATAATGACCTTGATAAAGAATAAATTAAGCTATTTGTTTTTCGTTTTCTAATTTCCTTATATAAAAGAAATAAATATATAAGATATAGGATAAGTGTAACGATGCCACCATACTCAAAAATTTCAACAAACCTATCATGTGCTAGTGCGCCATGGTTTTTTTCTAAAGCTTCCTTTTTACCAAGCCCAAAAAATAATGACATTGAGTTGTTTTCGATAACAGAATAAATACCCCTAATAATTAACACATTACGACCAGAAGAAATAGTATTTAAATCAATTACCTCATTTGCTTTGTTAATATTTTTCCCTAAGCTTCTATTTTGAATACTTTTATTCGTTTTAAAAATATAAAATAATACAACCATAATAGTAAAAATGAATAATATCTTTCTAACTTGTGATTTACTTTGTTTAGTGAAATAAAAAGTAAATATAAAAACAATAAGCATTACCCATCCGGTCCTTGTAAAAGCTTTATAAACATCATATATTCCAAGGATGAAAATCAAGAAGAAAAAAAGTTTAGTCGTTCTTGATCTATTGCTATATAATCCAAATATTAAAACAATAATTGAACTGAATACGAAAACCTTTGAACTTATTGAGGGTTGTTTAAAAAATCCAATTAAAATGTTAGAATATAATTGAAAACCTTCACTAAACCTTAATAAAGAATCATTAAATTTATTTATAGGCTGAATAATATTCATCAAGAATGGTATTGATGTGAGTATTAAAAATGTTGAAAAGATTAATAGATTATATTTTAGTAAAGCAGGATTCGATTTATATATATAATAAAAAACGTAATAAGACACAGGCAAAATAAGAATTAACACAACCACTTCTATATCCAATACAGATAAAAGGCCATTACCATTAATGAGAAAAGATAGAGATAATAAAATAACAATAATATCAAATGAACATAAAGCAGACAGATTTTTTTTCTTAATAATAAATAAAATTGCAATAAAAACAGCTATTGATTTCCATATATTTGATAATGAAATGTTAAATATAGATATCCTATCCTCAAAATAAAGCAAAATAAAGAATAAAATATAGAACAACAAATATTTAAAAAATTTCATAAGGGAGTGTAATCTAAATTCTGTATGGTTAAAAAATTCATTTCAAAAATACTTTCTTTTTAATGTACTGTTGAAATGTTGATAACTTTTAGCGATAGCGTTAAGAACGCTATTATTATTTCAATCGGATTTTTTATAATCCTAAATCAATTCCCCTTTTCCTCAAACACCTAGGATGAATGATTTAAAAATTCCTGCTTCCATTTGCCGATCATGTTGGAATGAACCACGAATCTCCTTGATAGTTCTGCAAGAGTTTCTCGTTCCTTGAGTGTTTCAATGACTACACGAGACTTGAATGCTGCTGTGAACTTTCTTCTTTTTACTTTTATAATTTACTGGCTAAAGTTAAACTTTTCTCAACTTAACCAGTGGCCTTATTTTGGTAAAAAGTATAAAATTTAAGATAATGAAATAAATTTTTGTTTTTTAGTAATAATTACTTTAAAAAAGTGTTTACGCCATTTATTATTTATTAACCATTTAGGTATATTTAATATTATGAAAAAACCGATTCCGATCTTCTTTAATAACTTTGATTTCCTTAATAAATTAATTGAGGAAACAAATAGTATATTAGTCTTCCAAAAATACAAATCAGAAAGTCCGGAAACAGATATATCCTTATTGTTTTTAATAAATAAAATGTATTTAGCCAACGATTTATTTAGTCTCATTAATTTTCCTAAATTAGCTGATGAAGAACTACCTAAGAGAATTTTAATGGCGTTTTCATCAAAAAACGGGAAATAGTCATCGATTAAAATTTTCTTTATATAATTTATTCTATTAGTTATTATATTTTTACGTTGTGTGTGAATAATTCCAGTTGGAGTTTTCCTATAATATAACAAACATTTATTGATTGTATAACATTTATTACCATTTTTTAAAAGTCTATACCATAAATCAACGTCTTCAAAATGAGTAACATTTTCATGATCAAAATATAAATAGTTTCTCATTAATGAAGCCTTTACCATTACGCCTGGATGAGAGATTAAATTTTGAAAGAAAACAATATGTTGATGTACCTCGCTATTTACAGTAATTGTTGATTTACTTTTGTAGAAATATTTACCGTCATTTGATAAAATATTATTCCTTATATTGACAATATCAACATTCTTAAAATTAGCGAATATTTTTAATTGTTCTTCAAACAAATTTGGGAATGCTATATCATCCGCATCCATCCTGGATAAATATTGTCCTCGCGATAGTTTAATTCCTCTATTTAAAGTTTTAATTAATTTTAAATTTTGTTCATTTTTTATATATCGAATTCTCTCATCTTTATATGATAAAATAATAGTTTCTGTTGTATCAGTACTGCCATCATTAACAATTATTAATTCGAAATCATTAATTGTTTGTCTCAAAATGCTTTCAATAGATTTTGAAAGATATTTCTCGCCATTAAATACGGGTAGGATTACAGATATTAGCGGTTCTTTCATTGTTTTATTTTATCAAAATTTTAAATCCCAATCCAATTATCATTAAATATATTTGGGGCTAAATATTTTGAGTTATACCATTTTTTGGGATATACTACCATGATACTATTCTTATTTAAAAAAGCCCCCCAATAACTAAAGGTACTATTAGCCATAATATTTGCTTTACACCGGCTCATTAAATACATATCTAAAAAACTTTTCCTATCAGTGTTTATTGAAACATATATCCTATTTTCAACACATAAATTGTTCTTAGCCCATTCAATATCATCTGAAAAAATGAAAAACTTTGGATTTGAAAAATTATTTTTCATCAATTTTATTGCTTCATTGTAATATGATATAGTACAAATATTACCATACTTTTGTGCAAAATGATCTTCCAAGTAATCACCTCGTCGTATGTGTACAGAAATAGAATCTGAATTAGTGATTTCTTCAAGAATACATGAGTTCTGTTCATCAAGCTGAAAATCACGAAAAGTCAACCAGTTTCCAAGCCCCTGATAGTATTTTTTATCTTGCCACCATCCGTCAAAATAAATGCTCTCCATTTTCACCGTTTGATCAGAACTAATAAAATAATTCCTTTTTGTAAAAAAATTTAAAAGTCTGATAAAAAAAGCAATTAGGTTTGAAAATAAACTACTTTTGGGTAATTTTATTTCAAAGATATTTTGTATTTCCAACCCATTATGTCCATTTAACCAATTTTTATTATAATAACCATATATTTTACTTTTAACTTGTCTTTTTAAATACAAATAGAAAGCATACTGAAAAATTTGATTACCAAGTCCACCTTTAAACGTTACAATTTTCATAGAAAGTACTTTATAATTGGACTGAATGTTGAAGAATACTACTGATGCGTTAAAATCTACATTAAATAAATTGTACTGTTCTTTGACATTTTGATTGTCTTTTATTTCAGTGAGAAGTTCCTCTATCGGTGTTTTATCGAATGCTGATACTCCAAGTATTTGCATTATTTTATAAATGCAAAACTATAAGTCAATTCAAATCAAAAATTCAAATAACGCTTGTAATATAATGATATATAATTGTTTAGTCTTGTTTTTAAAATATTAACGCATTACCAGTAGTTGAAGAACATTAATGGTTTTCTAACAAAAAAGAAGACAATTGTTGGATTATTTTTCTGTTTCAATTTTATTATTTAATTTTATTATTTAATTTTTTTGCTTTAATATGGTATCCAAAACATCCCAAATCAGCAAGAACCTTCTGCTTTCGCTTTAAACTTATATATCGTAATAATATTAAGATACTTATTTTCATTAATAATGGAGTTTTTTCATAATAGGTTAATAATCTTCTTAATTCCTGTGCAACATATTCAGAGTAATTCCCGTTTGTGTTTATTTCAGTTATATCAAATCCAATCTTTTTCAAATGAGTTTCATAAAAATATTTATTGAACCCAGTATAATAATGGTAAGGTGCAAAATGTGTAAGGCTTGCAAACGGGGCGGTAAGAATTAGTATACCACCAGGTCGTAAAATACGGTAAAATTCCTGGAGTGCGGCTATTGGATCCGGAATATGTTCAAATACCTCTGTACATAATATAGCATCAAAAGATGCTGCTGGAACTGGTATGGAAGTAATATCAGAAACTATATCTATTCCACCTATATCCCACTTACCTGTTTGAAGGCCTTTTTTGTTTCCTACTCCATCATATTCACAAAAATCTTGGCTTACATAAATAAGATGTTCACAATATTTTTTATACTGCCGTTCGCCAGCCCCTGCATCAAGTATACGACTGCCCTTTGGCAACTTGGCTAAAGCAGATGCAACCCATTCATGTCTAGTTATCGCATTTTCCTTACCCGTATAACCTATATAATGTTTAATTGCGTTTTTAATTAAATCTTTCATAATAATTCCATTTTTTTGATATAAGAATACTAATATATTAACTTATTACCATCCCTAATATCTGTCATATTTTCACCTTTACGTAACAAAGAAATAAAAGCAGATAAATTACCATCATTTGAACCTATATAATGTGTAGACAATGCCATTTTATTAACTATATTACATAGTTGAAAAGTTTTATTAAGCCTTACTTTATAGGGTAATTGTAAAAACTCTTCATGGAAATAACCATTCTCATCAAGGTTTAATAAGGTTATATCAAAGTCTTTTAGTTTTTGTTGGATTTGTTTCCCGTCTTTTATTGAATCCGTGAATACTAATACTTTCTTGATATTATATATAGCACTCTGTTTCTTTATTTCATTTAGATATATTTCTGTTGTGATAAATTCAGTTTCAATAATTTTATCACCTCTTCTTAGATGAACTCCTATATAATTTGTATTATTATAATCTATTTCATTTTTATAAACCCATAATTGATTGGCTTTTGTATATAAAAAAAGCTTGTCATCATGTGTCAAATTTAATCTTAATCGCCTTATTTGCTTCCAGTGTTTTTGGAATAAATCGACATCTATATTTTTAATTTTGGAGTAGATTATAAAATATATATTATTTATTATATATTTAATGAGCTGTAATATTCTATAATAGCCAGAATAACCATATATATAAGTTCTCCAACTTCTTGTAGATGCTCGTTTAATGGGATTTGAAAGAACTTTAGGGAAATCTTTTATATCCAATAATTTTTTTAAATCATTTTCATTAATTCCACCTAAAGAACTTAAATCAATTTGAATCTGGTAATTATTCTTAGAAGCGTATAGAAGTGTTAAAAGAAAATTATTTATCTCCGAAAACAAACCTGCATTTGTAAACGAAAAAATTATTGTTTTTTTCATACTAATTTATATATCAGATATTTAAGAAACATGTGAGCAAGTTATTGAAATAATACAACATAATTACCCATTAAAATTTATGCGAATAGAACTTATAGTTTTTCTTTTCTATAACTGCATTGGCATTGCTCATATCAGACTTGCTTTAACCATTATTATAAATTAAATGGGCATTAAATTTTATTTAAGGTAAAAATTCAAAACTACGTTTGTAAGCTTCGTCAATAAACGAACCGAGAATTCTGGAATCCTTAAAAAACTGTTTAAAGTATTCTTTTTTACTTTTTTAAAGCAGCCCCTAGTAAATTATTTGAAAAACTTTTTTTCTATTTAAACTGTTTTTAGTTTGCTATCTATTTCTATTTTACAAAATTATTACTTCAAGTATCTAATTATTGTTTTAAATGTTTCAATTTTTATAGTATCAAATATCGTTTTATCTGTTTTTCGCATTTCATAACGATAATTAAATCTTTCTAAATCATTTTTATAAATGTATTCAATAATATTAATATCCTTTGAGTTATAAAAATGTGAATAATGTTTATATATTTTTTTACTCTTATTTGTTTTTGGTAGTTCCCTTTTTGGGAACCCTAAGGTTTCCATTAGGTTTGGGAACCCCTCTTTTAATTCTTCAAATCGCAAAAGATGGTCTACAACTAATTTATTGTTAATATATATATATTCGTTTTGAGGTAAGAGATGGTCTCCTCTATATTCAGGTGTAGTTCTGTCATTCAAAACCTTTAAAAATTTTCCTTTTTTTAGAAGGAAATTTCTAAAACTATCTCTAATACCCGTACTGCTCATTATCCAAAAATAATCTGATATACACCTATCAAAAGGATTCCTAACAATACTAAATTTTTTATAAGAACTCCAAATTTCTTCTTTGACAAGGTCAAGTTCCAATAATTGCTTAGCCGTTGCATGTTGAAGATGAATCTTTCGCTTTGGGCACCATCCAACTAATCTTTCATAGTCAGGGACATCATATTTCTTCGGTTTTACTCCAAACAAGATTTCCACACTTGAACCTGCGCATTTAGGAATATGAATAAATATTATTTTATTTTTATGATCAATCATGTTTTAAATTTAAAAGGTATTGCTAAAACCCCTGTTTTCTTTTTAGCCAAAATTAATTTAGCTAAATTTTCTCCACTAACTGTTATAGTTGTAGCTATTGCAGCACCAAATGCTCCATAATTTTTTATTAGAAAGTAGTTCAATAAAAGATTCATTAGTACAAAAGTAAGTGAAATATACCCGTGTAATTTTTCATATCCACACATAATAAGTAAAAGGCCGGAACTCCCGGTTGAAATATTAAAAAACTGCCCTATACCAAGAATTATAAGAATATAATATGCTTCTTTAAAATCGCTACCCCATAAACCAAGTATAGTTTTGCCAAAAACAATAAAAACAGTAAGACTAAATATTGCAATCAAAATTAAGCCAAATGTTACCGTTTTAACCATTGTTTCCATTTCTTTAATTTTGTTATCTGCAAACAAAGCAGCCAGTTTGGGCGAAACAGCCGCATTAGTAACCATTAAAAAAAAACTTACCAAAAGAGCAATTCGGGATCCAACATTATATAACCCTACATTATAAGTAGTGCTAAGCCATCCGAGCATAATAGTATCTGCACTTGCTGAAATAACAGAGGTAGACGTAACAAGAAGAAGAGGCATCGCCATCTTCAGCATAGGCCGGGCTATCCATTTCCGTTTTCCTTTAAATTTAAATATCTTTTTCCAATATGCTATAACAGAAATGGTAACAAAAAAACGTCCGATCGCATAAATGATAGCTACACGTACTACGTTTATTTCAACCTTAAATAAATAGAGTACAATAAGCAAAATGCCAATAATCCACATACTTAATGTTTCATTTACCAAACTACTTTGCCATACTTTTCGAAAGCCTATAAGCCCTGCTCCAAAGACACGGGAAAAGGTTTGGGGAAGCATTACAATAAATGCGATCGTTAATGGTGTCTCAAGCTGTGGTTCGTTAAATACATGGTTTGAAAAATACGGTGCAAATATTATTCCTGTTAAACTTATTACAAAGGCTATTAATCCGTTTATTACTGTGGCTGTGAAGATGTTATTTCCAACCCGTTGCAAGTCATGTCGTTCATATCCGATAGCAATGTGTTTAACTAAAACTTGATCCATACCCAGCATAGCTAGTACCATCAATAAACTAACTATACGATTGGCGAGGCTTATTATTCCTAAACCTTCTACTCCAATTGCTCTCCCCAGAAATATACTTACTCCCAATCCGGCAGCCATACCAATTACTTTCACAACCATTGAGGCAGATGATTTTTTTACTACTTCAAGTGTGTGGATATCAAACTTATTGAGCTGATTGGATATATAGGATTTTAATTTCAAAAAACGATACGTGTTATGATGCCACTAAAACTCAGATTAATCAGAGAGTTAATATAGTCTTATTCAAGTGTTTTTTCTTTTTCACAATGCCAAATTTAGTATAACGTTCCTAATTATCATTGCAATATTATATAACAATTTCATTCATTTTCCACTTCCAAGAGAAGATTGTAGGCATTTCGTTTACTTCCTTTATGTATTTCAAAATGCGGTCTTTTAATTCTTTTTTGGATTTTACTCTAATTCCTCTGAGGAAACTTCTGGTCATTTTGCTAAAGAATACTTCAATTAAGTTTAACCAACTTGCATGAACAGGCGTGAAAAAAAACTCCCTATTTCTATGTCTTTCATGTACTTCTGCGTAAACTTCACCCGTAAGTAAATCTATGGAAGCCAACAAAGAAAGTGTCCCATATCTTTTGTATTCATAATCACGAGCCCAATTTGAATATAATTTGGGCATAGGTTTTAAATCTGCAGTTATATTTCCGATAGCCTGAATTCCGGACTTCTCGTCATATGACAAAATAGCCATTTTTGTTCCTTTATTATTTTCTTTTTTAAACATTTCTATTTCTTTATACACGTGAAGCACCTGCACCATTATTAAAACTGACCCAAAAAACAGGGATTATAACAGCATGTGTGAATATCTATGGGATAATGGTAAAGTAGCAAGGCTAAACGGCGTCATCAAGAATAATTACCTGATACATCGGGATATAAACAACTTTGAAGAATATAAGAAAAGAGGTTGACCGAACAGTGTTACTTTACAACAAAGAAAAACCTCATATTGAGTTACAAAGAAGATTACCCATTCGATTTGAAAAAGATTATCTTTGCAATGGACAACAATCCGACGGTGACAAATCAACGACGGAATTAGCAATTCAGAACCCGGTGGACTAAAAAGTCCACCAGGCTGAGGACAACAATCCTTCGGGCTCTAATATCACTCATGAATTAACAACTCAAAAGATGAAAATGAGTAAGTGAAAACGGTCAACCTTATTTAGGCATTGACAGTTTTTTTTACTTTAAACTCGTATAATACCACTCCGCCACCTTTTCAAACCCTGTGCGTGCATCATATTCAGGTTTATATCCCAAAATCATTTCCGCTTTTTTTATGCTGGCTTGCGAGTGGGGTATATCTCCCGGACGGAAAGGTCCGAATTTAGGTTCTATCTTTTGTATTTCTTTGTCAAAGCGCGCAAGATTATCACGTAAGGCTTCGAAAAGTTCTATTAGATTCGTGTTACCGCCGTAAGCTACATTGAATATCTCGGAGAAGAGGAGAGACTTAGAGACTGAGGGTGTGGGAGACTGAGAGATATGAGGAGCTTGAGAAGGTTTGGCAATATTTGTTTTGTTTTCTTTATCTTTCTTAAGGTTGTAGTATTTGTGGGTATCCAATCCCACGTTGTAGTACTCTCTTTGACCACGGGCGATGTCTTCGTCGGAGGTAAACAGTGCTTTTTCGTTAGCCTGTATTACGTTTTCAATGTAAGTAAAATCACGGCTGTAACTACCGTCACCATTTATAACAGGGCTTTCGTGGTTAATAAGCTTTTTCACCCACAGAGGAATTACCGCGGCATAGGCTCCATCAGGGGTTTGTCGTTTCCCAAAAACGTTGAAATATCTCAACCCAATGCACTGCATACCATAAGTTTTGGCAAAAATATCGGCATAAAGCTCGTTTACATATTTGGTAATGGCGTAAGGCGAGAGTGGCTTCCCTATTTCATCCTCTACTTTGGGAAGTTTTTTGGAGTCACCATAAGTGCTGGAGCTGGCAGCATAAACAAACCTTTTCACTCTTTCATCCCGTGTGGCAATCAGCATATTGAGAAAGCCACTAATATTTACTTCATTTGTAGTAATGGGGTCATTTATAGATCGCGGCACGCTACCCAAAGCAGCTTCGTGCAACACATAATCACACCCTTTTACCGCCCCTCTACAGGTTTTCAGGTCTCTAATATCTCCTTTTATGAAAGTAAAATCAGGGGTTCCGTAATGGTGGCTTATGTTATGTTCAAAGCCTGTGGAAAGATTATCGAGCACAACAACCTGATGGCCTTTTTCCAAAAAGTAGTCAACGAGGTTTGAACCGATAAAGCCGGCACCGCCGGTTATTAGAATTTTAGAATTGGTTATTGTTCTTTTTGCTTGCATGTTATTTTTAATATTTGGGTGAATACAGGGAGTTCGCCCGCCTGACCGGACGAGGTTTTAAAAAAGGTTCAAGGTTCAAGGTTCAAGGTTCAAGGTTTGAGGTTTGAGGTTCAAGATTTAAAGTTTGAGGTTCAAAGCCCACTTGGAACTTGGAACATTTTCACGCGTAACGATAAACCAGGGGTTTAGCAGGTTTTCTTTGTTATAACGTAAATCGTTCTTTAATTTGATATCCGTTACTTTCCCATCGGCAGCACGAACCACGGCATCGCCGGCGGCGGTATCCCATTCCATGGTAGGAGCAAACCGGGGGTAAATATCGGCTACTCCTTCGGCAACCATGCATAATTTCAGGGAACTCCCTTTGGAAACAATTTCGACTTTCTTATACTGCAATTTAATCTTATCAATAAATTCTTTCGTCTCATCATTCAGATGTGAACGGCTGGCAACCACGCCCACAAAATCCTTGTCATGAAATTTTGCGAGGGGAAGTTTGTTTTCGGGGATTAAAAAGGTTAGAATATTGGTTTTAGAAGCGTTTTCTATTTTAAAAGCTCCTTTCGCTTTTTCTCCTATGTAAATTTCGTCCAAAACCGGAGCATATACCACGCCCATGACCGGCACACCCTTTTCCACAAGGGCGATATTTACCGTAAATTCTCCGTTTCGCTTAACAAACTCTTTGGTTCCATCCAGCGGGTCAACCACCCACATTTTATTCCATTTTTTTCGTTCCTCATAAGGAATGTTTCGGCCTTCTTCGCTTAAAACGGGTATTCCGGTTTT
>VAOW01024335.1_pt1 | contig 17600 bp, 13 predicted proteins | sample 3393921 | NCBI WGS metagenome assembly VAOW01 (sample SAMN08290428, study PRJNA428436) | hydrothermal vent metagenome | isolation source: Deep-sea hydrothermal vent chimney | place: Indian Ocean: Southwest Indian Ridge | depth 2742 m m | reverse complement strand
CAAGGCGCGAGAAGCGCAGAATCCGTAGCATATGGGTCATATGTGAGGATTTGAGCATCGCAGGAACGCCGCCAGAGGGCAAAAGACGGGGGGTGCTGAGTCGTTACCTTGTTCTTATGATTGAGAAGGATTATTATGCTCAGTATGTATCGTCAGCATCTCATCTCCATACGCCACTGGCTTGGGTGGAATCATTGAATTTTGAACTGGCATCTCCCTTATTCTAACCCACATTCTTTATCAATGTCGCCGCGCCCTTGTCTGTTCCTTTGTTTGCACCGAATACTTCGTCGGCCGTCCGCATGCACGGCTACGCACTCTCTCCCTGGAATCCATTACAATTAAAGGCGTAAATATTTCCGCCACATCGGCTACATAAAGGGTATGGCGTATTTTTCTGCTGCGTTTCTGGATGAAATACTGGCCCGAACCGACCTCGTTGAACTGATTGCACCTCATGTGCAACTAAAAAAATCAGGGGCGAATTTCATGGGCTTGTGCCCGTTCCATCATGAAAAATCTCCCTCATTTTCGGTCTCCGCCGACAAGCAGCTCTACTATTGCTTCGGTTGCGGCAAAGGCGGCGGCGCATTCCGGTTTCTGATGGAACATGATGGTTACTCCTTTCCGGAAGCCGTCGAATATCTGGCTGAACAGACGGGACTTGAAGTTCCAAAAGACAGTACCCCTGCGCCGGAAGAGGAAGCGCGAAAGAAACAGGATCTTGCTTTGCTGGATCGCGCGGCCAGCATTTTTTCCACTGCATTGCATTCGGAACAGGGAAAACCAGCGCGGGAGTACTTCCAGCGGCGGGGGCTGCCTGAACCGGTTATCAAGCATTACAGGCTGGGATATGCTCCGCCGGGCTATGGATTTATGCGAGAGAGCTTCGGGCGGGATGATCGAATACTGACCCGACTGGAAGCGGTGGGGTTGCTGTTCAAGGGTGATCGCGGGTATACGGATCGTTTCCGTGCGCGGGTCATGTTTCCCATCCGTGACCGGCGCGGCCATGTGGCGGGTTTTGGTGGGCGTATTATAGAGAAAGGGGAACCCAAATACCTGAATTCGCCTGAAACACCCTATTATCACAAGTCGGAATTACTCTATGGTTACCGGGAGCATCGTGAAACCATTCGCAAACGCAAGCTTCTGGTGGTGGTGGAAGGTTATATGGATGTACTGGCTTTGGCGGCGCACAGGTTGCCAGTGGGGCTGGCACCGCTGGGTACGGCCATAGGCGAACGGCAGGTACGCGAAATTTTGCGCCTGCATGCCGAGCCTGTATTCTGCTTTGACGGCGACCGCGCCGGGCGACAGGCCGCATGGCGGGCGCTGGAACGAATGCTGCCCGTGCTGGTTCCAGAGCATGGCCCACGTTTCCTGTATCTGCCCGAGGGAGAAGATCCGGATAGTTTGTTGCAGCAGGAAGGCGCTGATGCTTTCGTCCGGCGTATCGATGAAGAGAGCAAACCGATATTGGATACATGGATTGCCGGCTTACGCATCCTTGCCGGCCACGGCGCCGAAGGCCGCGCCCGTATGGCCAAGAAAGCCGATACCATGTTAACCGGCATGCAGGACGATTACCTGAGGCAGGCCTGGCGGCAAGAGGCTGAGTCCGCGACAGGCATTAAATTGAAAGGGGATGGACGACGTCAGTCTCTCACTGCTGTTAAAAATATTGTCAGTCCCTCGGCAGAGTTACAGGAAACATTTCTCGCTGCCTTGATCCGGAATCCCACCCGAATTGGCACCCTGCCGAAGGTCGCGAAACACTTTCTTCTTGACGACACCACATTCAATCATGTATACACCCGCGCTCTGGAATTGACGGCAGTCAATCTGAATGTCGTACAAACGATCAGACGCGAGTTTCCGCGGGATGAATGCATCCCCCGCTGGGCGAATCAACAGGATGTAACGGATGATGAATTTGCCACCCTGCTACTGGCTATGGAAAGTGATTATATTGAACGCCGTCGCAAGCAAGGCGGAATGAGCATTGAAGAAAGCACGCGCATGAAAAAGCGATCGTGGAAAATACAGCAACAACGAAGAGGTTGATATCCATGCCGAATAAAGAGCAGATCAGGCTTCAGAATCTGGGCGTTTTAATGGCGCGCGGTAAAGCGGAAGGCTTTATTACCTATGATGATTTGAATCAGCATTTGCCGGAGGGGCTGGTGTCGCCGGATCAGGTCGAGAAAGTTATTAATCTGTTCACCGAAATGGGCATTGACGTGGTGGACCCGGAACGCGCTCCGAATAGTCAATACAGCATTCGCAAGGATCGCCTGCGTAAGGAAGATTCCGCGCTGCGGGCGGATACGACCACGTTGGGAACCGTGGTTCGTATCGATGACCCGGTGCGCATGTATCTGCGCGAGATGGGAACGGTTGAGCTGTTGACGCGGGAAGGTGAAATCGAAATTGCCCGCCGCATTGAGGAAGGGCGCAGACAGGTGCTGGAAGCAATTTGCCTGTGTCCGGCCACGTTTCGGGAAATTATGCTGCTGGGCGACAAGGCGCAGGAAGAGGAAGCCGATCTGCGCCATGTTCTTGATATTGATGACAAGGTTGTGAACGCCGCCGCGATTGCGCAATATGAATCACAGTTAAACAAATCGGCCGATGATGATCTGGATGACGACGAAGACGAGGCTGATAACAAGGACAAACCGGTTGATCAGGAAAAGCTGAATGAAGCCATCAAGGCGCGTAAAGCTACGCCGGATGGCACGCCGATGCAGGAAATGGTCATCACCCGTGAGGAACAGCTGAACGATGCCATTTCGCATTTTAAGGCGGCCAGAAAGTTGCATACCAAATTTCTTAAACAAAAGAAGCAACTGGGGACCAAACCCGATAATGTCAAACTTGCGGCTACCCTGAAACAGACGCTGGAGGAAATGCTTGCCGAACTGGTCAGTATTCCGTTCTCGAGCAGACAGATTGATATGCTGGTGCAGCGGTTCAAGAATGCGATTGAGCATGTGCGAAAGTATGAGCGGGTTATTCGTGATTTGTCCTTGAAAGCGAAAATGCCGCGTAAGCTGTTTATTGACAGTTTTCAACCCATGGAAAATGACGAGCGCTGGGTGGATACGCTGCTGGCGGCGCATGCGGGTACGGCATGGACCGAGGCGCTGGAGTCTGTTGCTGGCAAGGTTCGGGAAAACCAGCGGCGCATCAAGCGTGTGGAGCAAGAGATCGAACTGGATGTTCATGAACTCAAACAGGTCGCACGGCGGCTGACCATGGGTGAGGCCAAGGCGCGCCAGGCGAAGCGTGAAATGATTGAGGCCAATCTGCGCCTGGTCATTTCCATCGCCAAGAAATATACCAACCGCGGGCTGGGTTTCCTTGATCTCATTCAGGAAGGAAATATTGGCTTGATGAAAGCGGTGGACAAGTTTGAATGGCGGCGTGGATATAAATTCTCCACTTATGCAACATGGTGGATCAGACAGGCTATCACGCGTTCCATTGCCGATCAGGCGCGCACCATCCGGATTCCGGTACACATGATTGAAACGATTAACAAGATGATGCGCGTTTCCCGCCGTATTGCCCAGGAAATCGGTCGCGAACCCACGCCGGAGGAGCTGGCCGAACATCTGGAAATGCCGGAAGACAAGGTGCGCCAGATTCTCGAAGTGGCCAAGGAACCGGTATCGCTGGAAACGCCCATTGGTGATGAGGAAGATTCACAACTCAAGGATTTCGTTAAGGATGAAAATGCCGAGAATCCTCTGGATGGCGCGGTGAATGCGGCGCTTGCCGAAGCGACCCTTGAAGTGCTGGGGCAGTTGACGGAACGCGAACAGAAGGTATTGCGTATGCGCTTTGGCATTGGCATGAATACGGATCATACGCTGGAAGAGGTGGGCAAACAGTTCGGCGTGACCCGTGAGCGTATCCGCCAGATCGAAGCCAAGGCCCTGCGTAAGTTACGGCATCCGTCACGTGCCAGAAAGCTGAAGACGTTTGCTGATATTCCGGAACCGTCTTCCGCGGCGGCCTGAACCCGGCCTTGCCGGTACATTCAATTGGGCGGGATGTGGATGCGTTCGATGCTTTGCGCGCGCCGGGTTGATGCGTCTATTTTGACCAGTGAAGCATAAATGCTGCCGCCTCGCTCTACCGCTTTAAAGCGCTGTGGCAATTTCTGCACCATGCGTGTCAATGCGCCTTCCACCTGCATGCCGATAATGGATTGATAAGCACCTGTCATGCCGAGATCGGTTTGATAGGCGCAACCCCGGGGTCGAATGGTTTCGTCACAGGTGGGCACATGTGTGTGGGTGCCGAATACAAATGAAGCGCGGCCATCCAGATACCAGCCCATCCCCATCTTTTCGCTGCTCGCTTCGGCATGCATGTCCACAATGATGGCGCTGACATCCGATGGTATTTCCGCCAATACCCGGTCAGCGGCGCGGAAAGGACAATCCCACGGACCCATAAAGACCTGCCCGATAAGATTAATGACTGCAACCTTGCGTCCACTGGCCGTTTCGCGCACCGTCCAACCATGTCCGGGGGCATCTTCGGTAAAATTGGCGGGACGAATCAGCCGTTCATCCTCATCCATCAGGGGCATAATCTGGCGTTGATCCCAGCAATGGTTACCGTTGGTGAGTACATCGACGCCGATTTCGAACATTTCTTCCGCCGTTTTTTCGGTTAAACCGAATCCGGCGGCCAGGTTTTCACCATTGGCAACAACGAAATCCACGTTGTGATGATCAATCAGGCACGGTAGATGTTGCTTCAGTGCTCGCCTGCCTGCTTTCCCGATAATGTCGCCCAGGGCAAGGATATTCAGTATTTTCGGCATTCAATGATCTCCCGTTCGGTTATAATGACATCCAGCGGAACATCATGGTCCTCGACTGGAATAACCGGCGCCTCCTGGCATGAGAATGCCAGCCCGATGGTGGTTAACAGATGCCCGGCGAACTGTTCCAGCCATCGATCGAAGCATCCCGTGCCAAGTCCCAGGCGATTACCTGAACGGTCAAAGCCCACCAGGGGACAGATCAGCACGGACTTGCCCATCCGGGGTTCCCATAAACGCCCGCTCACGGGTTCTTCCACGTTAAATTTTCCAGTTTCCCAGCAGGTATTCGGCCCCGTCTCGCGCCATTGCATGGCGTCAGGGCTGTGAACAACCGGCGCAAACATCCGATCGCGGTCCATGTCCAGTAGCTGGCGCGTATCCACCTCGTCTTCCATGGCCCGATAAATGAGCAAGGGAGCAGCTAGCAGCTTACGTTGTTCAAGTTGAAATAATAAAACATCCCGGATGCGCACGGATGCGGCGCTGCGCTCTTCGGCGGAAAGCGCCCGCCGCAGCCTTAGCGCTCGCCCGCGGTATTGCTGTTTCAGATTCATGATATGGGGCTATGGACCAATTGCATTGCCGGATTTGGTAAAAGATGAACAGAAAAAGGGCACCCCCGCGCTGGCGTTGTGGCGTAGTGCTGCCGAACCCTTCAAACGAAGTGGGCGCCGCATCCTGACGTCAGGTTTCCCGTATGATCGCATATGAGATCGGGGATACACACGATCAGGATAGCATAAACTCCCTTTCAGCAGTTATCGGCTCGGGCAATAATTGCCTTGCGCTCAACGCAGGGGCGCTTCCGCTAAACCCTGTGCCTGTGAGACTACAACATCCAGCTCAGATAGCAAGCTGTCTAAATCCTGGTGCTGCGTCTCCTCCTTCCGTAAAAGCTCGCCGGCCAGGTTGAGTGCGGCCAGTGCGAGCAGGCGATCCGAGGCGACCGTCGTACCCAGCTTACGCAGCTCGTCCACCTGTTCCTGCACCAATTGCGCGGCAGCCTGAACCTGTTCAGGATCGTCTTCTGTCCGAATGGAAAAGCTGCGCCCCATAAAGATGACTTTGACGGATTGGTTCATGATTCCGGATCCCCCGTTCGGACCATCAGGTGGTCCAGTTTTTCCATGACATGTTCCATGCGGCCCCTGGCCTCCAGGCGCTTGTCATCCTGACCATGCAAATCGTTTTCAAGTTGCTGGATCTGATCGCGGCGTTTTCGCAATTCACTTTCCGCCAGGCGGACAACTTCCCGTAGACGCTGATTTTCGGCCATCAAACCTTCCATGTTACGGCGAATCCCCGCCAGTGCCGCAGACAGTTTTTCCTTGCGTTCGGAAAACGCCTGTTTGGGATCAGTTTCCTGCATGTGTCCATTGAAGCACTGGTATGCGGGATGGTCAACCGCGGGATGATTCAGAGATAATCGAGCCAAACGGATCAGGGATTAAGCGAGGTCTCAATATTGGCCAGAAAGGGGGCGTATCTAACTAACCACCCGGACAAAGTGCTGAAGCTTCCCAGGAAAATAAGCGTTCCCACCGCCATTAACAGAATGCCGGAAACGAATTCGACGGCATGCAGGTGACGGCGAAAGTCCTGCATCCAGCGGATAAAATGATTGGTGGCCGCGGCTGCCAGCAGAAAGGGAATGCCTAACCCCAGCGAATAGACACCCAAAAGCGCCGTGCCATGCAACACATTATGCTGCGCGCCCGCCATGGCGAGGATCGCGCCCAGAATCGGGCCGACGCAGGGCGTCCAGCCAAAAGCGAAGGCGCTTCCCAACAGCAATGCGCCAAGACCGCGCGTTGCCTTGACCCTCTCAGTATTCAGGTGGGCGTCCATCATGAGAAACGGGATACGAATGATGCCGGTGTAATGCAGGCCGAAGATGAAGATAACCACGCCGGCGATCTTGCCCAACGCCTGCAAATGCCCCAGCAGCCACTGGCCAAGCAGGGTGGCGGATGCACCCAGTGCAATGAATACCAGGCTGAACCCGGCAATGAACCACAGGGATTGCAGCAAGGCTCGATGGCGCACATGAGCCTCTTCCGTGCGCAGGGCATCAACCGAAACACCACTGATGTAAGAAAGATAGGCCGGCACCAGCGGTAGTACGCATGGAGACAGGAAAGAAAGTATTCCGGCCAGTAACGCACCGGCAAATGAAACTTCAATCAATGGTGATCTTCCTGATCAGGGGTGATCTGGTGATCTCCTTGATCCGGTTGACATCAACGGGCTGGTTGCGTCGATTCATGCGCCCAGTCGGCATATGCACCGCTGGCTTGCACGGACCACCAAACCAGCTCCGGTACTTCATAAGGGTGATGCTGACACAGCCAGGCAATGGCATCATCCAGTTTCTTCGCCGTGGTTTTGATGGACATACGATATTCCTCAGCCGAATCCACACTACCTTCCCAATAGTACACGGATGTGGTGGAAGCTGAAATCTGAACACACGCGGCCAGCCGCTGCTGGAGCATATCGCGTGCCAGTGATTCCGCAATCTCTTGACTGTCTACGCTGGTTATCAGCATTATCATGGACGCATCCATGTCGCCATATTAACACAAGTCATCATGTAGTAGAAGCTTCGCCATGGTTGAGGCACGGATGCCGCCATCATAACCAGGAGATAAAACATGACCGATACCATTTATTCCATGCTCAATGAGCACAGAACGTTTCCTCCGGCGGACAATGCCGCGGCGCATATTCCATCCATGCAGGCATACCGCGATTTGTGGAAACGCTTTGATGAGGACATGGAAGGAACATGGGGTCAACTGGCGAAGGAGTATTTGGTATGGAAGGCGCCCTTCCTAAGGGTATTAAACGCCGATAAAACGCCATTTTTCCGCTGGTTTGAAGACGGAGAATTAAATATTTCGGAAAATTGTCTGGATCGGCATGTGGATGCGGGATTGGGTGAGCGCACCGCCATTATCTGGGAAGGCGAACCGGGAGAGGTACGCCGGATCAGTTACCGGGAATTGTTGGCCGATGTTTGCCGTGCCGCCAATGCGCTCAAGACTCTGGGTGTGGAGCGGGGCGACCGCGTGATCATTTATATGCCGATGATTCCGGAGGCGGCGGTGGCCATGCTGGCATGCGCTCGCATCGGCGCAACGCATTCGGTGGTGTTCGGCGCATTTTCAGCGCATGCCTTGAGGGAACGCACCGAGGATGCAGGCGCGAAGATCGTCATCACGGCGGATGGAGGATGGCGACGGGGAGAAGTGCATGCGCTCAAACCCAATGTGGATGAGGCGCTGTCGCAAGGTTGCCCCGGCATCCGGCACGTGCTGATAGTGCGGCGTGGCGGCAACGATATCGAGATGCAGGCGGGACGCGATATAGAATGGCATGAGGCTCTCGCCGTGCAACCGGATCAATGCGAGGCCGTATCGTGTCCGTCCGAGCATCCGTTGCTGATATTGTATACCTCCGGATCGACCGGTGCGCCGAAGGGGGTCGTTCACGCCTCGGCGGGTTATCTGCTGTGGGCGCAATTGACCATGCAATGGGTGTTTGATTTTCATCCGGAGTCCGATGTGTTCTGGTGTACGGCGGATATTGGCTGGATTACCGGACACACCTACGCCGTGTACGGACCGCTGGCCTGTGGCGGCACGACGCTCATGTACGAAGGCGTGCCGACGCATCCCGATCCGGGCCGGCCGTGGAAGATATGCGCCGATCACGGCGTGACTGTTTTTTACACGGCGCCGACGGTCATTCGCGCCCTCATCAAGGCAGGCGATGAATGGCCGGAGGCGCATGACTTATCCTCGCTCAGGATACTGGGAACAGTAGGGGAGCCTATCAATCCGGAGGCATGGATGTGGTACCACAAAGTCATCGGCAAGGAGCGCTGCCCTGTCGTGGATACCTGGTGGCAGACCGAGACCGGCGGGCACATGATTTCACCCCTGCCTTTTGTCACGCCAACCAAGCCCGGTTCGGCCACGCTGCCGCTGCCTGGCATTTTCGCGGAGGTGGTAGACAGGAATGGCAAGACGATGATGCCGGATGAAGGCGGCATGCTGGTGATAACCAGGCCGTGCCCATCAATGTTGTGTGACATATGGAACGATCATGCCCGTTATATCGACGCTTACTGGAAAAAATTTGACGGACGCTACTATTTCTCCGGCGATGGGGCGCGCCGTGATACGGATGGCTATTTCTGGATAATGGGGCGCGTGGACGATGTACTCAATGTTGCCGGGCACCGTCTGGGCACCATGGAGATTGAGTCGGCGTTGGCGTCCCATGAAGCGGTGGCTGAGGCGGCGGTGGTCGGTCGTCCGGATGCCGTCAAGGGCGAGAGCATTTGCGCTTTTGTTGTCCTTAAATGTGAAGCATCGGAATCTCTCAAAAATGAACTCAAGGCACATGTGGTGGATGAAATTGGCCCAATCGCCAGGCCTGATGAGATTCGTTTCACCGATAATCTTCCCAAGACCCGTTCCGGCAAGATCATGCGGCGACTGTTGCGCGATATCGCTGCGGGCAGGGATATTCAGCAGGATATGTCAACGCTGGAAGACCACCGGGTCATTGAGCAATTGCGGGGATAACGATGGCATGACTCACCATCCGCTGTTTCGGCGCCATGCAGGCCGCATGCCCGGCCCGGCGCGCTGGTATCTGGCCGTTATGGCCATACTGTCGCTGATGCTGATGGCTGCGCATTTTACGGTTCAGGCACATGCGCAGAATGTGATGCAGCGGGCGGTGTATGCGTGGCTGCATCCGATGAAGGGTAAGGTTTCGCGGGTCAGGTATCACCTGTTGCGCGGCGCCCTGACCATCAATGACCTGCGGATCAGGCAGGGGCCATGGTCGGTCAGGGTGCCCCGCATCTCCCTGCATGCATCGACCAGCGCCATGCTTTCAAAATTCCCGCACTTTTCCCGGATTCACCTTGATGGCATGAGCCTGTCGTTGCCCCGCGCTGACCTGGCGCAATGGTTACAGGGCGCACATCCCAATGTCATGACTGCATGGCTTTCAGTGATGGATCATGCGGGTGCGTTGATTCTGGCGAACGGGAGGATTCGGTTCACCGATGAAAAGGGGCCATGGCAGGTGAGAGATATTGCAGGGCGTATCGCCGCGGGCGGCTATGAGTTAAACGGGAATAGCGGCGGGGGAATGATACGTCTGCATGGCGAGCGGAATCATGATTCTTTTCGCGGCGAGGCAGACTGGAAGGATATGGCGACGGCAAGGCTGGTTCGCATCCTGGGGCTGGAGACCAAACTACGGGGGAAAAGCAGCGGAGCGTTGAACTGGCATACAAACTGGGCGCAGCGCCGCTTCATGTTTGATGGCAATGTGCGCCTGATGGATCAGCCGAATTCCGGAGATATCCGGCTTAAGGGAGAAATGAAAGAGGATCATGTCCGGATTCAGGCCAGGTGCAGGAGCATATCCCTGGCGGAGCTTGGCGATGTTCTTCCCGCGGTGCATGGCAGGACGGTGCAATCCGGCATATGGACCGGAGATGTACAGATGGGGCGACAAGACCGGCATAACCCGTGGAGCGTAGATGTAAGTGGCGAGGCTCGCGGGATTCGTCTCGGGTCCGCGGGCTTACCCGCGTGGACCATTGGAAGCATGACGCTGGATCAGGCTATGGGCCAATGGTCCGTCCACCATATTCATGTTAAACAGATGCAGATCCGCGATATGAATATGACGCTTCAGCCGGGGACTATCCAGCCGCCCGCCTCTCCGTGGCAATTTCAGATAGCCCGTCTGACATTCGAGAATGTCCGGCCTTCCATTGTCATTCGTGGAGGTTCAAGCCGTTTTCTCCTTCCTCCGATGGGTGGTGGCGGACATTTGAAAGCCAATGGCTATATGGATCTGAATGCCACGAGTTCAGGTGATGAGGCATGGCGCATCACAGGGACAGGGTATGTCGGGAAATTATTTAGCCTTAAAATTAACGCGGAGAAGGTGCCGGTGGTGCGGTTGCGCCCGCTGCTGCCGCATTTATCCCTGCCGGGAAGTAGTGGCGATCTGCAACTTTCGGGGCATAGCCAATTCCGGATCCTGCTTCGGGCCGGCAATGGCAAGCTGAGATTACAGGGGCAAATGGCCTTGACCGACGTCATGGTATCACAGGGAGGAAATACTTTTCTGGCGGATGCGGTTCACATCGGCATTCAACAGGCTGGCATGCTGAAAGTGCAACAATTGGGTTCAGTCCGGATTGATCAATGGCGTTACCAGGCAGCGTTGCATCCAATCCCGCGCACGGTGGAAACCAACGCGACACAGGAGGAAGAATCACAACATGAACATGAGAAGCGTCCCTGGCAAGTGGGCGAAATTACCGCAAGTGATGGTGCCGTCAGCCTGGGAAGCGAGGATGCGGTCTGGGCGGATCACGCCTCCTTCTCCCTGAAAAAACTGCGCGCCGGAACATGGTCACCGCTGGTATTCCATGCCTCCGTGGGCGGGGGCAAGCTGCGCGTGCGGGGGCGTGTGGATTTCTTTTCCGCCGATACAAGGATGAAGTTGAATGCCCGGCTTACGGGCGCCCTGCCATTTTTTCTCAATAACTGGCTGGTGTTATCGGGCTCGCCACGCCTGATCCGCGGGCGTTTGGATGGGTCTTTCTACATCAAGCCTGTCCGTGGAACACAGGCCTATCGTGGCGAACTGAATCTCATGCTGCGTCACGGGCAATTTGAATCCGGTGCATTTCCGCAAGATCCCATGTTGCCATTAACGGGATTCAGCATGCGGTCTTTGCTCGAACGCCTTGCCAGGCGTGGCCTTGTTAAAATGGATATTCCATTCAGGGGTGATTGGCAGACGCAACCGTTTTTCATCGAGCAGATGGGCGTGGCCGCCCTGAAGACAATCAGGCAGCAAGCCTCATCGACAAAAGGAATACAGGGAGACGCTTCCATACCCTCAAAGACGGTGTCGTATATTCGATTGAAGCACGGGCATACTTTCTCGCATAATGAGCATGTTCGTTTGTGGCAAGTGGTCAAGATATTACGCAAGAAACCCGGGCTGATGATGGAACTGCTTCCACAATTGGGGGATACCCCTCTGGACCAAGGCCTGATCTCACGTATTCGCCATACGCAAGCGATGATTGAACATTACATGTATGCGCGTGGCATCGCCAAACGCCGCATCTATCCCGTATGGCCGGTTGCCGTGCAGCGACACGGCGATATTACAGGCATAAAGATAACCGTCCGGATGCCTTGAGAAACAAAACGTACAAGATAGGCTTATCACTTTGTGTCTTAGCCTGGAGTATTCATGAACCGCCGTGATGATTGTCCCTGCCTGTGCATGCCGCGCACGAGGGACAAAGGAACAGGCAAGGGTTCGGCAGCATGGATGAATAATGCGGATTAGAACATCGATTCAATTGCGAAACTTCGGGGAACTGATCGCCGCTCATGAGTTTCTCCATTGGCTCCATCATCAATGTAATAAGGAATAAGGAAACCAGTCATGACCATCCGCACGCGCTTTGCCCCATCACCCACCGGCATGCTCCATATCGGCGGCGCCCGGACGGCGCTGTTCTCATGGCTGCATGCGCGACATCACAAGGGTGAATTTGTATTGCGTATTGAGGATACGGATCGTGAGCGATCCACCGGGGAAGCTACGCAGGTGATTCTGGATGGGCTTGCATGGCTGGGACTGGATTGGGATGGGGATGTGATATTCCAGAGCCGCAATCACGCTGCTCATGTGGCGGCGGTAGAACGTCTCATCAACGCAGGCAAGGCCTACCGTTGCTATTGCAGCAGGAATGAACTGGATGCCATGCGTGACGCGCAGCGTTCCGATGGTCGCAAACCGATGTATGACGGGCGCTGCCGGCACCGTGCGGCTAAGCCGGAAAATCAACCGTATGTCATTCGCTTTCGTTCGCCGGATGCAGGTGAAACGCTCGTCCGCGACCTCGTGCTGGGGGACGTAACCTTCGACAACAGGGAACTGGATGACCTGATCCTGATGCGCTCCGACGGATCGCCGACCTATAATCTCGCCGTGGTGGTGGATGATGCGGATGTGGAGATTACCCATGTCATTCGCGGCTCCGATCATCTGAACAATACGCCGCGTCAGATCCAGATCTATGAAGCGTTGGGGCTCTCCACGCCTGAATTCGCGCATATTCCACTCATTCACGGGCCGGACGGCGCCAAGATGTCCAAACGGCACGGTGCGGTTGCCATGACCGAATACCGCGAGGCCGGTTACCTGGCCGATGCCGTGGTGAACTACCTGGCCCGGCTGGGCTGGTCGCATGGTGATGAGGAGGTGTTCAGCCGACAGCAGTTGATCGCGTTGTTCGATGTGTGCGGGGTTGGCAAAGCCGCAGCCCGTTTCGATCAGAATAAACTGGACTGGCTGAATGCGCATTACCTGCGGTGCGCAACATCGGAATCGCTCGTTACGGAGGTCAGGAAACGGCTGGACGTGGATGTTTCCGGCGGTCCGGACATGTCCAGGGTGATTCAATTACTCCAGGAACGCTCGAAGAACTTGATCGAGCTGACCGAAGGCGCACGTTTCTTTTATGTCACACCAGTGGAATATGTTGAAAAAGCAGTCAAAAAAAATTTCAGGGAAACTACATGGCCTCTCCTGAATGTATTCGTGAAGCGTGCCGAAGTCACGAAGGAATGGACAGCGAAATCAATCCATGCCCTGATCTCCGGCATTTGCGAGGCGGAAGGCATCAACATGGGCAAACTCGCCCAGCCGATCCGTATTCTGATTTCCGGCGGACCGGTTTCACCGCCCATTGACACCACGCTTGCCCTGCTTGGCAAAGATGAGGCCCTGCAACGAATCAAGCAAGGGATCAGACAACTTTCTTCATCCCTGACATAAGGTCCAATCCATCAATCGCTAAAAGACCGGGGCAGCATGTTCCATGTCTTCACGTCAATTTATTGACGTTTGGGTGCAATGTAGCATAGAACGGTGTTGCTCGGGTTCCGGGGGACTCCTCGACCCGTGACATTTGATATCCAAGGGAGATTCACATGAATATTGCGACACTGAGACCACAGGCTACGCAAGATCAAAACGGGTATACGCAACTGACCATCCAGCATGAAGAGGAATACGGTTTGGCCTGGTATTATATGCATGCTCAGCCAAGGCTTTGTTTCACCCCCACATTGTTGGATGAAATCAAACACTGGCAAATAAGCTTGGCCGACCGGCACGAGCGGGATATCCATTACATTATACTTGCATCAAGCAGTGAAGAAATATTCAACTTAGGCGGGGATCTGAATTTATTTCTCCGGCTCATCCGTAGCCGCGATAGAGAAGGATTGATGCATTATGCTACTGCATGTATTGATACTCTTTTCCTTAATCATAAAGGGCCCAATCAAGACATTACCACCATTTCATTGGTGCAAGGCGATGCCTTGGGTGGCGGTTTCGAAGCAGCAATTTCAAGCCATGTTGTAATTGCTGAGCGAGGTGTAAAAATGGGGATGCCCGAGATATTGTTCAACCTGTTCCCCGGTATGGGAGCCTATAGCTTCTTATCAAGAAAAGTCGGTTCCAGACAAGCAGAAAACATGATTCTTGCAGGGCGTCTTTATTCATCTGAGGAATTATATGATATGGGCATTGTTGATGTTCTGGCTGAAGACGGACATGGAGAAACGGCTGTCTATAATTATATCGAGAAAGAGAATAAGACGCGAAATGGTATCCGGGCGCTTCGTGCGGCCAAAAAGTGTTGCAACCCGGTTACATACGAAGAACTGACAGCCATTGGAGAGGTATGGGTGGATGCCGCATTGTGTCTACGCGATAAAGATTTGCGCATGATGGAGCGCTTGGTCAATCGGCAATCGGCAAAATTAAAATGAAGGTGCGTGCATGCAGGGTTCCTGGATCGGCGGTTGTATCCGGTTCCCTGTAGCGCACACTACGTTTTGGAGGCGCGAAGGGTTTCTAAATAGGCGTGTAAACCTTTGAGACTCTGGTGAAAGGCAGATTGCAGTTTTTCCCTGTACTTGAGCATAGAGCTCCGGCACAGGGAATTTCTGTGGTGTTCGACTTCACGGCACAGGGCTGCAACGTTTACCGCGCCCATGGTTGCGGCGACGCCTTTGAAGGCATGCTCTTCATTCAAAAACGTTGTTTTATCGCCCTTCATTGCCGCAGCGCCCAGCGCCACCAGATGTTTGTGCCCGCTGCCTTCATATAGCGCGATAAATTTTTCAATCTTGGCGAAGGATTCAGGCATCCATGCAAATTCATCCAGTTGCTTGGTATCAATCACTTCGTCGGCCTTCTCGGCAACCGCTGGATGCTGCTGTTCCTCGTCCGGTTTATCCGTCTGCTGTTGCGCAAACCGGGCAACCGTTTCAAGCAAATCATTCATTTCGACAGGCTTGGTCAGATAATCGTTGGCGCCTGCCTCGCGGCATTCGCGGATAGTTTCCGGCATCGCATCCGCACTGAGCATCACCACGGGCATTTTCGCGCTTGTATCCATAAAGCGGAACTGCTTCAGTACGTCCAGCCCGCTGACCTCCGGCATATTCATGTCCAGCAATAGCATGTCGAACTCTTTCTCACTGGCCAGTGCATCCAGCGCCTTTTCTCCATCTTCGACGATTTGTACCTGATGTCCGGCTCGTCGCAATATTTCTCCAATGACCTCCTGATTTACCGGATTATCTTCGGCAAGCAAAATATTCATGGCATTGATGCCCTGTTTACGCCGGTACACGTCCGCAATCGGGATGACTTCGGCATGGGCGTGGTGGTGAACCACGCTGGCCGCATGCAGGGCATTGAACAACAGTGATTCCTGCAATGGCATATGCAGAACAGTTGTAAATCCTGCCGCCAGCATTTTTTGATCGGTTCCCCGGTTGATTCCCGGATCAATCAGGATGGTATCCAGATCGGATAATTCATGCTTGCTTTTGATGGCATTGCCGATGCGCTCCGGCTTGATCTCAAGTTGGGCCTGCTCGACAATGAGAACATCATATGCCTGGCCGGAGGCCAGCGCATCGACAACACTGGAAAGCAACATTTTTTCATCCTCTGTGCTATTGCAAATCGCCCCCCAGCGATTCAGCAATGCAGTCAGCTTGTCCGAGAGCGTTGCACCTGCCAGAAGAAGCGTACGCATGCCCGTGAGGTCACGTACTTTGGTAATTTCAGGCTGACATTCAAACGGAAGTATAACCGTGAACGTAGTGCCTTCTCCTTCTTTGCTGCACAGGCTGATGGAGCCGCCCATGCTTTTAATCAGTTCCTTGGAGATGGTGGTCCCCAGGCCCGTACCCCCAAAACGCCGGGTTACGGAATCATCAGCCTGCGTGAACTGATCAAAGATTTTACCCTGTGCCGCCTCGGACATGCCCATGCCCGTATCAGCGATCTCAAACTCCAACTGCACATAACCATCTGATTTTTCCACGAGGCCTACATGGACGAACACACTGCCAATTTCTGTGAACTTCACGGCATTGCCCGCAAGATTGATAAGAATCTCTCTCAAGTGCTTCGGATCGCCTAACAGGTTGAACGGCACGTCCGCATCGATACGGTCTTCCACCCGGATGCCCTTTTCCTTTGCCTGAGCTTCAAACAGGGCCATGCATCCGTGAACCAGTTGATGCAGATCAAAGGGTTCATGTACGATTTCCAGTTTTCCGGCTTCAATCCGTGACATGTCGAGAATGCACTCAATCAGACTGAGCAGGTGGTGAGCGGAGTCCTTGATGACTGCGATGAAACGCTTTTGTTCCTGATCCAGATGGCTGCTGGCCAGAAGATCGCCCATACCGATGATGCCGTTAAGCGGGGTGCGCAGATCGTGGCTCATATTGGCAATAAACCGGGATTTAGCACGGTTAGCTTCTTCGGCTATTTTGATTGCATGCCGGAGTTTCCGGATTAATCCGGCCATATACATTGGAATTACTACGGTAACAAACAGTAAGCTCATGCTTAGTACGATGTGCTCAGCCCAATAGGGGTTTACCGCTACTACGGATAAAAAGCCTACGCTTGCGATTATAGTAGAGAAAAGGAGATAATTAGGCCCGTATCTGAATCCGTTGCCGGTAATAACCCAGAGATAGACGGCAATAAGCGGCGCTCCGTCTTCATTCCCGGGGAGAATCATCCCTGCTGAAGTCACTCCCATATCTCCGATGATCCCAAGGAGTCTTCTCAGCACGCTCTTATCCGGGAAAATTAATATCCAGGCAAATAGCATGATCGCAAAGAGCAAGTAGGCGAATGCCAGCAAGAAGATGGGAAATGATCCCTGAATGTAGAAAAACAGACAAAATAAGCCGACAATAGCCATGCGAATAATAGCTTGCTCATGTTCACTGTCTGGCCGGTTGCGTAACCGTGCCAGCAGAAAGAAAAATACTCCCCGCACGGTCAATACCTTACGCTTCATCTTTAACATACATTCCGTAACCGTAGCACAAACCATAGCACAAACCGCATGCGCATATAATCCCCGCATCTGACATTAACTTAAAGCGTAATAGCCAAGAACCCTGTTGGCATAGTAGTTTAGAGCTTGTCGAAAGGTGTTACGTCTTCAATTATTTCAGGGCAATCAGTTTAAGAGTAAATATTCGGCTAGGCCGTTTTACTGAGTTTCAGTCAGTTTATTTTTGTATTCAGCATTGATGGGATAGAGCCAAATATCCTTGATGGGTTCGGATAT
>VAOW01021066.1_pt1 | contig 17617 bp, 17 predicted proteins | sample 3393921 | NCBI WGS metagenome assembly VAOW01 (sample SAMN08290428, study PRJNA428436) | hydrothermal vent metagenome | isolation source: Deep-sea hydrothermal vent chimney | place: Indian Ocean: Southwest Indian Ridge | depth 2742 m m | reverse complement strand
CAGCTTAAATTTTGAAATTGTGGCTATAATAAATGCACGTGTTTTTAATAAAACTGCCGGAAAACCATGCACTTTTATCTTTAAGAATCAATATAATAATTTACATATCAATAATTTAAGCGTTTTTCAGCAGACCCTGCTTAGAGGGTTACAAAAGATGCCGGAAGGGTAGAAGCAACAATTCAAAAAACTTCTCGATGGGAGGACGCTTATTCCATTGTCTATAAATAAAGGGTATGGATGACTTTTGGGTTTCCTTTATGTGCCGGACAACCTGCTCGGAGATTTCTTCCTGGTCTCCAAATATCATAATTTCAAACATATAACGGAAACTTCGGTAATCAAAATTGGAAGAACCTATGCCGAAAATTTTTTTGTCCACAAGAAACAACTTCGCGTGCAGGTTGTTGGGTTCAAAAAACAGGAAATTGATGCCTCTCTTTGCTAACGGTCCGAGATACTTGTTACGGAGGATGTCCACGAGGTTTACATCTGATTTTTTAGGTAAAAGGATGTTAATTTTTACCCCTCTCTGGGCAGCATCCGTCAGACTTTTGCGAAGCATAAAACCCGGAAGAAAATAGGGCGTTTCTATATCGATGGTTTCTCTGGCCTGTTTTATGTAAAATATAAATTTATTGTTAATCTTTTTCTTGGTAATAATGGGAACATCCCTTATAATCTCAAAGTTTTCATGCTTTACAGGACGTGTGTGATAAGCCTTACTGAAAATGTAACGATTATAAATTTTGTAGTCCTGAAGAAAAAGTTTTTTAAAAACCGGAGTGATTTCACCTTCCATACGCAAAACCGACTCGCGCCAGTTTAAGTTGTAACCTGTAATGTTTGAGGAGCCTATGTAACTTATATTGTCATCAATAAGTAATAGTTTCCTGTGGTTTCTCCGGTGGCTCCGGGTGAAAAAATCAAAATTATATTTTATCTTTTTAAAGAATCTGACCTCTCCGCCAGCCTGAATAAATTTATCGAAAAAACCGGAACGTGTATTCCCTGCTCCCCAGTAATCGATGAGTAGTTTTATCTCTACACCTCTTTGGGCAGCGTTGGTAAGCTTATCCCTGAAACGTTCCCCCATAACATCATTTCCTATACGAAAAGTCTCGAGACAAATATATTCCTGCGCTGCATCGATGTCTTTAAGCATTTCTCCGTAGTAATGCCAGGGGTCCGAAAATAACTGATATTTAACTGTTTTGCTCATTTCAAATGTTTTCTGCTTTCGCTGCATGAAAGTAAGAAAATTTTTCGAATTGGCGAGCGCCACAAAAAATAATAGTAAATAATCAAAGAAGCATTACTCTTTTACCTTATATTTTTTAATCTCATTTTGTACCCGTTTATAGAGAATCAGGATGAGTATTAACAAAATAACTACGAGTACAAGCGTTATGGAAAGAATGCGGTATCTTTTCAGTTTCAACTCCTTGCGACTATTCTCTGCTTTCAAATCCCTGCTTCTCTTCAGCAGACTGTCTATTTTGTAGTGTGCTTCCATCTCTGCTATTTGGGCTTTTCCCAACTTTTTCGATGAAGTGTCTCTGCTCTGCTCATAAAGGTTATAATATTTATTGAAATTTTTGTGCTGACCCAGTTCTGCATAACTTTTAAAAATACCCTCGTAATTATTTATGATATAATTTTTTAGTCCCGCTTTTGTAGAGATGGCCAGACTTTTTTGAAATTTTTTGAGGGCTTTTTTATAATAGCCTGCTTCTGACCATGCCTTTCCCATATTTTGGTAAATCATGCTGAGGCCGGTTTTATCTCCAATCTCCTCATAGAGTTTTCTGCTTTCATCAAAATATTTAAGGGCCTGCGAAAGGTTTCCCATGTGTCCGTACAAGACCCCGATATTACTTTTAACGAGAGCAACCCCTGTTTTGAGTCCCAGCTCTTCTTTTATTCTCAGTACCTTTTCGTATAGTATTTCAGCTTTTTTGTACTCCTTGAAATGGTCATTATAAATATCTGCCATGTTGTTTAGTACTCTGGAGAGCCGAAGGTTGTCGCCTGTATTTGTGTAAATGTTTTTGGCTTTTTTCAGGTAGTCGAGCGCAGTAGAAAAATTATCCAATTGGGTATAAATGATGGAAAGGCTGTTATAAGCCATGGCCATGCCCCGGTGGTCGTTTTTTATAGTGAAGTTTTGCAAAGCATGGAAATAATTATTTAAGGCTCCATGGTAATTCCTTCGGTAGTAATCAATATTTCCCATATTAATGAGTGATGTCGCCATTCCCTCTACATTTTTCAGCTCTTCCTCAATGTTATATGATGCCTTATAATAATAAGCTGCGCTGTCAAAGATTGCCCAGCTTTCATATACGAGTCCGATGTTATTCAGACAGTTAGATTGTCCCTCTTTATCCCCGCCTTTTTTGTAATAATGTAATCCTGCTTTAAAATAGTCAAAAGCTTTTTTCATATTGCCCCAATAAAAATAGCTTACCCCCATTGATTTGCTGGCAAGCCCCATCATGTTGTTAAAACCTTCTTTTTGGGATAATAGGAAAGCTTCTTTGTTGTATTTTTTGCTGTCGTAAACAGATTTGTCCCGATTTTGTTCCGATAGTTTGATAAGAATGGAAATCTTTTCTTTGCCCTGGGCGTTGTCCAAAGCACGCAGCAAACTATCAGACGATGGCAGAGTGAAAGCCTGCAAAATGGCAGGGAGAAAAAGAAATAAACCAATGAAGCGTAGATGTTTCATTCTCAACTGCAAAGGTAGTATTTTTTGGGGGAAATTGCATCTGTGATTTAACTAATTTCCGAAAATCTCCCCCTAAAGTTTCCGTTTGGGAACTATTTTCCTATTATCCCCTGTGAAATGACGAGCTGAGATTTGTGATATTCGCTTATCTTTGCCGATAAAATTGTTACTATGATTAAATCCATGACCGGTTACGGTAAGTCCGTAATCGCGATTCAACATCAAAAGCTGATGGTGGAAATACGAACGCTGAACAGCAGGCAGCTTGATATTAATCTGCGTATTCCCCAGATGTTCAGAGAAAAAGAAATTGAGCTTAGAACCTTTTTAGGCGAGCGGTTACAACGGGGTAAGATTGATTTTTCCATTTCCGGGGAGCGATCCGAGAAAACCGGCGGGCCTGTGCTAAATAAAACGCTGGCCTATCATTATTTTGCCCAGCTGAAAGAGTTTGCCGGCGAAATCGGAAGGGAAGACAAGGAAGATTATCTCGCTATAATTACGCGTCTGCCCGATGTTTTTGCTGTTGCCGAGGAGGCGATTGACAAAAAGGACTGGGATGTTTTGTTGCAGGCTGTTGCTGTTGCTATAAATGAGGTGTCGCAGTTCAGAAGTCATGAAGGAAGTGTGCTTGAAGAAGATTTCCGGCGGCGTATTGCAACTATTTTGCAACTTTTGGGAGAGGTGGGTAAGTATGAACGGTCGCGCATTGAGCGTGTGAGAGAAAGAATTATAAAAAGCCTCAACGAAAATCTTTCCGATATGCAGTATGATAAAAATCGTCTTGAACAAGAGTTGATTTATTATCTCGAAAAACTGGACGTTACAGAAGAAAAGATTCGTTTGAAAAAACACTGCGATTATTTTCTCGAAGTGCTTGGGTCGGAGGAGACCGTAGGTAAAAAGCTCGCTTTTGTTCTTCAGGAAATCGGACGCGAAATTAATACGCTGGGTTCCAAAGCCAACGATGCAGATATGCAGAAGATAGTGGTGCTTATGAAAGATGAACTGGAAAAAATTAAGGAACAGATGCTGAATATTTTGTAATGGCATTAATGCAAAATCATAAAAACGGGAAACTGATTATTTTTTCCGCTCCTTCGGGTTCGGGTAAAACAACGTTGGTACATTATATCATGGCGCATTTGCCCCGCTTCTCCTTTTCGGTTTCGGCCACAAGCCGTTTGCCAAGGCCCGGTGAAAAAAACGGTGTGGATTACTATTTTATTAGCACTGATGAGTTTAAGCAAAAAATAAAAGAAGATGCTTTTGTGGAATGGCAAGAGGTTTATGAAAATCAGTTTTACGGTACCTTGCGTTCGGAGGTTGAGAAAATAAGGGCACGCGGTGATTCGGTGGCTTTTGATGTGGATGTGAAAGGTGGTGTGAACATAAAGAAAATTTATGGTGCTGATGCATTAGCTTTGTTTGTTAAACCGCCCTCGCTTGCTGTTCTCGAAGAACGACTTCGCCATCGTTCTACCGAAAGTGAGGAGAGCTTGCGTAAACGGCTTGACAGGGCCGCTTATGAACTTTCTTTTGAGAAACTTTTTGATAAGGTGCTGGTTAATGATGATTTGGAAAAAGCCCGGAAAGATGCGCTCGAGACGGTACGGGATTTTATTGATAAAGACTAATTTTTCTATCTGTATATAACTAAAATCCAAAAATATGAAGAAAGTTGTTTTACCTGCCTATAATAAAAATATTGTCAGGGCATTGAGAAGTCTTCGTGTGGAGGAGTGCGGTTTGCCCCAGCCGTCCGAAGATGAGGTACTGATTAAAGTGTATGCTGCTCCCTGCAACCCTTCCGATATTGCTTTTTTGATGGGAGGCTACAATATTGTGAAATCACTTCCGACGGTTCCCGGATTTGAGGGCTCCGGAATTGTGGTGGAAGCCGGTGAGGGGGCAGAAGATCTTATCGACCGTAAAGTAAGTTTTTTTATCCAGGAAGAAAATTATGGCAGTTGGGCGGAATATGTCATCTCACACAAGAAAAAAATTGTTATTCTTGATGATAATATGGATATGGATCAGGCGGCTTGCTTTGCCATCAATCCTTTTACGGCGCGGGGACTGTTAGATATTGCTGTTTTACGTGAAAACCGTGCGGTTATTCAGAATGCTGCCGGTGGACAAGTTACCGCTTTTGTACGGCAAATGGCGGGCGACATGGGAATTGACGTTGTTGATATAGTCAGGAAGCAGGAAAGCCTTAAAAGACTGAAAAAGGAGGGCGCAAAGCATGTTTTACTGGAAAATGATTCACGTTTTGAAGAAAAACTGAAAGCACTTGCCCTCAAGCTGGATGCCCGGCTGGCATTTGATGCTGTTGGCGGCGCCCTTGCCGGTCAGATTTTTAATGCCATGCCGCTCGATGCGGAATTGGTGTCCTACGGCGGTTTATCAACAAAACATATTTCAGGTATTGACTCCATGGACTTGATTTTTAATGATAAAATTATTTCAGGTTTTAATCTTCCGGAGTGGCGTGAGCAGATTGACGACGATTTCTTTGAGGAGATTTCCGTGGAGATGCAGTTCCTGTTTATTTCCGAAAAATACCAAACAAAGATTCAGGGGAGCATCGGCTTTGATGACATTGCCCGCGGGCTGACCGATTATCTGAGAAATATGAGCGAAGGAAAGATACTGGTGAAGGCTAAAGTATAAAAGTTAAAGTAAAAAAGCAAAAAGAGGTACCATTTTTTAATGAAACAGAAAAAGAAAACCGGATTGCTGTTTGGCTCTTTTAACCCGATACATTCGGGACACCTGATTTTGGCCAATTATATGGCTGAGTTTACCGAATTGGATGAAGTTTGGTTTGTTGTTTCGCCACAAAACCCGCTGAAAGAAAAAGCAAGTCTGCTCGCCGACATCCATCGCCTCGCACTGGTGCGCCTTGCCGTGGAAGACCAGACTAAGCTGAAAGTTACCAATATTGAGTTCAAAATGCCAAAACCGTCTTACACTATTGATACTCTGACCTGGTTAAGCGAGAAATACCCTGACCGTGAGTTTATTATGATCTGTGGTACGGACATTTTCAAACATTTTCATAAATGGAAAAATTATCGGGAAATTCTGCATCAATATCAGATATTTGTTTATCCTCGTCCGGATTTCACATTAGGCGATTACGCAAAATATACACAAATCAGGCTTTTCGATGCGCCTCTTCTGGAAATTTCCTCCAGCTTTATCCGTAAGGGCATCTTCGATAAAAAGAACATGTCTTTCTGGATGCCCGAAAAGATTTATCAATATATTTTGGAGATGCATTTCTATGAGAAATAGCCGATAACCTGCCCGTTCGTCATTACGTAAAAGCAACTACAGAAAGACAGCATTAATCCTTCATCCAACCCACTGAAACAGATGGACGTTTTCCTCAGTTTTCAAACTGTTCCAGCCGGAATCTTCCGTTTTCAAAAACACCGTAAGAAAAATGTGAAATCCAGTCGCCGAGGATAACCAGCCGGACTTTCGGGTTTATTTTCGTTATCATGGGCATGTGGCGGTGTCCGAAGACAAAATAATCCACATCGGGAAATTGTCCTGCCATTTTCAAAGCATACCTGTACAATATATCTTTTTCTTTTTCAAAGGAAACTTCTTCCTCGCCGGCATTACTCATTTTTGCCAGTCTGCTTCTTCTTGAGAAATAGTTTCCCATCCAGGCGCCAACATCAGGATGCAGCCAGCGAAAAAGAAACTGATTTGGCTTAAACTCAAAAACGGCTTTCAGAAATTTATAATTCCTGTCGCCGGGTCCCAGCCCATCACCATGTGCGAGGTAAAAGGTCTTTCCCATTATTTCACGAATCACAGGTTTACGGTGAAGGTTGATGCCGGTTTCCTTTTCGAGATAATCGAAAGCCCAAAGGTCGTGGTTACCACGAAAGAGGTGAACCGGGATTCCTGCATCTGTGATCTCCGCCAGTTTACCGAGCAGACGGACAAAACCTTTGGGTACCACTGTTTTGTATTCAAACCAGAAGTCGAATACATCTCCCATGAGGAAAATTTCCTCTGCATCATGGCGTACCGTTTCTAACCATCTCACCAGTAATTTTTCACGTTCCAGACTACTGGAATGGTCAGGAATTCCGAGATGGAAATCGGAAACAAAATATATGCCTTTTCTTTTCAATAGTTTGCGTTACAAGTCTTTAATTACATCTTTAATGATGGTAATCAGCTTGGGAGTAACCTGTTCTACTGCGGCAAGGACTTCCTGATGCGAAATTCCAATAATTTTTCCTTTCACCCCCAAATCGGAAATGACCGATACGGCAAAAACAGGCATGTCCATGTGACGCGCTACAATAACTTCAGGAACGGTTGACATCCCCACGGCATCGGCTCCGAGGCCGCGGATGTAATAATACTCAGATGGAGTTTCGTAGGTTGGCCCTGTTGTGCCGGCATAAACGCCGGTTTTGTAATGAATGCCGTGATGTCGAGCCGCACGGGTGGCCTTACTCAGCAACTTCTTATCGTAAGCTTCGCTCATATCAACAAAACGGGGGCCAAGTTCATCAAAGTTCTGGCCGATTAACGGATTGGGTAACAGGTTGATATGGTCAGTGATAAACATAATATCACCTACTTCAAAATCAGGATTTACACCACCACTCGCATTGGAAACAAAAAGGTATTTAATGCCCATATGTTTGAAAACCCGAACGGGGAAAGTAACTTCCGACATGGTATAGCCTTCATAATAATGGAAACGCCCCTGCATGGCTAATACTTCCACACCACTGAGTGTCCCAAAAATCAATTGTCCTTTGTGCCCTTTTATGGTTGAAACCGGGAAATTGGGGATGTCGGTGTACAATATTTTTTCGCTGACTTCGATATCGTTTGCCAAGTCTCCCAAACCGGAACCTAAAATAATGGCTACACGCGGTTTAATACTTATCTTTGATTGAATGAACCGTGTTGTCTCTTTGATTCTCTCTAACATAATTAAAAATTTGATCGTTAAATTTTTTTTCATCCTCTCCGTGAAATTTTACCTCGATGGGGAGATAAATTAACGGCAGACCTTCCAAGAGGCGAAGATAGGGAGAATTTATCAACCGCATGGCATCTTTCTCCGTTGTAACAATCAGCTTTTTTTTGGTAAATTGCTTGTCCCATATTTTTCTGATGAGTCGGATGTCTTTTTTCTTATAGTCGTGGTGATCGGGAAAATCGAGTGTGATTAATTCGCTGCATCGATAGCGAAGATAATCTTTTAAGGGATAAGGATTGGCAACGCCGGTAAATAAAATAATAACGCTGTATTTTTTATTAAGTTTGACTTTTTCAAATGAGGGGAAACTAATGGGTGTGCTATATTTTATATAAGAAAAATAAATTTTTTGATGTGGCGCAGGATGCAATTTTTCTTCGATTAATCTTCTGACAATGGGGGAAAGGATTTTTTCCGTCTTAGTAACAATAATTATATCAGCCCGTTTTGCCGATGCTTTCAGGTCGCGTAGCATCCCTGTTGGGAAAAGATAATCGTCGGTGTATAACCTGCGGTAGTCGGTAAGCAAAAGAGAAAGTCCGGGTTTTATGTATCTGTGTTGAAAAGCATCATCCAAAATAATGATTTCCGGAGGCTCTTTCATTTCCAAAAGTCTGCTGACACCGCGGCAGCGATCTTTGTCCACCGCAATACGAATTTTATCGCCGAAGTTTTGTAAATATTGCAGCGGTTCATCTCCGATATCCTGAAATGAGCAAGAGCTGTTTGCCAAAACAAAGTTTTTGCTTTTCCGTAAGTAACCACGGCTGAGAATGGCCACCCGAAAATCTTTGATAAGTAAACGAGTAAGATATTCGGTATGCGGTGTTTTGCCTGTGCCGCCTATGGTAATATTTCCAATACTGATAACCGGTACATCAAAGGATTTTGATGGCAAAATACCTGAATTGAATAAAAGATGCCTAAAGCCAATAACCAATCCGTACAAAAGTGCGAATGGAAACAACAATATTTTCAGCATAGAGAAAATAAAAATTAACGATCCTTATAATTCTTTAATTTTGTGTAAATTTAAAAGAATTTAAAATACAATTTGCGAATATAATAAATTTTTAAAAAATTTAATGTATAAATAACATAGAAATGAAGATAAATGAATTAAGCCGGTATCTTGAAAATTTTGCTCCGCTTGCTTTGCAAGAGTCTTATGATAACTCAGGCTTGCTTATCGGATCACCGGAGAAAGAGGTGAAAAGAGCCCTCATTACATTAGATGTTACACGTGAGGTGATGGATGAGGCCATTGCTCTGGGTTTCGGATTGATTATTGCACATCATCCGTTGATATTTAAAGGATTAAAGCGATTGAGAGGCGGAAACCTTGTGGAAGATTTGGTGATTAAAGCCGTAAAAAATGATGTGGCGGTTTATGCTATACATACTAATCTCGATAATATCGCGGAAGGTGTAAATGCTCGTCTATCACTGCAACTTGGGCTGAAGAATACCAGGATACTGTCGCCAGCGGGTAAACTGAAAAAGCTCGTGGTTTTTTGTCCGGAAAGTCATGCGGATGTGGTTAGGGAGGCCGTACTGAATGCAGGTGCCGGGCATATTGGCAATTACAGTCATTGTAGTTACGCCACTGGCGGTGAAGGAAGTTTTATGGCGCTTGAAGGAACACATCCGTTTGTGGGGAAGCAGGGTGAGATTCATTTTGAAAAAGAGGTGCGTCTCGAAGCAATCGTACCCGAAAGTCTTTTGGATGTCGTTTTACAGTCGATGCTTGTGGCCCATCCTTACGAGGAAGTGGCTTATGACATTTATGCGCTTGAAAATACCGGCGCTAACGCAGGTGCCGGCATGATAGGAGAATTGCCGGAAGCCATGGTGCCTGCTGACTTTTTGCAATGGGTAAAAGCCCGTCTTGGAGCTCAGGCTCTGCGCCACGGTTTGCTTATCGGCAGAAAAGTGAAAAAGGTAGCTATTGCTGGCGGTAGCGGCAGCTTTCTTATGGGAAAAGCTTTTGCTTCGGGTGCGGATGCTTTTGTAACTGCCGATTTAAAATATCATGATTTTTTTCACTTTCAAAAGCAAATGATATTAATAGATGCCGGACATTATGAAACAGAACAATTTACTAAGGATTTATTATTTGAATTATTAACCAAAAAATTTCCTAATTTTGCACTCCAAATTTCAAAATTTAATACAAATCCGGTTTCCTTTTATAGGTAGTTGAAATATAAGTTATTATGGCAAAAAAAACAAAAAATAACATGCGGGAACAAGAAGTGAGTGTTGAACAGAGGCTTACAGCATTATATAGTCTTCAACAAATAGACTCTCAAATTGACAAAATTAAGATTGTAAGAGGCGAACTTCCGTTAGAGGTGGAAGATCTCGAGGATGAAATTGCCGGTTTGGAAACCAGAATTGCTAATTTCCAGGAGGATAAGGACAAGTTTGAGCAGTTTATCACGGAGAAAAATGAATCCATCAAAGAGAGTAATGCGCTGATAAAGAAATATACGGAGCAGCAGATGAATGTTCGAAATAACCGTGAATATGATTCCCTGACCAAAGAGATAGAGTTTCAAAATCTGGAGATTCAGCTTTCCGAGAAAAAAATAAAAGAAGCCAAATTCCGTATTGATGGTATTGTGGCGGATATGAAAGATGCTAACGAAAAGCTGGAAATGCGCCAGCAGGACCTCACTGCAAAAAAGTCTGAGCTTACCGGTATCATTGCCGAGACTGAAAAAGAAGAGGATGAACTGGTAAAGAAATCACAGCAGAATGAAGAATTGATCGAAGAGAGATTGTTGACTGCTTATAAACGTATTCGTACAAATGCACGTAACGGTCTGGCTGTTGTGCAGATAGAAAGGGATGCCTGTGGCGGATGTTTTAACAAAATTCCGCCTCAGCACCAATTAGATATTAAACTGCACAAGAAAATAATTGTGTGTGAATATTGTGGCCGTATTTTGGTGGACGAAGATATTGCCAAAAAGTATGCACAAGAAAATGAAAAGAAATAAAGGCTAAAGTGCTGTAATGGACGTTGTTTAAAACTTTTGCAGCGAAGAAAAAGTGCAAAGGACAAGTCGAAGCGTATAGGCTCTTTCGTTACAATTCCCTAATGTTCGGAGATTTTCTCTTTTTCGAGGTGGCTTTTGATTGTTCTGGCTATTAAATGGCTCTCTTCGTTTAATTTAAAAAGCAGATGCCGGTCGAGATTGAATTTGGCGATTATAGCTCCAAGCTGATTTTCGCGTGCAGTGATTAAAACTGGAAAATTCTTCTTTATCAGGTTGTGAAAAGCAGAAAACCAAACTTTTTCTTCCAGTTCAAACCGTCCGATTTCATCTATCACTGCCAGCGAACCCTTTCGCCTCATCCCTGATGCAATAATCTCTTCTCCCAGTTTCACGGTTTTGGAAGTGAAAACAAACCGTCCTCCGGCTGCATCTGCCGACTGTTGCCGGTTGCAAAGCGGATAGTCGATTCCCGTTTGAATATCGACTATACGGAAGCGACTTCGCCATCCGCTTTCCCATTTGCCGATGGCATAAAATCCGAAAACGTCAGGCAATTCTTTTTTCAGGTACCGAATCACTTCTATTACTTTGGTGGTTTTTCCCGCCCCCTGACTGCCGGTGATGATAAATACGCTGAACTTTTCCATTTCACAAAGCTATGAATTTGATAGATTCTCCGATTGTCGGCAATAGAAACTTTAAACAATTTCAATGCCCGACATTAGTGCTTAATTTTAGTATTCGTGTGTTTATTGGCAGAAAATTACCTTGTCAGAGAGATGCAGGCAAATAACAAATTCAAAAAATCCAATTTTCAAACGGAAGCTCAATTGTTTTGTATTTTGATATTGATTATTGGAATTTATTTGGATTTTGTTTTTTGAGATTTGTTTTTCCCGGTTTATCCGGGTTAGGGTTTGAGTAGTTATATTTGCACCATGGCTTACGCAACAAACAGGTTGGTAGAAATAAAAAATGAACTGGTGGAAAAACTTGCCGGAATTTATCCCCGGAAAGAGGCGGAAAATTTGGTGAACATGCTCGTCAGGCATTATTATGGGTTATCGCGGGCTATGCAGCAGGTTCAGATTGAAAGAAGGCTTTCCGGGTCGGAAATACTGGTCATACAAGGGGCTGTCAAACGTTTGCTGAGTTCGGAGCCGATACAGTATGTGCTGGGGAGCACTGAATTTTACGATTTACAAATTGAAGTGGACCGGAGTGTACTCATTCCACGTCCCGAAACTGAAGAGCTTGTCGGAAAGATTTTTGAAGATAGTTCCGGCACTGATTTTGAGATTCTCGATATTGGAACCGGCAGCGGATGTATTGCCCTGGCGTTGAAAAATGTCATGCCCGGGTGTAATGTAACGGCTATTGATGTTTCTGCCGGCGCTCTTTCACTGGCCAGCAAGAATGCCAGGAGACTTAATTTGGATATTGACTTCCGACACTGCAATATTCTAAATACCGAAGCATGTTGGTTAACATTGGGTAAAAGCTTCCACATCATCGTGAGCAATCCACCTTATGTATTGCAGAAAGAGAAAGAAGAAATGGCGGACAATGTTTTAAAATACGAGCCTCCTTTAGCGCTTTTTGTAGAAAATGATGCCCCTTTGTTATTTTACCGGAAGATCATGGATTTTGCCCGTAAAGCGTTGATATCCGGTGGAAAACTTTATTTGGAAATCAATGCAAATTATGCTGCTGAAACAGCTTCCTTGTTTGAAAAGAATATTATTTTTAATTCCCCTGAAATTTTGGCTGACCTCCACGGAAAATCGCGTTTTCTAATCGTCAAAAAGCATTAATCATTTGCTGCTGCCGGCTCCTTCGAACCGAAAAAAAAGTTCTTCAAGAAAAGCTTTTGTTTTGTTGTAAATACCCGGACTGTTCGATTCGCGTGGTCCCACAATGTTTATAACAGATATGTCATTGCTTTCAAGAAGGTTTAAAATACCGGTCTCCTGATCTTCCACATTCATGGTGAGGTGAATGATATAAGTGGGTATGTTACAATTTTCAGCCTGGTCTATGGCAAGAATGGTTCCTTTATCCGGTTTGTCATCCACAAAAACCAGCAATCCCTGACTCTCCTCCACGTTTTTGATTGTACGTTCTCTGTAACGGGATTCTTTTGTCTCTTTTAAAGGATAGGAAAGGGGTATAGGTCCATCTTCTGCCCTCCGGCCTTTGGGGCACCAACCGGAACAGCGTATATTATTTTCCAAAGCAAAATCCAGGGCCGCTCTGTCCACGCCGCTTTGTCCCCCCGAAATGATTTGTAGCGACTTCATTATGAATTATTTACTGTTATTAACAAAATCGCGTTGGGCTTTAAACAAATTGACGACTTGCAATAAAAGATTCTTACTTTCATCCAACAAATTTAGGAATAAAATACTATTTCTTGTGCCAACCAGTTTCTTTTTAATCCGCTGAATTTGATTTTTTCTGTAGTCCTCAATGTGTATCAATCCTTTTGCCTGCTCTTCCAGTAGCTTTTTCTGAATAGAATAATCTGCTTTTACAATACTTTCCATGGTTATTTTCAACACAGTTTCTATGTGTGCTGCGAGGTGTTTCAGCTCTTCAATCTGTTCGGGTACAAGAGGCTTGTGGTTGTTGTCCACGTGTTCCAGCGCATGTGTCGAAAAGAAAGAGATGCTGTGAACCATTTCGCGCATGTAGTCCATGGCCTGAACCAAAAAGGAACCCGAGTCAATGGTCATTTCATCGAGGCGTTCAATCACAATGTTGATGTGGTCTTTAATATATTTGGTTCGTGTCGCCATTTCATCAATGGCTTTCTTCGTTTTTCTGAGTTTCTTGACATCCTCTGTTTCAAGGCCTTCTACCGTGTGGCGATATTCGCGGATAACCCGTTTAAGGTTGCCAACCAGCAGTGTGAGGAAACGATCGGAAACATTTTCTTCGGTAATGCCGTAAACATTTTCGTCGAGAGTCTTATCTTCATTAAATTTCTTATTGTGAAACTTATGGGATCGGTAAACCAAATAAGCAACTAATAACAAAATAAACAGAATAGCTATTTCTCCACCATAATAAAATAAATAAAGAACTATAAAAGAAAAGGTAAAAGCGACAAAAGCTGTTAGAAACCAACCGCCTATAACGGCAAAAACCCCTGATATCCTATAAACAGCGCTTTCACGATCCCAGGCCTTGTCGGAAAGAGAAGACCCCATGGCTACCATAAATGTAACATAAGTAGTAGATAAAGGAAGTGTTAAGGAGGTGCCGAAGGCTATTAACAGACTTGCTACGACAAGGTTAACCGAGGCTCTGATAAGATCGAATGCAGGGGCATCCTTGTCTGCAATTTCCGCGAGTTGAGGTTCAAATTGGCGGTCAATGGCATTTGTCAGCTTAGCCGGTATCACTTTTCTAAAACTTTTAGAAAAATTAATAGAAGAGCGTACCAAAGTTTTTGAGATTACAGTTGGTTTAAACCTCTCATCACCGGTTTCCTGACGGCTTAAATCAACGGAGGTTTTTATAACACTTTTGGCCTTTCTGGAAAAAGCCAAAGTAAGTACCAATACCAAACCTGCCAACAAAAGAAAAAAGGTCGGAGTAGCTACCTTTCCGGCAAGTCCAAGCATAAGAAATGTATTAGGATTTGCACCGGCAGTGTGTGAAAAGATTTCAAAAGAATTGTATGCGGCAATAGGGACACCTATGAAGTTGACCAAATCGTTGCCGGCCCATGCCAGGGCAAGGGAAAAAGTTCCGACTATCACAATGGTCTTTAGAATATTCACTTTAAATAACCAGTTAAGAAGCTGCAAAAACACGGTCCATAAAATAAAACTATAAATCATAATTTCCATTGTATGGGTATGCATCCAAAGTTTTGTATCAGCAGACATAAAAGAAGCGCCATTGGCTCCCTTAATAACAATGAAGTAAGTCATTGCTGTAAAAGCCAGTCCTCCCCAAAGCCCACCAAACCATTTTATTCTCTTTTTATAATTAAAAGAGAAAATTATCCTTGAAAGATACTGGATTACAGCGCCAACAATAAATGCTACGGCAACGGAAAACAAAATCCCGGAAATAATGGCCAGGGCCTGGGATGAATTAATAAAATCTCCGAGATTTAAACTCTGGTTTACACTTTCAATTAAATGATTTTCAAAAAGATATTTTTTTAAAGAAGCCATGGAAGCAGGAGATGACATAAGCTTTATGGAAGCCATTCCAACGGAAGCACCCAATAATTCAAACACTATGGAAACTGTTGTGGAAGTAAGCATGCCAAAGGTGTTAAAAGTATCCAGTATAATAATGTCGGTTGTCATTACTGCGAGGAAAATGAGCATGATTTCAGAGAAGTAAAACATCTGAGGATGAAAAATTCCCTTCCGGGCAACTTCCATCATCCCACTGGAAAAGACAGCGCCTACCAATACACCTAATCCGGCTATAATGATAATCACTTTAAAAGAAGCCACTTTAGACCCGACGGCTGAATTCAAAAAGTTTACAGCATCATTACTGACTCCCACAATCAAATCTGAAATCGCCAACAGGAACAAAACACCGACCAAAATAAGGTAAAAAGTTTCCATAGTTTATAATGCTAATTTATTTTCGGCAAAATTAATCGAAACCATCTTCTGCCACCGTTGTTTATGACAAGAAGTTATTAACTATTATTTTATCTAATATTGTAAAACCTTTATAATTCGTTAGTTAATTGTTAATATATATCCTTTGTTGTTTTATCTATGATTCTATTCTTACATCCAACGCATCGCGCAGGCTGTTCCCGAGTGTCATAAATGCCAGCACGAGTATCACAATGGCTATTCCGGGGATAATGGCAAGGTAAGCGGAGTCAAGTACGATATAGCTGTAGTACTCCTTAACCATGTTCCCCCAGGATGGGATGGGGGGCTGAACGCCAATCCCCAAAAAACTGAGGCCGGCTTCTATAAGGATGGCTGCTGCAAAATTAGCAGCCGAAATGACGATAACCGGACTGAGAATATTGGGCAGGATGTGTCGTATCATAATTCGGAAATTGGAGTAGCCTAATGCAAATCCTGCTTCTACATATTCGGATTCCCGAACGCTCATCATTTGCCCCCGGACCACACGGGCCACTTCGACCCACATGGTCAGCCCGACGGCCACAAAAATCTGCCAAAAGCCTTTGCCAAGAGCAAAAGTGATGGCAATTACCAGCAGCAGGGTGGGAATTGACCAAACAACGTTAATGAACCACATAATAAGTTCATCGACTTTTCCACGGTAGAAACCGGCCATGGACCCCAGTAAGATGCCAACCAGCAGCGAGATGGCGACGGAGATAAATCCTACCGAAAGGCTAATCCTTGTTCCCAGCAGCAGACGACTCAGCAGATCCCTGCCAAATTGGTCGGTGCCTAACCAATACGTTTCGCTTATCAGCTGATTATGTACAATGCGCTCTTTTAATCTTGCAATAGATATCAAATGTCTCTCTCCGTCCAATGTCCGGTATTCGATATTGTTATCCACGACTTTTTGTTTCCCTTTGATTGGGAAAACCACATCGGCAAGAGAATACGATTTTGTCAGCCCACTGCCGTCCTCATCAAATATCTTCACGGTAATTATTCCCTTCCCAAAGTGGTATGAAGTTATGGGTACATAGATATAGCGGTCTTTTCTGCCAAGAAATATTTCATGAAAAAAGTCCGTAGGCAACCGGGCATCATTCTTCCGTACCTTCAATTCGATTACCTTAAAACCGGGTTTCTGTGTGGCAAGTTCCAGATTCTGCCGGTTGGCATTGGGTGATGCGTCGGGAATAAGGATATAAGCAAATATTCCAATGAGAAGTGCCAGACCGATCACAAACAGCGCTGCCATACCCTGGATATTTCTTCTGAATTTTTGCCAGGCAAGATGTGAAAGTGAGCCGGATGAATAAATTTTCTTCTTTCGTGGGAACATCGATTCAAAAATAAAAAACAAAGTGGTTGTACAAACTTTTTCTGCGATTTTTGCTGTATATTTTTCATGAATTCTTTTGAGGGAACTTCGGAGAATTGAAAATAATTGTATCTTTGCGCCCCTGAAACGGTGGATGTAGCTCAGTTGGTTAGAGCACTGGATTGTGGTTCCAGGGGTCGTGGGTTCAAATCCCATCTTCCACCCATTTTAAGTAAAAAAGCCGGATTTTTTCCGGCTTTTTTGGGCTTTGTAGTATTCTGTTTTACACGGTATAAAAAATCCCCGGATGCAACAGCTTTCGGGGATTTTGTATTTTTGAAAATAGGGGAAAGTTACTCCGTAACTTCGACAACTACTTCATCGCTTTGCCACAGTCCGTGCTTGGTGCAAAAAGCCATGGCGGTGAGTTTCAGGTTGCGCGTGGGAACAATATAGAAATCGACTTCAACATGACCAGCCTGGTTACCGAGAGCGCCGGCAACAAAAGTAGCTTGTGCCAGATTGCTTTCCCCATTCCACAATTGAACCCATGCAATATAATGGTCAAAATCGTCGGGATGAGGGTACTCGTCACCCAATTTGACGGTTACTTTAAGTTTCTCGCCCTTTTTCGCACTCTTTGCACAGTGAATGAATGGAGAATGGCGATCAATGTAATCCTTTTTTGCGTCGCGGTCGATGGTTGAAATATCGACATATCTGTTAATTTTCATAGTCCTATAATTTATATTGATTATTAATTAGGCAAATGTATAAAATATTAGATAGCAAAAGTCCGCCCTTAGGGTTTATTATGAAATAACGTATCTGGAATCGGCGAAGTAATTTTGTGCTTTTTCAAGACGCAAAAGTTGCGAATAGCCACAGTTTATTTAAAACTTT
>VAOW01007243.1_pt1 | contig 17633 bp, 12 predicted proteins | sample 3393921 | NCBI WGS metagenome assembly VAOW01 (sample SAMN08290428, study PRJNA428436) | hydrothermal vent metagenome | isolation source: Deep-sea hydrothermal vent chimney | place: Indian Ocean: Southwest Indian Ridge | depth 2742 m m | reverse complement strand
TTGAGAAGTTCTATCAAATCCTTTGCTATACTACCTATCAGTATCTTTCTTCGATACTTCGGACACCATATTAGATGATACGCCACGTTGTGAACACATGTGTTTGAATATTTCCATCTTTTGTTAACTATCAATTATAAATAGGTGGCACTAATATATAACTATTTTGGTGGCAATTAAATATGGTTCGTTCTCATCCCATCACTGAAGATGGTGGGCTTTCCCGCTCACAATATCGTAACTAATAAATATGTAGCTATATCAAATAAAAATGAGGTATAAATATGAAATGTATGCTCATCGGTTTAGGTCAGGCTGGAGGCAAAATTACAGATAGGTTTATTGAATATGACAAGGGAGGTAGAGCGACAAGTATTTACACAGGGGTAGCAGTCAACTCAGCAAGAGTTGACCTCGTTGGGCTGAAGAATATTCCAGAGCGAAATAGAGTGCTCATAGGTGAGACTATTGTAAAAGGACATGGTGTTGGCGCAGACAACCGTCTTGGTGCTGAAATTGCCAGAAAAGACATGGCTAGGATAATGAGCGCCGTAGCTCAGGCAGGTACAGAAAATGTGGATGCATTTATAATTGTCTCTTCCATGGGGGGCGGTACGGGGTCAGGTTCTGCACCAATTGTAGCGAAATATCTTAAAAAGACCTATTCTGAGAATGTATATGTCCTTGGTGTTCTACCTGCTGACAATGAAGGTGGAATTTATCTTCTAAATGCTGCTAGAAGCCTCAAAACTCTTTCAAAATATGTTGATGCTATGATCCTTGTAGATAATGGAGTCTTCCTCAATCCCGGAGAGAGTCTCAAAGAAGCATATTTAAAAATAAACAATGAAATTGTGAAGCGCTTTGATGTGCTCTTTAGGGCAGGAGAAATAGTATCACAGGATCATATTCCAGAGCTTGTTGTTGATGCTAGCGAAATAGCAAATACTATAAATGGCATGGAAATCTGCACAATAGGATATGCCTCGGAAAAGCCACCAAAAAAGAACACTCTTGGCCTATCATCATTACTTGGAAAGAAAACCGAAGCTAAACAGGACAAAGCTTCAAGAGTGCTCCAGCTTGTAACAGGTGCTGTAAAATCCCATCTTCTCCTACCATGCGACTTCAGATACGTCAGGAAGGCTCTTGTTGTTGTAGCTGGCCCTCCTGAAGAGCTATCCCGAGTTGGTATGGAGAACTCCAAGGAATGGCTTGAAACAACTATAAAGGGTAAAGAAGTAAGAGGGGGTGATTACCCAGCACCTGGAAGTGACTATATTGCTGTCTGTGTTCTCATTTCAGGTATCACAGGCTCTAAAAAGATAAATGATATCTTCAAGAGAGCAAAAGATATGCAGGAAATTATAGCAAAAGGTATGACAGAGGAGGAGTACGAAAGACTGAAAGAAACTGCCAGGCTAATGGGGGATATAGACTCTCTCCCTCTTGATGAAGACTAACCTATATACCTTCTCCTCAGAAATACAACTATTGTGAGAATAAAGGCAAAAACTGTAGCAACGAGATTTCTGACAGGTATTTCCTTCTTTATCTCCTTAGGCAATGGGTTTACAATAACTTTAATATAATTCTCTGCCACTGCACTTCTATTATCTATAACCTTTAGTTTAACTAGATGCTCACCAAGAGGGAACTTATAGCTGAAGTTTTCCTCAGTGCTTATAATTCTCCCATCAATACTCCACTGATAGCTTATTATCTTTCCATCTGGGTCATAAGATTGAGATGCAGAGAGATTTGCAATTTCACCAATGGTGAGATTCAAATTTTTACCAGCCTTCGCAACTGGTTTAAGATTCTCCACTTTCTTCTGAGAGGGAAGTACCGTAACTGTAACACTAGCCATGGCAGTTGCCCCTTTACTATTTCTAACTTTGAGTATAATCACATGAATCCCAGGTTTCAGCTTTATCGAAAAAGCAGGGTTATAGCTAAGAATATTATTGCCTTCAAGCCAGGTATATGCAATAATTTCACCATATTTATCATAGGATTTCAAACCGGATAATACAACTTCCTTGCCATCTTTAACAGTAATACCCTTACCTGCAATAGCAACAGGTGGTTCATTCTCAATCTCACTCTTTATTGCCCCACTGGCAATATTACTAATTCCATATATGTAATAACCCTGTTGTGACACATAACCAATAATGGCAGCACTGTTTGCAATCCCGTTTGTCTGAGAGGCAAGACACATTCCTCCTTTAAATATCCGTGGCACAACTGTGGCGCCGAGTTCATTTATCGTATAACTGGCTATAACCCTGCCATCACCACCCATAGCATATATTTTGTTTCCACTAATAGCCAGAATATCATCCCTTATACCATTTCCGGAAAAGTCACATTTTGAAATTGCTATGATATTATAATACTGCCATAATATTTTACCTTCCGAATTAAAAACAATAAAATCATCATTCACATTGCCATCGCCATATTTCACAGCTACCATATCTGCAATACCATTACTGCCATCAAAAGTTAGAATCTCGTCAACTGGCCTTGGAAAATCATAACTCCAAAGTACTTTTCCCCTGGAATTATAGGCTACAACTGTACCTTTCTCATCTTTGCTGTAGCCTATCAGAATATCACTGAAACTTCCCCCTGAAAAATTAGCCATACCTAAAGCTTTTGCTCCAGTATTTATGTTAAATTCAAATAGAGTTTTGTTATCTCTCGGTTCGAAAGCATATAACTTCGAAGATGTAGCCACAAGAAGGTCATCATCAAAACCATTAAAATCAACATCCCCCGTCTTGATTGCCGTTATTTTATTCAGGGAAGTATTCCACAACAGTGTATAAGCCGCACTTAATTCATGTACCTCAACCTTTGATGTGCTTGCAGATACAATATCATTTAATTTACCCGAGTTACTATAATCAATAGTATCCATATAGCTGAGCATCTTGAATGGAATATAAAGAGAAGGCTGAGAGCCTCCAGAGAACAGATAAAAGCTGGAATCAGCACCAAGTAAGAGGTCGGTGCTGAAGCTCCCTGTCTGCGCCTCTGCATAATGTAAAACCTTGGTATTATATGTAGATGGCACCACCAGACCAGTCTCCCAGCTCAAAGTGAGATTAGTAGCATTAACTGCCAGAGGCAATATCAGTAGAACCATTATTATTACTCTGATTGAACTGGACATATTTGAAATATAATAAGTTGCTCATAATAAAGCTTTTGGCTTGGATAATATTTAAAGATTAATTTTTATTATTACATAAAGGAAAAAGTTAAATGCATTGTATTATAGATATAATCAAATACAGGATATTCAAAAGCCTTAGTGAAAGAATTGTCAATTACATCTAAAGGCTGCTAAATTGGCTGAATTCAGGACTGGTGGTCATGAAAAAAACATTACTGTTAATTCTCGCTTTAATCCTTATTATCCCAGGTGTCCATGCTATATGCTCTGCACCTCCCATTTCGAAATTTCCAGGGTTTCAGGTAAGATTCACTGGTTATGTTTATGAAGGTGTACAAACCCCTGTTGATGAATTCAGTATAAAACCTACCTTTGTTTTTCCAGGCGGTGCTACATTTGAAGTTTACAAGTATGGTGAAGATTATGAGAGATTTACGGTTATGGTAGGTGGATATTACCGGGGAATGGATAATGATATCATTATAGAATTAGAAGGGACATCTGGAACAAAGAGTAATATAACAGTATATACTGAAAACAGGGCGAGACTCAAGGCTAATATTTCAATTAATCCAGAGGTAAACTATAATAAGATACTTAATTCATCACTTCCTGCTGTTAGGGCAGGAAGAGAGCTTTATCTCACAATAACCTTAAATAACATAGGTGCACTTCCTGCAGAAAATATAAGCGTTGAACCCCTCCTCAAAGATTTTAAAGTTCTTACTCATCCAGAAAATTTTACAGCTTTTCTCTGTCCCGGAAACAAAGCAAGCTTTTCATACATACTTCTCGCCCCTTTGCTATGGAAGATTACAAACTATTCCCTTCCAGTAAAAGTGAAATACAGCTACTCCAATGAGCAAACAGGAAATTCCAGAGTAAAGGAAGACGTATTCAAAGGAAATCTAACAGTTGTGGGAGAATCTTATGTGAGTATAACAAAAATGGTCAGATATCCCTATAACTTTAAAAAAATGAGAACGGAGAGCTATGCTCTTGTTGGCCAAAAGGTTTATGTTACTGTTGAAATTAATAACACTGGAAGATTTTTTGATTTCATGGGCAAAGTTGATGACATTCTACCCCAAGGGTTGAAATTAGTACAGGGGAAAACTTTCTGGGAGGGCAGGCTCCCTCCAGGATATACAGTATATTTAAATTATGTGCTAACAGCCAGTGCTCCGGCAGATTACCATACCTACAGTCTTGTTGAATATAAAGGTGAGTATGGAAATGTGGTGGCAAAAAATAAAAGTGAAATTAGAATAATTAAATTTGTTGAATTAAAGCCTAAAATAGAAGTTATTGAGGACATACATACCAATAATGGTTTTAATACGTCGAAAATAGTAATGAATCCCAATGAAACAGCAAATGTTTCAGTGGTAATAAAAAACACTGGAAGTACTGTCGCCTATGGCGTAAACGCGGGAGTGAAAACAAACCTCGAGACAGAAGGTAATTCAGGAATCAAACTGGATTCACTTGCACCAGGAAAAGAAGTATCTTACACCTATATCCTTAAAGCAAACAGACAGGGAAAATACGAAGTTACAACTGAAGTTACATATAGAGATGAATTCAGCAATTTATACAGCTCAACAAGCTCCAAATATATATATGTGGATTCTCCTGCGATTTCTCTAAATATGGAGAGCAGAATAAATAATGGAAAGTTATTCTTTGAAATTGAGGCAAAGAATGTAGGCACAAGAGCAGCGAGAAATCTTATAATAACAGTTGATTATCCTAAGAACTTCAGACTTATATCAGGCCAGAGCGTAAACAGCTATTCCATTCTTGGGGCTGGTAAAACTACTGGAAAATATGATATAACCTTTCTCATACCTGGGGTGAAAAGCACGAAAACATTTGATTTTCTCATTGAAACCAGTTATAATGATCAATTTTACCATAACTATAAAGAGGAGCTTGTTAAGAGTATAGAACTCAGCCCTCTCTCCCAGAATGCTATACTGGGAATTTCAGGTAAAAATCTATATAAGCTGGATGAAAAAGGGCTCATTGAGGTTTATATAAAAAATACTGGGGCTAAAGCTGAGAACTTCATATTAAACGTGGCTGTGCCTGAGAATATGGAGTACCTGCCTATGTACGGAAAGAAGGACAGAGAAGTTTTTTTAAAACCTGGAGAAAGTTTCAGCTACAAATTTAGCGTTAAAGCAGTTACGGGGGGAGATGGAAGTATAACTGCCCATGCAGATTATGGTGGTATAACTGCAGAGAGTGAACTTAGGTTCAGGGTCGAAGGTCCTGTCATAGAGGTATATTCAGTTACTCCGAAGGAGAAAATAGTTGTGGGAAAAGAATTCACTTTAAAATACATAATAAAAAATATAGGCTATGGGCCTGCTTTAAATATGAAAGCTATAACATCTCTCCCTAAGAATATTGAGCCTACTGGTGCAGAGTCAGAAATTGGCAGACTTGATGTTCATAAAGAAAAAGAAATTGCAATTCATCTAAGAGCTAATAAAAATGGGAAATACATCTCAAAACTTGTGGTTAGCTGGAGTGACGAAGGAGGGAAGAATTATCTCTCGACAACAGAATCTAATATAGATGTGCCGGTAATTGTGATTAAAGAGAGCAGTAAAGCTAGAAGCGTATCTAAAAAAATTAATGTTAGGGTTGAGGAGAAGGCAAAAATACTTCTTATAAAAAAGATTGCAATAATCCTTACATCTTTCCTTCTGTTTGCCGCAGTAGTAATATTTATAATACGTGCAGGAAAAAGGGATAAATATGATTTTTGAAGGTTTTATACTCTTTGCAAACAGCATCCTGGGAAACTTTAGTGACAGAATATCAGAACCTTTTGGAAATCTCAGGATAGACCTTCAGAGTGCAGATATTAGAACTACACTTTCAGCGTATCTGAGCGGAGCTCTTTTCTCTTCTATTCTAATCTTCTCAATACTATTCTTTCTCTCATTTACAATCATAATTTTAAAAAGCCTGCGAATTTTGGATATATTAGCAGCATTTATTCTGTCATCTGCTGGAGCACTGGCTGTTTTTTCGGTTTTTATTGCTATGCCCAAAATCATTGCTGGAGAGAGAAAACGCTCAATAGAAGCCTCCCTGCCCTATGCAGTCAACCACATGGCTACCATAGCTGTGAGTGGTGTTCCTCCCCTTGCAATCTTCCATTCTCTGGCGAGATTTGAGCGTTATGGGGAGGTTTCAAGAGAAGCAAATAGTATAATCAGAGATAGTGAAACCTTTGGCTATGATATAACTGAAGCCATAAAGAGAAAAGCTGATAGAACTCCATCTGAAGACTTTAGAAGGCTTTTGATTGGTATGGCATCCGGAATAAACACAGGTGGAAACCTCTCATCTTTTCTGAATGAAGCTGCAAGTTCTATAACTGAAAAACATAGGAATATGTGGAAAGATGTAATAGAGCGTCTCAGCATGTACTCAGAAGCCTATGTCACAATATTTGTTGCAGGACCAATATTCTTTATAGTTATGGGCTCTATGATGGGTCTCATAGGAGGAGGTTCTATAAATCCCGTTATTCTCATGGAAATGTTCATATACCTTGCAATACCTGCTGCAAATGTAATGTATCTCCTCTTTATAGAAGCAACAATTCCAAAAATGGAGTGATAAGATGGAAAGAAAGGAGCAGATTTCATTGGTCTTTGGAATTGTTCTCGGGTTAGCTGTATTCGTAAGAATTATTGTCACAAAGAGCCTTGATGCATTCTCTATTGTTGGCATTACCATTGCTCTATTACCTTTTTTTCTAATTCGTTATATTGAGTTAAGAGAACTCAGAGTTGTTGAAAAAGAATTTCCGAATTTCCTCAGGGATATAGCAAGCTCCACTAAGGCTGGAATGACATTACCATATGCCATAAAGTCTGCCACATACCTAGACTACTCCTACCTATCCAGTGATGTCAAAAAAATATACAGCCAGATATCCTGGGGAATCCCATTCGAAGAGGCTATACTACAATTCTCAAAGAGAAGGCCAAGTAAGCACATTCAGAGAAGCTCTTCAATTGTTATTGAGGCAAACCGTGCTGGCGGTGAAATAACAAAGACTCTGGATGCTGTGGCAAACTTCAGTAGAATGATGCAGGAGATGGAGGAAGAATTAAAGGGTTCAATGAAGACTTACACTATAATAATCTACTTCTCCCATATGATTTTCCTAGGAATCCTCATAATGCTGATAAAATCACTTCTAGAGGGAATATCTGGTCTAACAGGCATAATGCATATGTCAAACCTCGGAAGTTTCAAGGAGCTTCTCTTTCACATGGCACTTATTCAGGGTGGCTTCACAGGTCTTGTTGCAGGGAAAATTGGAGAAGGAAGTATATATGATGGGCTCAAGCACAGCATTGTGCTTATTCTCATAAGTTATTTGGTATTTAAGATTGGAGTTGGTATCTGAATGGTAGAGAAAACCATTGATATAATTATTGGAATAGCAGTCTTTACATCAATAATTATTTTTTCAACAGCAGCACTCTACAATCACTTCAGCCAGACAAAAAGCATTTCAGAGAATGACCAGCTCAGTTTTGAAGTCGGGAAGTTTATAACTGTTCTCCTTGAAAGCCCTGGCAGTCCTGTAGAGTGGCAAGTTAACAACAATCCATCAATACCTGGATTAGCTCTCTATGACCCTCTCAAAAATGAAACTCTTGACTATACTCTCCATGACCTCAAAGTTGCATCCCTGTTTAATTTAAGTTACAGTACTCTGAAAAAAGAGCTTGGTGTGAGTGGTGTTATCCTCCTAAAAGTGACTTTTCAACCTGAAAACTGGGCAAATAAAAGCTTTCCTTACAGGATTCCAGTATATATAGATAACAGCTCTTCCAATGCTTCTCTTGAAGTACTTCTTCCAAGAGCCCATGCCACTTCAGTCAAGCTATATGATAACCTGAAAAGAGAAGTTAGTTTTTCTGGTAATGTAATTTCATACTATGGCAACAGTTACATAAAAAAGATGACAGTGAATTTCTCCACCACAGGTAAGAACCTTTACTTCCTCTACTATTCTCCTGAAAATATAAGCTCCCTTCCATCTAAAGTTATTCAGAATTCTTCCCAGAAAGCCGAGGCAGGGAAAGAGGAGATGCTTTTGAATTTTACAACAGGTAAAATCCCGAAGAATAAAACATTTAAAATTATAAGCTCTTCAGTAGCTTATATCTCATCGCCAAGGATAGCTTATATAGGCAATATCCCCTATGAGGAGGACATTATAAAAAATATGGGTTTCAGAGTTATTAATTTCTCTTCCGCAAATATAGGGGACTTATTCAACCTGTCATATAAAAACAACCTTTACACCTTTGACACAGTTGTTGTTGGTACCGATGCAACTTTGAATCCTTCAATCAACGGCAACCTCACAGTCAGAAAATATGAGATTTATAATTATGTTCTAAAAGGTGGCGGTCTATGTATTCTGGGTCAGGATTCAGGTTATAATTTTATCTCCCCTTTCTATATTGAAGCTATTCCAGAAGGTGGTATAAATCAGACACTTGTTGAAAGCTACCTGAGTATACTCAACTTCCCGAACAACCTCTCAGTCACATATCCATCTTCACAGGATAGTATCTATTTAAGTGAGAGACAGGTCAATGCTCCATTGCACCCTCTAGAACCTTCCTATACCTTCTGGTCATTGTTCAAACCCTATAATTTAACTCCCTACAAAAGTGTATTCTTCGCATCTGTGAACAACAGCTATATTTCTAACTCCAGCTTTATTGCCGATGGCGATTTCTCAACAGACCCTAGTTCAGTCTGGAGTAATTCTACATCCAGCAGTGATATAATAAATGCATGGACATCCACAGGCAATCAGGATTTAGTATATACTGCCCAGAGTTATACAAACACTGCCAGTATAGATGGTTATGCTAACTGGAGTCAGAGCGTCTACTATGGAGGGCGTATAGTGCCTGAAATTGCCAACCTTTCCTTCGCATGGAAAATATATAGTTATTCAGATGCTCTGCCATCAAAACTATATATATACATCAAAACTCCCTCAGGAAGGGAATACAATATATGGCAGGCAAATTATAACTCTACAACTTTATGGAAGTCTGAGAATATTGATATATCTCCCCTGTTAAAAGAAAATGGAAGCTACACATTAACCCTCTCAGCCTGGATAAAAACAGGAGATACAGGTGGTGAAGCTAACCATGTGCTCTGGGATAATATCTCACTCAGCACTTCCTACATGCCTGTGATATGGATGGGGGGCAGGCTTGGAGATGGCAAGTTGGTTATTACAGGTGATGAACCCTACTACTCTGGCCATAATAAACTACTTGAGAATATAATCTACTATCTTCTCCCAAAAAAGATGTTTAGAGGGCACATAGCTAGATTTAGTATAGGCGTGGGAGATTAAATAGGTTCAAGGCAAGAATAAGCCATTTTAGCCTTTTCCCTGGCAGCGGCAATAGCTTCATCTCTGCTTCTGCCAGACTCAACAATAGTTGTAAAGGGTTCTCTCTTCTCCAGAATAGAATTTTTTAGAGGGACATCATGAGTTATGCCAAGAAGGTTTCTCTTAACAAGGCTTCTATGGGGTGAGAAAAGAGTTAATCTGACTGCAAACCTCTTAGTCAATGGTCTATCAATAAGCTCATCTTCACATGCCTTCAGATGAGCCTCCACAAGATTTATAGAGTATGCTTTTTCTATTGCATCAAAGGTTCCTTGAAATCTTGGATTTACTTCCATGAAGTAAAACTCTCCTCTGCTCTCCACAAAATCTATACCATTCCATCCTATGAGTTTGAGTTTGAGGGATATTTCCTCAGCAAGAGTTTCTACCTCGTCAGTAACCTTATAGGGAACAATACTTCCACAATAGACAAAATCACTGGTATTTGAGAGTTTATATCCAAGAATCTGAAAACTTGAGGATATGACTATGCTTTCCTCACCTGTAGAAAGGGTGGATATACTCAATGGCGTTCCTGGGATAAATCTTTGTATAAGATACTCCTCGCTGATTTCTGGAATATTCTCTTCGCTTCTTACAAAAATTATATTTCTACCACCAGCTCCTGAAGCAGGCTTTAAAATACATGGAAACCCAAAGTTTCCAATAATTTCAAGAGCTTTGTCTTTAGAACTAACAAATTCTGTTTCTGGGAATTTGACACCAAGAGATTTAAGTTTCTTAAATTGATATGCTTTATTTTTAAGATTTTTAATATCTTCTGGTCTGTTTCCTGCGATATTTTTCTTATTCAATTTCATGGTAGATGTGAGCACAGTTATATCGCTATCAATATTCTCGGCAAGGCTAATAAGGGCTTCATCTGAGTAATTTTCCTCTATCTTTCCATTGCTTTTGAAAGCTTCCTGCTTAACAACTGTTTTCGAGCTATCTGCCAGAAACCTTAAATCTGCATCACCAAAGTAGTCAACTGCGGTCACCCTATAATCAAGTCTTTTGGCAGAGGTAACGGCAGGGCGGGTATGAACTCCAGCAATTAGAAGATGCATCTATTCCCTCACCACTTTCTTTTCTCTCTCTGAAGGTATAATCCTCAGCTTCCCTATGATTTCCTTATTCAGCCAGTTTCCCTGACTGAGCCTGTCGAGAAATAAGGCAAGTGCACTGACTTCACTGTGAGGCTGATTTCCTATCGCTATATTATAGTCCACAAGCCTGAAAACCTCACCGGGTACCTTCTCTGCACCCACAATAACAAGAATATCTTTTTCCAGGTCTATCTTACTTATTACCTTCTGAATTGGCATACCATACATTGTAAGGTGAATCTTAATTCCCTGCCATGATTTTATTACCAGCCTCCAGTCCTTTTCGACTCTGATGAAGAAGTCACCTCCCCAGTTCTCGACAACCTTTTCAACACTCTCAACAATATTTCTATCTTCTTCAGTAAGAATAATCCCTTGGGCACCAAAAGCTCTGGCAGTAAGCGCAACATGGGTTGTAATTCTCTTATCTCTCACAGGCCTGTGGCCCAGTCTCAATATAACAATCAAGAAATCACCTCATAGTAATCTGAGAAGGTCTTCCTTCTGGTGCTTTAAAACAATTCTTCTGCTCCTCCCTCTGCCAGGGGTTAATTGATAAGTCTCTATAAACTTCAAATTCTCAAGTTTTTCAATCATTCGGTAAAATTTTGTATAACTGACTCCTGCAGTCTCTTTGAATTTCTGGTATATATTACCCGAGATAGCTTCTTCAGAATCAGCTATCAACCTGAGCAGGGCTTTCTCATTACTGCTCAGAGATGATATGAGAAGCTTCATACTTACAAGCTTTGAACTTCCATAAGCTTTTTCCACATATCTTTCACAAATACTTCGTGAAGCTTCAGCTTCTGCAATAATGCCACTAACTCTCAAAAGTTCTATTCCAACTCTGAGGTCACCATGCTCAAAGGCATAGCCTGCAATTTTCTCAATAAGCTTATCTTCAATGACACCCGGAAAAAAACCCATTTTTGCCCTGTTTTTGAGAATATCATAAATCTCATTCATTGAGTAAGGCTGGAAAAAGATTTCCCTGTAGCTGAATATTGAATTTACTCTCGTGTCAAAATTTAAACTCATAGATACATCACTCACTATACCAAATACAGAAGTTTTTGCCTCAGGAAAACTTTCATGAGCTCTGAGAATGTCATATAGTATTTCATTTCCCAGTCTTCCATATAAGAGATAGTTCATATCATCAAGGGCAACAACAAGACTCTTACCATCTCTTATCAGTCTTCTGAAGATTGCCTCATAAATCTTTGAGAAAGGCACACCGGTCTCAGGAGGTGTGTGTCCAAGTAATTTTCTGTAAATCTGGGAAAATACACCAAACTTTGTATATGTAATCTGGCAGTTTATGTGAACACACACAACATCTCTGCTCTCCTCCTCAATCTCTTTAAACCTGAACTTTAAAGCAGTTGTTTTCCCTGTTGCAGAGGGACCAACAATCAGAGCATTCATTGCTCTACCTCCCTTCAGAGCAGGGATAAGGCAGAGAGCAATACTCTGCATCTGAGCATCTCTGTGTATAAAAGCTTCAGGAATATAGTCTAAATCAAACACTCTACGCTCCTTAAAAAGGGTCTCTTCATAACCCAGAATATCCTTAAAAAATTTGTAACCCATTTTCAGAGTACCCCTTAATAATCACTTCCTGCTACCTATGAAGCACAGGAATATAGATAACATTTATTACAGTTTTAACATATATATACTCTGTGAAAATTGCTGTTATAAGTGATGTGCACAGTAACCTCCCAGCTCTTGAGGCTGTTCTAGATGAAACTGGAAGAGTTGAAGTATACAATGCTGGAGACTTGGTAGGTTATAATCCTTTTCCCGGAAAGACTATAGCGCTATTCAGAGAAAAGAGAATAAAGAGTGTTATGGGGAATCATGATTATGCTGTGCAACATGAGCTATCGGGTATGAACTCCATTGCACATAAAGCACTGGTCTGGACAAAAAACACAATAAACAGAGAAGAACTTTCCTATCTTGAATCGCTGCCGATAAAACTGGCTGAAGAAGAGTTTTGCATCTTTCATGGAAGTCCCTTCAACCCGCTGAATGAGTATGTTTTTCCTGATATTCCTGAAGAAATCCTCAGAAATTACCTGAAAGCTGGAAAAAGAGATATTTTAATACTTGGCCATACTCATATTCCATTAGTAAAGGAATTTGAAGAAGGCCTTATTCTGAACCCTGGAAGTGTGGGTCAGCCCAGAGATGGATTAAAAGAGGCAAGTTTTGCCTTTCTTGATATTGACAGAAGAGAGGCTGAGATTGTAAGAGTTGACTATCCTGTGGAAGAAACAGCAAGAGCAATAAGAAAAGCTGGCCTTCCAGAGTTTCTTGCTGAAAGGCTTTTTTATGGAAGGTGAACTACATTATTCTCCTTAACCTTTCACCCGAGATTTCCGCAACTGCAACAAATAGCTCTCTGAACATTGAAGCTTCTTCTGAGGTCTCTTTATTTATAAAGGTTACAAAAAAAATCCCATCTTTGCTCAGATAATCAACAACCTTTAAAATAAACTGATATGCAGGATTTTTTCCTAGGTTTATTATCAGACTGCTCAATGGCTCAAAGATTAGAAGGCTTCCTGCTGGCATCTCCTCCATAACAGCCCTGAAGTATTCGAGATTTGTCATGGGAACTTCCTGAATATTTCTGTCGCTCTCTGGCAGTGCACCTCTGGGAGGGACATTTATAATTCTAAGCTTTCCCTCTTTTATATAGCTTCCAAATTCCTTTCTGTACTGGTAGCTCCTTGGTGGCATAGCTGCCAGAAATACATCTCTATCATTGGTTATATGTTCTTTCACAATAGCCTTTACAATTCTGCCAAGCTCTTCCGATGACGAATACTCAATAAGGGCAGATTCACCAGAAAATATATCATCCTCTATATTGTCAGGTCCTTCGTTCTGAGTGTGTTCTTTTTCTGCTGTGATTTTAAAGACCTCGCCTGTGGAAAAACCTATATATCTCCTGTGTTCCTCAGGCTCATAGCCTCTAGCTTTAATTGATATAATATATTCGCCATTTTCCAGACCATCAAAGCTGCACTTCCCATCTCCGCCAGTAATATTAAATTCCTTCAGCATCTGCTCATTGTTAAAAAGGGTAACCTCTGCTACCCTCACAGGATTATCTTCTTCATCTACCACAACTGCCATAAATGAATAACCTTCTTCCCGAGGCTGAGACATCTTCACCTTCCTGCTCTTAACAGTTCTCCTCTTATGGAGATTTCTGTTAAATATTGAAATGGTGAAGTTCATAATATGCAGGAATACAGATTTCATCCTGGAAAAAACATAATGAGACTCAAGAATTTTTACCAGAATATACAGAAGCCTTAAGCCTGAAATCACTGCGAAGAGTATAAAGTATGCCAGTAGAAACATATCAAACGAGCCCTTATGAATTCCATATATGGCGAAGAGCGCAAGAACAACCATCCTGCCAGGAGAATGCAATATAATTCCTTTTGGCAGAAGACTGCCTGTAATAATGAGACCAAGCATTAAATAATATAACTCCTTTGCTGGTATAAATCCCATAATAGACGGAATAACAATTGCTGCTGGAAGCAATAATGTAAGAGCTACATTAACTGGTAAGTCAAATAACTTTTGTAGAAAATCTTTCAGCATCATTTTTTCTTTTTGCTGGCTCTTTGCGGTTTCAAAGAGAAGTACAGAAACCAGTAAAAAACCTGAGAAGAAATATTCCGGCAGGTTGGAATATGTAAATCTAATCAGAGCTATATAAAGGCTGATAATTGAGAGAGTCTGAAAAATAAGTGAGGCAGGGAGAGTATAGCTGGGGCTAATTCTGAGCTTCTCGAATATGAAAGCAAGAAATCTTCCAAACATAGAAAACAGCTTTTGAATCACAGTAACGTTTATAGTGGCTTATGATTATTATATGTTATGCTTCATGGTCATCTTCATTTAACTGCAAAAGAAAATTCATTGAGAGTTTTTGCTATTGACATAGGTATGGGTACACAGGATGTTCTTGTATATGAGACTAGAAAAAATCACGAAAATAATATAAAAATGGTTTTTCCATCTCCAACGAGAATTCTTGCTAGAAGAGTAATGCAGGCAGACAGAAATCTCTTTGTCAGAGGAGTTACCATGGGAGGTGGTCCTCTTGCCTTTGCCCTTAAGAGCCATGTCGATAAGGGGTTTAGAGTTGCCATGCAGACAGAAGCTGCAAGTACTGTCAGAGATGACCTTAATCAGGTAAGAGAACTTGGAATAGAGGTGGTTGAGGAGCCACCGTTTGACAATTACACTGTTATTGAGACAAAGGATGTCAATCTGGAGTTTTACAGAGAAATTCTCGAATCTCTCGGTGAGGACTTCAATTTCGATTATATAGGTGTTGCTGTACAGGACCATGGAAGAGCTCCACCGGGTGAATCCGACAGGGTATTCAGATTTAAGAATTTCAGAAGACTTATGGAGAAAGGTAAAAGTTATCTAGAGCTTGGTTACAAGGAGCCACCAGAGTACTATACAAGAATGCAGGGAGTTATGAATACTCTTAAAGATTACAATGTCTTTATTTCAGACTCAAAACTTGCTGCAATTGTCGGAGCTCTCCACGGTATAAAGGAGCGTCCGGTAATAGCCATAGATATAGGAAATGGACATACTCTAATAGCTCTTGTGGGAGAAGATGACAGGGTTATTGGAATGCTGGAGCACCATACAGGACTTTTAAATAAAAATAAACTCGAAGAGCTTATAATACGCTTTGCCAATGGAAATGTCACCAATGAAGAGATATACAACGATTCAGGGCATGGATGCCATATTATCGAAAGTGTGGGTATTGAACAAATCAGAAGAATTCTTGTAACAGGGCCGAATAGAAAAATGCTGCAAAACTCATCTCTTGAAGTTGAATTTGCAACTCCAATTGGAGATGTGATGATGACAGGCACTATCGGGCTGGTGGATATGATAGAGTATCTCTCTCAGTGATATCCTTCACGTCAGAAATCCCGCCCACTTTTTCTACCAGAAAGACTTTTGTGGCAGCCTCTTCAAATTCTCTATCATGAGTAACCACAATTGTTTGAGGTAGTGTGGAGAGCTTCTTGATAATATCCACAAGTTCTCTTCTTCTAATATCGTCCAGATGAATTGTGGGTTCATCAAGTATTATTATTTCCATAGCAGGGCCTGAGAGAGCTTTTGCCACACCAATTCTTAGAGCAAGAGAGCAGGCTATAATTTCACCACCAGAGAGTGTCTCAACCTTACTCTCGCCTCCTGGACCTATGAGTGTTATACTATAGTCGTCTTCAATAATTAAATCAGAATAAGGTAAATTAAAGTTTTCAAAGATTTCTCTGGTATAACTTTCAATTAGAGGTTTTGCCTGTTGTCTGAGTTGTTTCTGAAGCATATCCTTGTGAAAGAGATTTCTGACTTTCTCAAGAAAATGTATATAATTCTCAAGATTTCTCCTCTTTTCTTCCATTTCTTTCAGTATTTCAATTTCTTTCTTGAGTTCTATAATAACCCTTTCTGAATTTGCAAGGTTTGCCACTAGAGATGATAGTTTCCCTGTAAGCATCTCTATCTTTTTAGTAAGAACTCTGTGTTCATATTCTTTTTTATTTAAATAATTAGTATCAGGCAGGATTCCTAATTTTTCCTTTATGTCTGATGTTTTTCTCATTATATTATCAAGTTCTTCTTCAATTCTCTCCAACTTTCTTTCAAGCTCTTCTCTTTCAGGAAGATATTTTCTCAGATAGTCTCTGGCACTTATATACCTATCATGGTTTTTTCTAAGCTCTTCGATTTTAATTTCGATTTTCTCCAGCTTATCTTTCAGAGTATTATAATCTATGACTTTATTTTGATTTAATTCAAATTCATGTTTTAAAATTTCTATTTTAGTAATTATATCTCTGAGATACTTAATTTTCTCATTTACCACATCAAAATTTAAAGACATGATATTATTTATTTTCACATTTAGTTCTTCAAAATAGCCTTTGTAATCTCTCAATACTATCTTAGAGTCAATAACACCTTTTCTGTTAATTTCAATATTTTCTTTATAATCTTTGATAATTTCCTCTCTGGTATGTTTTTCAAGAGGTCTCTTACAGGTGGGACACCTGCCCTCAAGTTTAGATATATTACGAAGGTTTTCTTCAAGTTCTTTGTTTTTTGTTCTGAAGATATTTATTTCTGAGTTAATATTTACTATTTTAGTGTTTATTTTATCTTTTTCTTCATTATTGATTTTTAATAAATTTGTTATATGAGTTTCTGCCAATGGTATATCTTTAAAATCCCTTTCAGCAATTCTGCTGCATCTTACAAGAAATTCCCTGATATAATTATTTATATCAATTTTCTTCCTTTCCTGCTCTTGTATCTCGCCTGAAAGTTTCAGATTCTGCTTTTTTATCTCCTTGAGCTTTATTAGTTCCTTAGACAAATCTTCTTTTTCTATAGCGAACCTGTTATAATCTTCTGCTTTTTCTACTTCTGCCTTTTCAATTTCAACATAGACTTCAATCTTTTTAATGTCTTTCCTGATAAACTCCCTGCCTTTTTCAAGTTCATCTTTTTTATTTAAAATATCTATAATTTCTCTTACAATTATAATTTCTTTTTCCAGCTCAGAACGACTGATTTTTGATTTATCAAGTTTTTCACGTACCTCTTCCTTTTTAATTTTAAATTCCTCAGATTGTTCCATGTATTCTTCAATTTTTTTACTTTTAGCTTTTATTTCATTATCAATATCATGATACCTTTCGAGTTTTGACGAGAAGTGTTTTATTACCTCTACCATAGCTTTGTGAACCTCTTCAAGCTCTTGAGTGCCTATTAACCTGCCCATAACCTC
>VAOW01010997.1_pt1 | contig 17668 bp, 14 predicted proteins | sample 3393921 | NCBI WGS metagenome assembly VAOW01 (sample SAMN08290428, study PRJNA428436) | hydrothermal vent metagenome | isolation source: Deep-sea hydrothermal vent chimney | place: Indian Ocean: Southwest Indian Ridge | depth 2742 m m | reverse complement strand
TTCAGTGTTATTATGAATATTATGGGGTCTAATATAATAGCAGTGGAATTATTCTATCTTGCCAAAGATGTAGTCGGTATTTATGGGACGCACTACTAGTTTGTGATGGTTTGAGTTTGTCCGGTTCCAGACTGATGCTACATGAAGAGCTGCTTCGCTGGCGGAAAGCGCTGAGCATGCGAAAACGAACATGGTTTTCATGTTCGGATAAAACACTGCTGGAATGGTATGCAGCGATTGTGAATGCGCCCCCGCGGTATTGTTGGCGACTCAATGTGGCAACATTCCAGTGGATACAAAACAATGTCAAACGACCTGATCTCGGAGATTTTTATCTGCTCCCGGTTTCAGCAGCAAGCGCAAATCAGTTCCTGGGAATTTGGTCTCCGTCGCATCCAACTGCTCACATAATTCTGTGATTGCCACGTCAGAAGATCGGTTGGCCATGTGATGTAGACGCACCATTAGCGTTCCCTCTTTGTGATCGGGCAAGAGGTCTGCGTCGGTCTTGTAAAATGCTCTTAACAGACTGCGCGCCTCTTTGAGTTTCAGACACTCGTTTTGCAAGTGTTCAATTTCTTCCTGCCCATCCGCTTTTCGCTGCATAAAAGACTCGGTTGGCTTCGGGTCAATGGTCTCTTCCATGTTCATGGCTCCGAATCGGGCCATCTGGCGACCAGGCTTTCCGGTGCATGAACGAACCTGACCATCAAGCTGCCGATATGCGGGGTTGACGACCTGTACGGGGTCGGAAATAGCCTCAGGCTTGGACGCTCATGGAAATTGACCGCTTATGCTCATGAAAACTGACCTTGGGGACTCACAGAAGTTGACCCGCTTCTGCTCATAGGAACTGACCCATCGCATGCGCAGTAATTTGTATTCAATCCAGATTGTTGAATGAGATATTTGTAGTTGGTATGGATATTTTTGGTCAGGTGATTTTTGGGTTTCTCCGGTTGGAAGCAGATTTTAACATTCGCTCTTATAGAGGCAATCCGGGGTACGAGTCTCCCATGACAGGCCACGTTAAGCATCAGGCTCTAAAGCTCCAAAAGATGTCGCGGTCTTTAGCCGCCGCCTTCCACCGCCAATACTACCTTTCATCATACGGGGCGGCGCAAGCGAGATGATCGTTAAACTGATTCATCAATATGCGAATGGTTCTCGCTTCTTCAATGGCAGCCCATGGATGCGCCTGTGCGCCCGCCAGAACACGCAATAATCCGCTAGCCTCATCACAGATGGGGGACGAGGGGTTCGTTGCGGGCAAAGGAATAAGCGAGGGCGCGGCAGTATTTATAAATAGTTCAGGCTAGCCTGCCTTAAGACCAACTGTGGCTTTTTGCAACACTTTGACCTAGATCAAGGTAATGCCGCGCCATGATTTCCAGACTTCAGCCCACATTGGCGAGAAAGTGCGGTTTGCTTATACTGGCCGCGAGGGGTTTATGTTGGCTACGATAAAGGGTTAACACTGGCCACAACGAAGTATACCAACATGAAAACATTGGATGTTCTATATAAAAGTGAGAGTCCGGTTCCCGGCATTGCCATGTTGAACGACACAAAGGTATTAAAAACTAGAACAGTCCGCATACGCGGATACTTAATAATAAGGGGAGGTTTTTTTATGCATATCAGAAAGTATTTCTATCAGTCTCTACTGTTGATGGCGTCCGTTTTTTTCTTCGGTCAGTTCGCCCAGGCGGTAGACTTTAAGTTCAGCGCCGAGCTTCGGCCACGTTCTGAATTCGCGGATCGCGTCCTCGGGGCAAAGTCGGGCAATTACAACTCGTTTACGACGACAAGAACGCGACTGGGCGTCAAGGCCATCGTGGACAGCGACACGTCCGCCTTCATCCAGCTTCAGGACGTACGCACCTGGGGCGGGGAAAACCCGACCACGGCGCCGCCATCCATCACTCAGACCAGCACCAGCGTGAACACCGGCGCCCTGAATGTATACCGGGCCTATATCGATCTCGCCAATGTGCTGGGCACCGGCATTGACCTCAAGGGCGGTCGCCAGGAGATCCATTTCGACGGGGACCGGCTGTTCGGCAACATCAACTGGATTCAGCAGGGCCAGAGCTTCGACGCGGTTCGCGGCGATGTGAACCTCGGCCAGTATATCAACAACCTGAGCCTGACCACCTTCTATGGTCAGACAGTGGCCATTCATACCCATCCGACGCTCACAAGCACTATTGCCGATGTCAGCACCTTCAATTCAAGCTTTGCCGGTGCGCGACTCAGCTACAAACTTGGCGACAAGGGCGACCGCATCACCCCCTACGTCTATTACGCGCTCAATCCATCGAGGACTGGCAAGACCTTCGTTAAGAATCAACCCAAACAGACATCCCCCAACGTCGCCAGAAACATCAAATACGTAGGTGGATTCGTGGCCAAACATTTCAATGTCCTGAACCACAGCGTCCGTTTCCGTTTCGACGGCGCCTACGAGTTTGGCAGCAAAACGACCACAACAAACATCAGGGCCTATATGCTGACCGCATCCCTGGGTACAGGAATCGATGTCATGCACGGAGCGCACGTCGCCTTCTGGTATGATTACCTGTCCGGCGATAACAACACGACCGACAACACGGACCATACCTTTACCACACCGTACGCCACGAACCATAAATTCTATGGATTGATGGATAAATTCCTGAATATTCCCACCGCGGGATTGCAGGACATCGTCATCAAGGCGTGGATCAAGCCAACGCAGAAGATGAAAATCGCTATCCAGCTCCATCAGTTCCTGAGCCAAAGAAGCGGCACGGTAACATTCAACAAAAATTATGTCCTTACATCGGTGGACATGCCAAGAAATCTTGGTCAGGAAATCGATCTCACGGCCATCTATCCGCTGGCCAAAAAGACCAAATTACAAGTTGGTTACAGCCATTACTTCGGCAATGGCACGATATCCGCCAACGCCCCCGGCGGGAGCCACTCCGCCGGCATTGCCAATTCCACCCTGAACGGCAACTGGTTCTACGCCATGGTGGATTTCAAGATCTAGCCATTTCGGGAACATCAGCAGGACAAAGGATCGGGCGCCCTCGGGCGCCCGATCCTTTAACCGGCGGACCGGGCAACAGGTCATGGTCGCTTTTGCCGTTCATTTCCACTATCATACGCACCCGCAACAGGCATCGGATCTGTTGCGTACGCAGAATTCATCAGGGGGAGGAACAGCGCATGAGCAGTGTCAGTAATCTCAAAATTGATCTGGTTGAAGTTTGCGAGGCCGCCGCCCGCGCCTGTGCGCCGTTTGTCGGATCCGGTCAGAAAGACGAAGGGGACGGGCTGGCGGTCGATGCCATGCGTACCTGTATCAATCAAGTCAAAATGAAAGGTATGATTGTGATCGGTGAAGGTGCCAAGGATGAAGCGCCCGCCCTGTACGATGGCGAAAAGGTCGGCACCGGTGAAGGTCTTGGCGTGGATATCGCCGTGGATCCGATTGAAGGCACCAACCTGTTCGCCAAGGATATGCCGGGTTCCATTGTAACACTGGCAGCCGCACCTGAAGGCTCTATGTATCGCCCCGGTTCATGCTTCTATATGGACAAGCAGGTTTATCCGAAAGCCGCTTGCGGCAAAATTGACGCCGAAGCCCCTGTTTCCGATCGCCTGAATCAACTGGCCAGGGCGCTGGGCAAGGAAGTGCGTGAACTCAAAATTTTTATCCTGGACAAGCCGCGCCATCAGGAACTGATGCAGGAAGTGTATGCGACGGGGGCCAAAATTCGTCTGGCCACGGACGGCGATGTCAACGGCGCCATCCAGGCTGTTCTTAATATGGGATCGGATGCCCTGTTCGGCATTGGCGGCACGCCGGAAGGTATCGTCACCGCATGCGCCGCCCGCGCCATGGGTGCGGAGATGTTCGGTCGTATGGCCCCGCAGAAGGATTTTGAAATGGATCTGTGCAGGAAAGAAGGCGTGGATACCACGCGCATTCTTTCCCGCGATGAACTGGTCACCTCCGACGATTGCCTGTTCATTGCCACCGGCCTGACATCGGGCGCGTACGTACGTCACGTTAAGGTTGGCCATGACGCCTACGGTCAGCATAAAACCACGGACACGGTAGTGCTTGACGGCGGCATGGGCAACATACGTCATGTTATCACCACCGTTCATGTTTAACATCTATTCAAAACATCTATTCAAAAATCAAGCAAGGGGGTAAACCAATGAGCAATAATCACAGACACCTGGCCAATGCCATCCGCGTCCTGTCCATGGACGCAGTGCAAAAAGCCAATTCCGGCCATCCGGGAGCACCGATGGGCATGGCGGACATCGCCGAAGTCCTGTGGAACGACTACCTCCGGCATAATCCGGTCAATCCCGCATGGACCAACCGCGATCGTTTCGTGCTGTCCAACGGTCATGCCTCGATGCTGATCTATTCGTTGCTGCATCTGACCGGCTACGATCTGCCGATGGACGAGATCAAACGGTTCCGCCAACTGCATTCCAGAACCCCCGGGCATCCCGAATACGGTTATACTCCGGGCATTGAAACCACGACCGGACCACTGGGGCAGGGTATTGCCAATGCCGTCGGCATGGCCGTCGCCGAACGCATGCTGGCAGGCCAGTTCAACAGGCCGGGACACGAGATTGTCGATCACTACACCTATGTGTTCCATGGCGACGGCTGCCTGATGGAAGGCATCTCGCACGAAGCGTGCTCGCTGGCCGGCACGCTGGGACTCGGCAAGCTGATCCTGTTCTGGGACGACAACGGCATTTCGATTGACGGTAATGTTGAAGGCTGGTTTGCCGACGATACGCCGGGACGCTTCGAAGCCTATGGCTGGCAAGTTGTCCGCAATGTAAATGGTCACGATGCCGATGAAATCGGGGTAGCCATTGAAACCGCCCGCGCCAATACGGACCAGCCAACGATGATCTGCTGCAAAACCATCATTGGTTTCGGTTCGCCGAACAAGGCCGGTAGCCATGAGTGCCACGGCGCACCGCTGGGTGAGGAGGAGTGTGCGCTGGTGCGCAAGGAATTGGGCTGGGCATATGATCCGTTTGTCATTCCCGATGATGTTTATGCCGGCTGGAATGCCAAAGGCAAGGGTGCCGTTGCTGAAGCTGACTGGCAGGCCCGTTTTGACGCCTACAAGGCGGAAAACCCTGATTTGGCCGCGGAATTCGAACGCCGCCAGTCGGGCGAACTTCCGGCCAACTGGCAAGAGGGCGTAACATCATGGATCAATCAGTTGCGTGAAGAAAAACCCGGTTGGGCTACGCGCGTTGCCAGCGGTAAAACCATCGGCACCCTTGCCGGGCTGCTACCGGAATTCGTCGGTGGATCCGCCGATCTGACGCCATCGAACAATACCCGATGGCCGGAGGCTGCAGACTTCGGTAAAAACACGCCGGAAGGGAATTACATCCACTATGGCGTTCGTGAGTTTGGCATGAGCGCCATGATGAACGGTATGGTGCTGCATGGCGGTCTGATTCCGTTCGGTGGCACTTTCCTGATGTTCTCCGAATACGCACGCAATGCGATCCGTATGTCCGCGCTGATGAAGATCGGCACTATCTTCGTCTATACCCATGACTCTATCGGTCTGGGCGAGGACGGCCCGACCCATCAGCCGGTCGAACAGATTGCCACCCTGCGCATGATTCCACGCATGAATACATGGCGTCCGTGCGATGCGGTGGAATCCGCGGTTGCATGGAAGGTTGCGATCGAACGGCGTGATTCTCCGAGTGCGCTGATCTTCACGCGTCAAGGTCTTCCATGCAACGACTACGCCGATGAACAGGTATCCGATATCGAACGTGGCGGCTATGTGTTGAGCGATTGTGAGGGGACGCCCGATGCACTCATTATCGCCACGGGTTCCGAAGTGCAGTTGGCGTTGACCGCGCAGCAGGAACTGTCCGGCAAGAAGGTGCGCGTCGTTTCCATGCCGTGCACCGAGCGCTTCGATGCCCAGGATGACGCCTATAAAGAATCCGTATTGCCTGCGTCCGTCACCGCGCGTGTCGCCGTCGAAGCTGGCGTTACCGGTTTCTGGGGTAAATATGCAGGGCTGAACGGCAGGGTGATCGGTATTGACGCCTTTGGCGAATCGGCACCCGCTTCCGAGTTGTTCAGGGAATTCGGTATCACCGCGGAAGCGGTTGTTGCGGCAGTCAACGAACTGGTTTAATGGTTTAATATAAAATGAAAAAAGGAGAGGAGCATGACAATTAAAGTTGGCATCAATGGTTTTGGCCGTATTGGCCGCATGGCGTTCCGTGCCGTGGCAAAAGAGTTCACCGATATGGAAATTGTCGGCATCAACGATTTGCTGGATCCTGAGTATCTGGCCTACATGCTCAGGCATGATTCCGTACACGGCCTGTTTAACGGCGATGTCGCCGTTGAGGGGAACAAGATGATCGTCAATGGCAAGAAGATTCGTCTGACTGCCGAGCGCGATCCGGCAAACCTGAAATGGAACGAGGTCGGCGCTGATGTGGTCCTCGAATGTACCGGCTTCTTTCTGACCGGGGAAACCTGTCAGGCTCATATCGCTGCCGGTGCGAAGAAGGTGGTTCAGTCCGCACCCTCCAAAGATGCGACCCCGATGTTCGTTTACGGCGTCAATCACGATGCCTATGCCGGTCAGGCCATCGTGTCGGCCGCATCCTGCACCACCAATTGCCTGGCGCCGGTCGCCAAGGTAGTACACGACAATTTCGGCATCAAACGCGGTCTGATGACGACCGTGCATGCGGCAACGGCGACCCAGAAGACGGTTGACGGCCCTTCCATGAAAGACTGGCGAGGCGGTCGCGGCATCCTGGAAAATATCATCCCGTCTTCCACCGGTGCAGCCAAGGCTGTCGGCAAGGTGCTGCCGGATCTGAACGGCAAGCTGACCGGCATGGCCTTGCGCATCCCCAGTTCCGACGTGTCCGTGGTTGACCTGACCGTTGAACTGAACACCGAAGCAAGTTACGGAGACATCTGCGCCGCCATAAAAAAGGCGTCCGAAACTCCGGGCATTGGCGATACGCTTGCCTACACCGACGAAAAAGTGGTTTCCACCGACTTCCGCGGATGCAGTTATTCAGCCATCTTTGACGCAGGCGCGGGGATCGCGCTGGACAGCACCTTCGTCAAGCTGGTTGCATGGTATGACAACGAATACGGTTATACCTGCAATATGATGCGTTTCGTACATCACGTCGCAACCCACTAGCAGTTACCGTCAACAGGATGCCGCGCCGCAAGCTCTTGATTTGCGCGTCCATCCATGGGCGTTTTGATGACTTCTTACGAAGTCATCAGCCTGCAGCGATCCATCAAGGAGTAAGAACATGCCTGTAATCAAAATGACTGATCTTGATCTGGCCGGCAAACGCGTACTAATCCGTGAAGACCTGAATGTGCCGATTGTCGATGGTGAGGTGGGCGATGACACACGCATTCGCGCCAGTCTGCCGACCATGAAGTATGCGATGGACGCAGGCGCCAGGGTAATGGTCTGCTGTCATCTGGGACGCCCGACCGAAGGTGAATATGATGAACAGTTCTCACTGGCCCCCATCGCCCGTCACCTCTCCGGACTTCTGGAAAAGGAAGTTCGCCTGATCAGGGATTACCTCGATGTTGCACCCGAAATTGCGGATGGCGAACTGGTGCTGCTGGAAAATATTCGTTTCAACGTCGGCGAAAAGAAGAACGACGACGAACTATCCGGAAAATATGCCTCGCTGTGTGATATTTATGTGATGGACGCCTTTGGTACGGCGCACCGCGCCCAGGCTTCAACGCATGGCGCGGGGAAGTTTGCTCCGACGGCATGCGCGGGTCCGCTCCTGGCGGGCGAGCTTGAGGCGCTGGGCAAGGCGCTGGATAACCCGGCCCGCCCTCTGGTTGCCATTGTCGGCGGTTCCAAGGTTTCCACCAAACTGACCGTACTGGAATCGTTATCCACCGTGGTGGATCAACTGGTGGTCGGAGGCGGTATCGCCAATACTTTCATTGCAGCCGGCGGTCACAATGTCGGCAAGTCTCTGTATGAACCGAATCTGATTGACATTTGCAAGCAACTGACGGCTGATGCGCGATCCCGTGGCAGCGACATTCCGGTTCCAACCGATGTGGTGTGCGCCAAGGAATTCGCTCCGGCCGCCGAAGCAACGCTCAAGCCTGTTGCCGAGGTCGCCGATGACGACATGATTTTCGATATAGGCCCGGATTCCGCGGCCGCACTGGGCGATATTCTCAAGAAGGCCGGCACCATCGTCTGGAATGGTCCCGTGGGCGTCTTTGAGTTCGATCAGTTTGGCGAAGGTACCAGGACTGTTTCCCTGGCGGTTGCTGATTCGCCCGCCTTCTCGATCGCCGGTGGCGGCGACACGCTGGCGGCGGTCGCCAAGTACGATATTGCCGACAGGATTTCCTACATTTCCACCGGCGGCGGCGCCTTCCTTGAATTCCTTGAAGGCAAGAAACTGCCTGCCGTAGCGATGCTTGAAGCGCGTGCAGCCCGGTGACTGAATTCAGAAGAACCAAAATCGTCGCAACCCTCGGCCCGGCCTCCGATTCTCCGGAAATGCTGGACAAGCTGGTGACCGCGGGCGTTAATGTCGTCCGCCTGAATTTTTCACACGGCACGCCGGAGGAACACCGTACGCGCGCCATGCGTGTGCGTGCGGTCGCAAAAAAACATGGCGTCTGCGTTGGCATCCTCGCCGACATGCAGGGACCGAAGATTCGCTGTGGCAAATTCAGGAATGGTAAAACGTTCCTTACTCCCGGCCAGCGCTTCATTCTGGATGCCGCGCTGAGTCTGGATGAGGGTGATAATGAACGCGTTGGCCTGACCTACAGGGATCTGGTCGATGATGTCGAGCCGGGTGCACGCCTGCTGCTCAACGATGGTCTGATTGTCATGGATGTCGAAAAAATCAAAGGCCGGGAAATTCACTGTATCGTCGTCCTTGGCGGAGAGCTGTCGAATAACAAGGGTATTAACCGCGCCGGTGGCGGCCTTTCCGCTACCGCGCTGACGGAGAAAGACAAGGAAGACATCAAAACCGCCTGTGACATCGGTGTGGATTACATTGCTATTTCCTTTCCTCGTGATGGCGAGGATATGAAATATGCCCGAAAACTGGTACGCGAAGCAGGAGGCCATGCAGGCCTGGTAGCCAAGGTGGAACGCGCCGAGGCAGTCGATAACCTGGACAGTATTCTTGAAGAATCTGACGTGGTCATGGTAGCACGTGGCGATCTCGGAGTGGAAATTGGCGATGCTGCCGTGCCGCCGGTTCAGAAGCGCATTCTTCGTAAGGCGCCGCATTACAATTGCCCCGTGATTGTAGCCACCCAGATGATGGAATCCATGATCAACAGCCCGATTCCGACGCGGGCCGAAGTCAATGACGTCGCCAATGCTGTTCTGGACGGCACCGATGCCATTATGCTCTCCGGCGAAACCGCGACAGGAAAATATCCGGTAGAAACCGTGCGAGCCATGCACCGCACGTGTATCGAGACGGAGAAACAGAAAGTTATGCCTTCCTCCACGACGCGCGACCCGCGTTACCCTCCCCGCTCCGTGGATGAATGTATTGCCCGGCAAGCCATGGATGCATCCCATGCCATGCCGGTCAAGGCCATTGCCGCATTTACGCAAAGTGGAAGCACGGTGTTGTACATGTCGCGGCACCTGTCCAAGGTTCCTATCTATGCACTGACGCCCAAGGACACAACCGCGGGACGCGTCACCCTCTTCCGTAACGTCATCTCCAGGCCGGTTAGTGGAAGTTATGGCGAGACGGATGCGCCCAGGGCCACGCGCGAGGCGATTTCGGTGATGTTGCGTGACAAACTGGTCGTGCATGATGATTTAATCGTTATGACGCTGGGAACGCCCATGGGTCATGCAGGAGGCACCAATGCAATGAAAATTATTCATGTTGGCAACAGCCTGCAATGATTTGATTTTAGGGCTCACTCGGGCCACAATGATGGGCTAGAAACAACCAAAGGAGGATAAAATGGCGTTAATTTCGATGAGACAGTTGCTGGATCATGCCGCGGAAAATGACTATGGCATGGCGGCGTTCAATGTGAACAATATGGAACAGGTGCATGCCATTATGGAAGCTGCCGACGAGGTGAGTTCACCTGTGATTATGCAAGGCTCGGCAGGCGCCCGATCCTATGCCGGAGAACCGTTCTTACGTCATTTGATTGTTGCCGCCATTGAGCAATACCCGCATATTCCGGTAGTCATGCATCAGGATCACGGTTCTGAACCCGCAGTTTGCCTTCGTTCGATCCAGTCAGGATTTTCATCCGTCATGATGGATGGTTCGCTGATGGCCGATGCCAAAACGCCGTCCACCTACGAATACAATGTTGAAGTTACCCGCAAGGTTGTCGAAATGGCGCATGCGGGCGGCGTATCCGTTGAAGGCGAGCTGGGCTGCCTGGGTTCTCTGGAAACAGGAGAGGCAGGCGAAGAAGACGGATCGGGGGCGGAAGGAAAACTGACCCATGATCAAATGTTGACGGATCCTGCCGAGGCTGTCGATTTCGTTGGGAAAACGGGAGTGGATGCTCTGGCCATCGCTATCGGCACCAGCCACGGCGCCTACAAATTCACCCGTCCGCCGACTGGCGACATTCTGGCGATTGACCGTATCAAGGAAATCCACGCCAAACTTCCGAATACGCATCTGGTGATGCACGGCTCATCTTCCGTGCCGCAGGACTGGCTTAAAATCATCAACGCCTACGGTGGTGAAATGGGCGAAACCTATGGCGTCCCGGTTGAGGAAATCGTCGAAGGCATCAAGTACGGCGTGCGCAAGGTGAATATTGATACGGACCTGCGTATGTCTTCTACCGGCGCGATTCGCAAGCATCTGGCGGAAAACACATCAAACTTTGATCCGCGTAAATACTACAAAGCAGCCAAGGATGCCATGAAAGGCATATGCAAGGCTCGCTTTGAGGTGTTTGGTTCCGCGGGCCATGCCCCGGAGATTACGGCACGTTCGCTTGAGAGTATGGTCGGCTATTACAGCTAGAGGCCTGCATTATTCACAAATGCTGCTGCGCCCTTGCTTGTTCCTTTATCCGCACCGAATCCCTCGTCGGTCGTCCGTAGGCATGGCTACGGCCTCTTTCCTCGGAATCCGCTACGAACAAAGGTCCGGCGCAAGCATCACGGCGATTCATGAATAATGCAGGCTAAAAGTGCAAAAGGGTGGCCTGTATTCTGTTATGGGCTGCCCTTTTTTCCGGTTATTTTTGCATCATGTCTCCGCCTTCACACGCAAAAGCATCAGCCCCCCCGCAATAAACAGCACCGTCACGGACAATACCGCAAGCCGGTTACTGCCGGTCACCAGGCTGACCAGCGCCATCAGCAGCGGCCCCAACACGGCCGCGAACTTTCCCATCATATTGTAAAAGCCGAAAAACTTACCGGCCTGATCCACTGGAATCAGGCATGCGTACATGGATCGGCTAAGCGTCTGAATCCCTCCCATCACCAACCCGGAGACCCCCGCCAGCCAATAAAAATCGTATGCGTTTCGCATGAAGACGCTCCATACGCAGAGCATGGAATAAACGACGATGGCAATAAGAATACCGGACCTGGCGCCAAATCTCTCGCCAATGCGTCCGAACACGATGGCTGCCGGAAAGGCGATAAACTGGGTGAGCAGCAAGGATAAAATAAGCACACGAACATTAAATCCAAGCGCCAGACCATAATCGATGGCCATGCGGATAATGGTGCCCACGCCATCAATGTACAACCAGTAGGCGATAAGAAACGTCCATACCTGACGCAGGGATCGAATGTGCCGGAAGGTATCGAGAAACTGTCGCATGGCGGCCTGAATCAGCGATCGTCCGAATTTCCCGTTCCCGGGACGCGCTTCACGCACCCACAGCATCAGGGGCAGGGAAAACAGCATCCACCAGATAGCCACGCTGGCAAAGCTTACGCGAATAGCCACATGGCTATTCGCCAATCCGAACCAGGCCGGATGCAGGGTAGCCAGGACATTCAGCGTAAAGAGTGCGCCCCCGCCCAGATAGCCCAGCCCGTAACCCAGCGCTGAATTTCGATCCAGTGAATCACGCGCGGAGATATCAGTCAGCAAGGCGTCATAAAAAATGTTGCCGGCCGAAAAACCGATCCCGGCCAGGAGGTAGAGCGCGGCCGCCCACGGCCACATGCCCCGGGAGACAAAATACAATCCCGCCGTCATCACGACTCCAAGCAGGGTGAAGAAGATGAGCAGGCGTTTCTTTCCTCCCCCCTGATCCGCCATCGCGCCCAACACCGGGGCCATGACCGCTACCAGCAGACCGGAAACCCCATTCGCCAGGCCAAGCCAGAAAGTGCTTTTACTGGCAGCCATGTCTACGGCCCAGTACTGCTTGAAGAAAATAGGAAAAAAACCGGCCATCACGGTGGTGGCAAAGGCGGAATTAGCCCAGTCGTACATGGCCCACGACCAGATCTGACGTTTGTTTTTTTCCGGCATGGAGACAATCTAGCCTGAACTGTTTATAAATACTGCCGCGTCCTCACTGGTTCCTTCGCCCCTGCCTGTGCGATGGCACGTGGACAAGCGCAACGAACCCTCGATCAGGCGCCCGTAAACACGGTTACACCCCTTCTCGCAAGAATCCGTTGTGAACAAAGGCCCTGCGTGATCTGTCCTTATTTGTGTGTTTGATTCCAGGCTTTCGCCGCGGCTCGTGCTTGGGCAATTTGCTCGGCAGGAATTTTTTTCGCCAACGCGATCATCGCCTTCTTGGCTACCTTTTCGCCCCGGTCAGCGGCCAGAATGACCCATTGATACCCGATTACATTATTCTGTGGCACTCCCTTGCCAAAATAGTACATCATACCAAGATTGTATTGCGCCCTGGCATAACCCTGCTCCGCGGCCTTGCGATACCATTTCAGAGCTTCATCATCATTTTTTTTAACGCCAAGCCCGCGACTGTAGGTCGACCCCAGACGGAATTGCGCTTTGGCGTCGCCCTGTTCAGCGGATACACGCAACTCCCCTTCATGTTTGAGTGCATAGGAGGCCAGATGGTTATCAAACCCGAACCAAGTCGAAAAAGCATAGGCGGCCAGTACCAGCAGCGCAAGAATTAATAATAATTTGGATATTTTCATAATTGGAATCGTAACATGAAATTTAATCACAATACACAATAAAACCAATCACTAACCTGCACTATTCATAAATACTGCCACGCCCCTGGCTTGTTCCTTTGTTCACAACGAATCCCTCGTCCCCCCAGGGGATACCCTCTTGCGCAAGCGCAATTCACCTGATCGGTCGTCCGTAGGCACGGCTACGCACTCCTTCCCTGGAGTAAAAAGGCCATGGACGGACTTTTTACGACTTCATCATGAAACAGGCTCAAAAAAACGGCCCCGAAGGGCCGTTCCAGAGTGAGGATAGACTCTACTATTAAAGATTTTCCGCTTCGGAAGCCAGATAGGAAGCCACGCCCTCGGGAGAGGCGTCCATCGCCTTCTTGCTCTTGTCCCAACCGGCAGGGCACACCTCGCCATGCTCCTCATGGAACTGCAATGCATCCACCATGCGAAGCATCTCGTCAATGTTACGCCCCAATGGCAGATCATTCACCACCTGATGGCGCACCATGCCCTCCCTGTCGACCAGGAAGGAACCGCGCAAGGCAATTGCGCCATCCAGCAACACATCATAGTCCGTGGAAATCTGTTTGGAGAGATCCGATACCAGCGGATACCGGATATTACCAATACCGCCCTCATTGACCGGGGTGTTCTTCCATGCCAGATGAGTAAAATGCGAATCTACGGAAATGCCAATCACTTGTACGCCACGTTCTTCGAATTCCTTCAGCCTGTGATCAAAGGCAATGATCTCGGACGGGCAGACAAAGGTGAAATCCAGCGGGTAGAAAAACATCACCACATACTTGCCCTGGTAGTCCGAAAGACTGAAATCTTCCTTGAGTGCATTGTCACCCATCACGGCGGTTGCCGTAAAATCCGGGGCTTGCCTGGTAACAAGAACGCCCATGTTCTTTTTTCCTGCAACGGAATGGTGCTTGCAACAACAATCTTCGCTCATTTTCTTTCTCCTTGTAACAAAATCGGGGTTGCAATGATAGCAAACTTACGGATGATGTACACCACATAATCAGAAAGAATTTTTTCCTGATGACATTGACAAGCGATCGCGGCTATGCTTTGAATATGTGGTCTTATGCTCATCACGGATTGACCATTCATCAAATCCCGGCCTTGCGGGATAATTATATCTACCTGATCGAAATGGATGATGCGCTGGCATGTGTCGATCCGGCAGAATCCGCGCCCGTGGAGGCTGTTTGCGGGGCGCTTGACCGGAAACTGACACATATTTTGAATACGCATCATCACTGGGATCATGTCGGCGGCAATCTGGAATTAAAGTCGAAGTATGGCTGTACGGTCATTGGATCTTCCTGTGATGAGGCGCGTATTCCCGCCCTGAACCAGCCCGTGAGCGAAGGTGACGCACTCCGCCTCGGTAATCTGGATGTGTTCGTCCTGTCCGTGCCGGGCCATACGCGCGGGCACATCGCCTATGTCATCGAAGGTGCCCTCTTTTGCGGCGATACGCTGTTCGGCGCGGGTTGCGGACGTCTGTTTGAGGGCACGCCGGAACAGATGTGGAACAGCCTGAACAAAATTATGGCGCTGCCACCATCCACCCGTTTTTATTGCGCGCACGAATACACACTGGAAAATCTTGCATTCTGTATCGATCGCGTAACGCAGGATGATGCGGTGAAAAAAAGGCTTGAACGGGATAGCGCCAGACGTCGGCAAGGGCTTCCGACCATCCCCGGAACCATCGGAGAGGAGTTAGCTACCAATCCGTTCCTGCTTCCGGCTAATGAAGAGTTCAGAAAATACTATGCTGGCAAACATGGGATCAAGGACGATCCGATCACCGTTTTCTCCCATATTCGTGCGGCCAGGGATCGTTGGTAAGGCTTATCCGCTTAGCAACGCCACTGCGTGTCTCTCAATAGTGGGGAAATGACGGCAATCAACGCCATGGCGACAGGAAAAGGCTCTTCCTTACGGACACGGGGAACATTACGGAAGCTGCCTCAGCCCGCCGCATCCTCGTCCACATACCAATCGCTTGCCGCCAGACGCGCCGAGGGCAACGGTTCGCCTTGCCGGATACGCTGTAATGCATTCCTCTTGCTCTCCCCTGCCACCATCACCATACGCTTTCTGGCCTGATTCAACACTGAATAACCCATTGAAACACGTTCAGGCGGTCGTTTTGGCGCATGGAATACAGGCACGGCCAGACGTTCGTCGTCAAGCGCCGGATTGTCGGGAAACAGGCTTGCCGTGTGCCCATCCTCGCCCATCCCAAGCAATACCAGATCCATCGGTGGGGCGTCAGCCAATCGCACTGCATAATCGTCCGCCGCCTTTTCCGGACCAAGTTCGGCATGGATGCGATGAATATGGTTGGAAAGCACAGGTACATACGACAGCAATGCTTTATCGGCCATCACATCATTGCGTTCAGCATCCCCAACGGGAAGACATCGTTCATCTCCAAACCAGACATGCATACGATTCCAGTTCAGTTCGGCGTCGCGCAATAATTCATAGCATTTCTTCGGTGTGTTACCTCCCGCCAGCACCCAGTGGAATATCCCCCGATCCGCTATCGCCTGTTCACAATCACGGGTGATTTTCCGGGCGGCCTCAACCGCCAGCTTATCCGTATCAGGAAAAACGTGAATACGCATTTTCAGTGCCAGACAAATCCCGCCAACCGCCCTCACAATCGTCCATGAGCGCATTCATCTCCGGTATATCAGAGCTGCCTGCAGGATAGGTATTAATATTTTTTCCCCCGGCCCATGCCTCGATGATCGGCTCAACCACGCGCCAGCATTCCTCAACGCCATCGGCGCGGAGAAACAATCCCGCCTCGCCGATCAGCACATCATACAACAGTGTTTCATAGGCATCCGGCATACTCGAACCGGCCAGGGCATAGGGTGCATCCAACTGGATGCCACGCAGGTCCATCGACAAACCCGGTTGCTTGGCTGTCATAGTCAACAACATCCCCGCATCCGGTTGCAGCCGGAAAATCAGTTCATTATTGCGTACGATGGTATCATCAAGATCAAACAAGGTCTGTGGCGGTGCCCTGAAGCGGATACAAATTTCAGACACACGTTGAGGCAAACGTTTACCGGTACGCAACAGGAACGGCACCCCCTGCCAGCGCCAGTTATCGATATACAGCTTGACGGCGGCGAAGGTCTCCGTGGCCGAATCATCGGCAACGCCCCGTTCTTCCCGATATGCCGGAACATGTTCACCATCCACGATCCCCGTTCCATATTGCGCCCGTACCGCATGACCGGGGACATCCTTCGGACGCATCCGGCGTATGGCGCGCATCGCCTTCACTTTCTCATTGCGCACATCATCAGCGGCAAGCGACAATGGCGGCTCCATCGCCACGATACTCATCACCTGAATCAGATGGCTCTGGATCATGTCTCTGAGCGCGCCGGCCTTTTCGTAATAACCCGCCCGGTATTCAATGCCCAGTGATTCCGCTACGGAAATCTGCACATGGTCGATATAATTTCGGTTCCACAAGGGTTCCAGCACTGAATTGCCAAAGCGAAAAACCATCAGGTTCTGCACGGCTTCCTTACCCAGGTAATGGTCAATACGGTAAATCTGCGCCTCATCGAAATGCGCCTGCAAACTTTGATTCAGCGCCTCGGCGCTGGCCAGGTCCATGCCAAACGGCTTTTCAATGACAATGCGGCGAAATCCTTCGTCCTCATCCGCCAGTCCTGCTTCACGCAAGTTCCTCGCTACGGTCTCATACCATGACGGAGGAATCGCCAGGTAGAACAGGACGTTCTTCTTTCCATCAAGCTTTCGCATGGCCCCGGCAAGTTGTTGATACAGCGCCGGATCAGCCAGTTCGCCCACAACCACCTCCAGTTTATCTTTGATTTTCGCCCATGAACGCGGGTTCAGAATAGCCTCCGGAAAAAACTGAAGCAGCGCTTCATGTACATAATCCTCCCAGATGGACTGTGAGAAATGTTTCCGCATGACGCCAATAATGCGGGAACAGGGCCCGAGAAGATCCCAGAGGTGCATATGCGCCAGTGCTGGAAGAAGCTTACGTTTGGTCAGGTCGCCCGTCGCGCCAAAGATAACGATGTTGGCAGCTTCCGGCTGTTTACCTCCAATCACCGGTACAAATTTCTCACTCATCACATTCTCCTTCTATTCACCATCATCGGCGACACGGTCAGTCGCTTTCCACGCAGCCATTCCGCAATCGCAGGTAATCAGTAACCGATCCTCACGGATTGCCTGCGCCACAATCTCCCGGTCCGCGCTGCCCGGGCATGCAATGACAGTATCATAACCTGCTGCGCGCAACCATCATCCCAGACGCATAAGCATTTCAGGCTCTTCAACGCTTTCATACGGTAAAAAAGAGGGTGGTAATGCCCAGACACATCTTGTAGAACGAATGGTTACAACAACAAGTTGTTCGGAGGTATATC
>VAOW01027931.1_pt1 | contig 17714 bp, 19 predicted proteins | sample 3393921 | NCBI WGS metagenome assembly VAOW01 (sample SAMN08290428, study PRJNA428436) | hydrothermal vent metagenome | isolation source: Deep-sea hydrothermal vent chimney | place: Indian Ocean: Southwest Indian Ridge | depth 2742 m m | reverse complement strand
TAAAGCCAAAAAAAACCATTTGAAGGAAGATTTACCTTCTGTTTTTTCCTTATGGTGCCGTCCCTGAAGGATGACGGATGCTTTTCGGCTAGGCTCTAGCTAAGCCGGAGAATCCGCCGTTCACTGGATACCATGAAACAGGCGACAATGCCTTAGCCGGGCAGTTCATTCATTCAACCATTTGATCGAGCACCCGATGGTGGGATGCTGGGGTTGCGGTGCTGGCTGACCCGCCAGCATGGCCTCCACCGCCGGAATCAGTTCTTCCTGCGTGACTTTGGCTTCATCCTTCCAGTAATCATCCATACGCCCGTGATAATACAGTTGCCCATCTTTATCAAAGAGATAAATATCCGGTGTGCATTGTGCGTCAAATATACGCGTGACTTGTTGCGCCTCATCCGTCAGATACGGGAAACCTATTCCCCACTCGGTAATTTTATCCTTCATCGCCGGGATGGAATCTTCCGGGTAATCGGGATGGATATTGGGATTAACCGCCACGGTATTCACCCCCTTTTGCCGGAATACCGCCGCGTGACGAATCAAACGCGGCCATACCGCCAGCGCATAGGGACAATGATTACAGGTAAAAGCCACCAGCAGACCATTTTGACCCATTTGATCCGCCAGTTTGACCTCTCTTCCATCGACATCCTTCAACTCAACATCCGGCAATAACCATCCGGGTTTTACATGGATTGACGCAACCAAAGCCATCAGACTCCTCCTTTTCCTCATTTTATGAAACTCCGGGATCAATCATAACGCCATCGATGCCTGTATGAAACAGTCAGCTCTGCCCTTTACCCACAAATCGCGTCACAGAATCCTTGCACACGAGTCAGACCAAGGCGCGGTACGCAGATAATGGTTATTCCATTAGCAAGTGCCGTAACGCCGGTATGGCCCGTGTGCAAGGATTCCCTTTGGGCGACTCGCTGTGGCGCGATTTGTGGGTAAAGGGCAGAGTTAGCCTGGACCCGGGATTATTGATGAATCGTTCGAGTTAGAAACTCCAGCCCATGCTATTGCAATTCGGGACATAGCAGCTATTGTCCAGCTACGGATATGGTCTGTGAAACGGGTATGGGGAGGCTACATGAACATTGGCTTTGATTGGCCTGGCAAGGAAATCATGAAGCGTGATCCGGGCAAGCGTCACGCGCTGAATAGGGTCGTGATAAACATTTAATCTTAATATTCGATTCGCAATCGCGCCCTTCAAAGCACTCGTCCATGTTGTGGGACTCCCTCGCCTTGCTGCTTGCGGCACTGGTACTGGTCTTCGCGGCCGCGCAGGCGTTTACCAATGCGCTGGAATTTCTCGGTGAGCGCTTTGGCGTTTCCGAGGGTGTCACCGGTTCGATTTTTGCTGCTATCGGCACGGCCCTGCCGGAAACGATTGTGCCGATTGTAGCCATTCTGGCCGGAGGTGCGGCACAGCACGTCAATGAGGCTGTAGGCATGGGTGCCATCCTCGGGGCGCCATTTATGCTGGCAACCCTGAGTCTCGGCGTCATGGGTCTGTTTGCGGCAGAAAAACGAGGCTGGACGGGTAAGTTGCAGCCCGAAACATCAGGATTAAAACGTGATATTATTACGTTTCTGTGCGCTTTCTCGCTGGTTGCGCTGGCAGCCTTTCTGCCTGGAACATGGTCACATGCCCATGTGATCATTGCAATGATACTGGCCATCATCTATTTCTTTTATGTGTTAACTACGATCAGAGCCAGCGCATCACTGGTGGACAACGGGCATGGCACCGAAGCCGATAACCCCCTGTATTTAAGCCGGATCCTTCCTGAGACATTCTGGGTGGCTCTCGTCCAGCTTCTGGCGGGGGTTGCCGTACTGGTTTGGGGCGCGCGACTGTTTGTCGATGGCGCGGAACAATTGAGCCGGATACTGGACGTTTCCGCGCTGGTGGTTTCATTACTGGTTGTGCCAATAGCAACAGAGTTGCCGGAGAAGGTGAACTCCGTCATCTGGATTCGTCGCGGACGAGACACCTTGGCGTTTGGCAACATCACCGGAGCCATGGTCTTCCAGGGGACCATGATCCCGGCTATCGGCATGCTGTTGATGCCATGGCGTTTTAAGGAGATATTCGCGAGCCTTGCGGTGGCATTGGCTTTCACGGGTATTATCTGGCTGGGGCTGTTACTGTATCGTAAGCGCCTGTCACCCATGGGATTGTGCGGTAACGCCTTTTTGTACCTGCTGTTTATCGTGGCGGTAGCGGTTCTGGCGGCCTGATCATGTTCCAAACAGCCCAATCCCAAACAGTCTGGCCCTGAATTTGCTTATGCGCTTAATAATAGCGCCCCAATTCCATTGGCAATCTATCCCCCGGGAGACAACTGATGATTGAAACGGTTCTGGCCGTCGCGGCTATCTTATATCTGGCGCTGCAAATTGAGGACAAACTCAGCATCCCTTCCCCCCTGTCGCTCATCGCCCTGTCATTCGGATTGTACATGTTGATGCCCGAAATCGGTATTGCAAAAGATGCCAGCCATTTTGCGGCACTGGTTTTGGTACTGCTTCCCATTCTGCTTATTTCCGATTGCCTGGAATTAAGCGTGGGGGAATTGAAGAAACATGCCTTAAGTCTCTTTTATCTGGCGGTAGTCACCGTCGCATTGTCGATTATCACGGCCATTTTCCTCGGCAACTGGCTGTTTGGTCAATACCATTTATCCATAGCCGCGACCATCCTTCTCTTTGCGATGGTGCTGGCGACTGATCCCGTCAGCGTAGTCAGCATTTTCTCCAAATTTGAACTGCCTCATCGCCTCAAGATACTGGCCGAAGGCGAGAGTCTGTTTAATGATGCGACTGCGCTGATTGTATTCGTATTCATTGGCCTGTACGCCCTTGAGGGAGGTAGCATTACAGCCGGGTATGTCGGGGAAATCAGCCTGATCGTCGTACTGGGTTCGGCGGCCCTGGGCACAGGGATTGCTTATGTTTGTCTGGCTGCGCTCAAAACCACCGAGAACAGAATTGCCGAAATGATGCTGTTGATCCTCACAGGCTATGGTGCTTTTGCGCTGGCCGAACACTTCTACGCCCTGCTTAACCTGTTTGGCGCACATTCGCATATGCATTTATCCGGTATCCTATCCTGTATTTTCGCAACGGTGACCGTGAATCACTGGATGACCAAGACCATCAGTTACAAGGAAGATCGTCTGAGCCGGGAGGAAAACGATCTGCGGCAGGAATCCGTACAGAAACAGCCGTCAAGGCGTCTGATTGATTCCGCTCTGGCAAAAATCAAGGTCACCGTGGCGGAACAGCAGCGGCATTTGCGCACCAAGGAGGATATCCAGTTATTGGCGCTGGTTGCCAATACCATGCTGTTTGTCGCCATGGCGGAGATTGTCCGGATCGATTTGTTGGTACATTATAAAAGGGAAATCCTGGTGATGTTCCTTGCCACCACGGTGATCCGGGCGCTGATGATGGCCAAGTTCGCCATGATTACCAATCGAACCGACAAAATGACCAACGTCAACTTCCGCTGGTGGGGCGTGCTTACCTTTGCCGGAATCAAGGGGGGATTATCCATTGTAATGTTAACGATGATCCCGCCATCCTTCCCGCACCTGGAAATGTTCAAGGCCGTAGTTATTGGCGTTATTTTGCTGTCGACGTTTATTTATTCCCTGATATTACTGGCTATTATCGGAAAAAACGCCGAAGTCTTTCGCCAGGAAAAAAAAGCGGAGAGTCATTCATGATGGCTTCTTACGAAGCCATCAAAGCGCCCATGGATGGGCGCGCAAATCAAGGGCTTGCAGCGCAAGTGGTCGATTGGTAAGGAAAGTGAAAATCGCACTTTTCGCTTTCCGCGGAGTAAAAAGGCCATGGACGGACTTTTTGCGACTTCAGCATTAATGTGCCTCTTCAGGCGTTTCAGCCTTGATCGACAACGCATGGATACCGCCCTGGAACGCATCACCCAGCGCTTCATGAACCATGCGATGCCGTTCGATCCTCGTTTTCCCCCTGAAACAGGCAGCGACAATATGCACCACAAAATGCCCGCCGCCGCGCTCACGTACGCCAGCATGCCCCGCGTGTTTCCATGAATCATCCTCAATCTCAAGTGAATCGGGCCTGAATGTCTGCTCCAGAATCTCACGAATCCGTTGGGCGTCAATCATATGTTCTGATCGCCCTTGCGTGGCCGGTATAACACAAACACTTTGCCGATCTGATGTACGAACTGCGCATGGGTGGCGTCCACCAGTCTCTCCGCTATAGCGGTGCGCGCCTGTCTGTCCCCTGCCGCGACATGCACCTTGATCAGTTCATGCCGCTCCAGACAAGCGTCTGTTTCACCAAGGAGATTTTCCGTCACTCCTTTCTGTCCGATACGTACAACAGGTTTTAAATGGTGCGCGGCCTGTTTAAGCTGTTTCTTCCGTTTCGCATCCGGTTTGTGCATCTCGGGCATGTATTCCTCCTTGAACAAAAGCGCAGTCTAACCAGAATGCGGGGATTGCGCGAATGCATGGGGAACCCGAACAGCGTGCGAACGCCAGTACCTGTCAGGAGGAGAAATGGTCCAGTTAAGGGAGGATCCGCACCGGGCATTGATCCTTGGCGGCGGCCAGAGCGGTTCTGCCATCTTTGATATGCTGCAAAACGAGGCGCTGGTGGACGTTGTCGGGATCGCGGACAGGAACCCCGATGCGCCGGCCATGATTCTGGCCAGGGAGCATGGCGTCCCCACCTACCGTGATATTGAGGAAGCTGTCAGGGACTGCGCGCCATGCGTGGCGTTTAACCTGACAGGCAATGAAATGGTGGAGGACGTGGCTGCGGGAATCCTTGGCGCAGGCGGCGTCATCGGCGGGCTGGAAGCAAGGTTAATTCTGAAGATGATCAACCGGTTGAAGGATGCCAAGGAGAAGTTGCGCTTCGAAGCAACGCATGACCCGCTTACCGCTCTCTATAACCGCCGCCACATACTGGTTCTGCTTAATGATGGTATCGCTCAATCCAAAAGATATGGCTTTCCTTATTCCGTAGTGTTGATTGATCTGGATCATTTCAAATCGGTTAACGACGCCTATGGCCACCCTGCCGGCGATGCCGTACTCAAAAATATTACGCATGCCCTCCAGTCAAACATTCGGGATGCTGATACCGTCGGACGGTGGGGAGGCGAGGAATTTCTTGTTTTACTTCCCCATACGCCTGCAAATCAGGCTGCAATCGTAGCAAAGAAGTGGCTTGCAAACATCACATCCAAACCCGTCACCCTGCCGGACGGATCCAGCATTCCCGTCAGCTTCTCGGCAGGTATTGCTGAATTTCCTCTCAATGCTGCAAAGACATCGCTTGAAGCAGACGTTGAAAATCTTCTCCATCTTGCTGATCAACAGTTATATCAGGCCAAAGAGTCGGGGAGGAGCTGTGTCAAACCGGATTTTGACCCGGGAACCGGCAATTCGAATCATACAAGGGTGTAAGAATTCGGTTCATATGACGTTTTGAGAAATCATGTGGTCACCTCATGGGTGATGAATGATTCCCAGGAATGCCGGACGGAGCAAAGAAAAAACATGGACAGGCGGACGGTAGTGGCGTTTAATGCAGGGCGTATTGCCTTCCATTTGGACAAGGTCGTGGAGAACTGGCGCTAGGCTATTGCCCTGCGTCCCGGCAACACGAAATACGCACACGGCCTCAATCGAGCCCCGCAGTTACAGGAGCGCCTCCGTATTCTGCGCAGTGAAACGGACCTACTGGAGGCACACACCCATCATGCGTGACGCAATCTTACAGTTCCGCCGGAAGACCCGCCCCATGCATGTCGGCAACGTCATCATTGGCGGTGACGCCCCCATCGCCGTACAATCCATGACCAATACGCTTACAACGGACATTGATGCAACGGTAGCGCAGATCAATCGCCTGGCCGAGGCAGGCGCGGATGTCGTGCGTGTTTCAGTTCCCGACCCTGAGTCAGCCGCGGCGATGCCCGAAATCCTCAATCAAACCCCCATTCCCCTCATTGCGGATATCCATTTCAGTCATCGCATGGCGCTGGCTGCATTGGACGCGGGCGTACACGGCTTGCGACTAAACCCGGGCAATATCGGCGCCCGCGCCCGTGTGGAAGCAGTGGTCAGGGCAGCGCAGGAACGAAACATCTCCATTCGCATCGGCGTCAATGCCGGATCACTGGAGAAACCGCTGCTGGAGAAGTATGGCGAGCCCTGCGCCGATGCCATGGTCGAATCAGCACTGGGCCACATCCGTATCCTTGAGGATATGGATTTCCATAACATCAAGATATCGTTAAAAGCCAGCAATATTCCGATGACCGTAACAGCCTATCGCAAACTCGCCGGACAGGTGGACTATCCTTTTCATCTCGGCATCACCGAGGCAGGGAGCCGCTTCGGAGGCACGGTGAAATCCTCGATCGGCCTCGGCCTGCTGCTGGCCGATGGTATAGGCGATACAATTCGTATTTCACTGGCCGCCGAACCGGAAGAAGAGATTCGTACGGGATTTGAAATTCTGAAGTGCCTGAACCTTCGTCACCGGGGCGTCAATATTATTGCCTGCCCCTCTTGCGCCCGGCAAAAATTTGATGTCATCAGGACGGTGGAACTGCTGGAGAAACGTCTGGCCCATATTCGCGAGCCGATGGATGTGGCGGTCATTGGCTGCGTGGTCAACGGACCGGGAGAGGCTCGCGAAGCCGGGCTCGGCATCACCGGCGGTTACCCCGTTCACCTGATGTACAAAGACGGCAAACCCGACGCCAAAGTGAAAGCGGAAGACCTTGTGGAGCAATTGGTTCAGGAAGTAGAGCAGCGAGCTGCCGCCCTGCGTCAAAAGAAAGATGTCTAGCCCTGCCCTTTCTCCACAAAGAGCCGCACCGGGCAAGATATTTTATGAGTAAAAGCTTCCGCAGTATTCGCGGCATTCACGATGGTTTAACGTCCGAAGTGCGGCGCTGGCGGCACATTGAGCAAACCGCACGCAATGTCTTCAACCGTTACGCATTTTCCGAGGTACGTCTTCCCGTCCTGGAGTCCACGGTGCTGTTCGTCCGTTCCATCGGCGAAGAAACCGATATCGTTTCCAAAGAAATGTATCATTTTACGGATCAGGGCGGAGACGACATCTGCCTGCGTCCCGAGGGCACGGCAGGCGCTGCGCGCGCATACCTGCAAGCCGGATTAACCCGGTCAGGTCCGCAACGCTGGTATTACATCGGACCCATGTTCCGCCGCGAACGCCCGCAAAAAGGACGCCTGCGTCAATTCCAGCAAATCGGCGTCGAGTGGCTTAATGTACAGGGGCCACTGGAAGACGCCGAATTATTGGCCATGGCGCACACACTTCTGAGTCAACTGGGCATGCCGTCACTGCGCCTCGAAATCAACTCACTTGGTTGCCCCCTTTGTCGACCGGATTATCGCAATAAACTCGTCACATATCTTAAATCGCGCACCGACAACTTATGTGAAACTTGCAATGGCCGCATCGAAAGAAACCCGATGCGCGTACTCGATTGCAAGATTGAAAGCTGTCAGGCGCAGCTTACGGAGGCCCCGGAAATGGCCAGCCATTTGTGCCATGATTGTAAAAGCCATTTTTCCGGACTCAAGCAGGCGCTGGAGACGCTGGATATTCCCTACCGCATCAACTCGCGTATCGTGCGCGGCCTGGATTATTACAATCGGACGGCCTTTGAGATCGTCACCGACCAGCTTGGCGCACAGGGAACCGTACTCGCCGGTGGCCGCTATGATGGACTGGTGGAGGAACTGGGAGGCCCGCCCCCCCCCGCCGTGGGTTTTGCATTAGGGATCGAACGGATTGCCATGTTACTGCCTGAAACAGAAATGGAACATCCCGATATAGGCGTGGTCGCAATCGGTCATTCGGTCAGCGACTATGCCCTGAACGTTGCAACGCAGTTGCGCAAGGCCGGGTGCTCGGTCGTGCATTGCGGTGGGGGAAACACCAGACGCCAGTTCAAGGCGGCAGATCGTGAGCACGTCCGGTTTGTCGCCGTGATTGGCGAAGATGAAATGCATTCGGATCATATCACACTAAAAAACATGGCCGATGGAAGCCAGGAACGGATCGGTTTGAATCAGGTGATTTCCATCTGTCTAAGCTGAACTTATTTCAGTTTTCAATGGGAAAATATCCTTCTGATATAGCTGATCCCGCTCAGCCTGTGCCTGCTTCCCGGCTCCCTTGTTGCCACGGGTGAAAATATCCTGCGATCCATCAATCAGATGCTTCTTCCACTTCGCTATCTGGCTGCTGTGGACACCGTATTCGGCACTCAACTCTACTATCGTGCGTTGACCCTTGAGTGCATCCAGGGCTATTCGTGCCTTGAATCCCTTGCTATGTTGCTGTCGTTTCATCATGCCTCCTTGTGTGGGGAAGCATACCCAATTTATACCTTAACCAACTGTCCTGTTTCAGGGAGCCTCTATAAGTTACGTTCCACGCTCCATTTTTTTAAGGGGGGATGAATCGTTCATCATAAACCCTGCCACAGGCGAAGGGTAGCGCCCCCTGGTCAAGCGTGGAGAGATTCGATGAGGTGACAGATTGAATGGCCGTCCGGCATGCCGTCGGGCATAGCGCTCCATTGTTGTACGGCATCCTCCATGCGTGTCTGGAGCGCGTTCAGTTCGTCAAGGTGTTGCCGGTTTTCCTGCATGCGGCGCTGGATGATCTCCCGCACCCGCGGGCAGGGCGAACGCTCCTTATCGGCATCGGTGAATATTTGGGCGATATCATCCAGGGTGTAACCCAACCTCTTGGCCTGGCGAATAAAGCGTAATCGTTTCATGTCCTCTTTCTTAAAAACCCTGTAGCCGTTACATGGATTGCGGACGGGTTTTAGCAAGCCGAGGCGCACATAATAGCGCACGGCATCAGCCGTAACATTGGCGTATCCGGCAAGCTGCGTGACGGTGTAGTTTGTCTGTGGGGTTCGATTATCCATGCCTTGGCTCCTTGGGGGTGGCGCTGACGGTTCGCGAATTTGCGGCCAGGTCTTTACGGGAAGTTTGTTGCGGAAGGCCATGCACGCCTGCATTATTCATCAATACTGCCGCACCCTTGCTGGTTCCGGTTTGGTGCCAGCCTTGATGCCTGAATGGAACGATCGATCAGGCACGAAAGAACGCTGCCTGTTCTCAGCCGTCTTTTTTCCGCTGTATGGCTTTCTGCACGGCAGCCTCCTCTTTCTGACTCCAGAGAAAGTCCTGGTGGTGCTCATCGCTGAACTCGAACAGGCGCGGGAAGCCCGCCACCTCGACAATGGGCGGCAGCACATCAAAACGGACCCGGGCGGGGTCGTAACACACCCGTACCTTGCCGGTTTTGTCATCCGCCTGCGCTTCCAATACACCCGGAACGGCAAGTAACTGTTTTTCGATGGTGGCCTTGCACCCTTCGCACTGCGTTTTGTCCACCTGAAAACTTCGTTCCATCATCATGTTATCTTCCATCAGGGCCTCCTTCCTGTAACTCAAAAGCTGCGCAATACGGCGGCCTGTAACATCCGTCGTACCGCCAGATTATAGACGGAGGTTCGCAAATCCGTCAGTTTCGCGGGGTTAACGGTCATGCCGCATGGCTCGGTCCAGGTTAACCTTCCTCGATCTTATAGCCGAGCTTGCGGATGGCCTCATCAGCTTCCGCGATACGGAAACCTGTTTCGTTTACCTGCATCCATACCTCGCCCGTTTTATGGTTTGCTCGCGCATCATAGATGCCGTTCAGCTTTAACAACGCCTTACGGATGGTTGCTTCACACCCCGTGCATTTCATATCGGCAAGCCTGATCGTGATTTCTTTCATGACGTTTCTCCTTTCTCATGTTGTTGCCATGCGGCAAAAGTCGTCTTATTTTCGAAATAGAGCGCGCTATCTGAATGTTTCATCGGGAAGACCCTGAAAAGTCCATTTCCGGGTAATAGATGCCCGCGGAATATTTTTTGCCGGATATATTGAATTGCACGGTGATCCAGTGCCTTCCCTGCTCATGGCTCAGGTTGTAAAGCGCCATGTACCATTCACCCATGCGCATCATGGGTTTTTGCTCCGTGGTTCCGTCGGGATGGCGTACTTTGGAGATCATCTGAAGGCCGGTGACCGGTTTATGGTTTTTTTCAACCACTACCATCAGATGATACTGATCCTTGCTGTAGCGCATGCCTTCCGGCGAACGCATGATATGGAAGATGACCGTGTAATCGTCCCGGATACCTTTTTTAGCGATAAAGCCTTCCTCATGCTTCATCACCCGCCCGTGTTGGTCCGTGGCATGCTCTGCCAGAGCGGGAGTTTGCCCCATCAGGATGACAGCGATTGCAAGCGTAAGGATATCTTTCATTCCAATTCTTCCGAGACGGAAACGGGTTCAAAAAACCGTGAAAAAATGGCGCTTTCATGCCATCCGGTCATTTCAAGCAGCAGAACGCCCAACACGGCAATCAGGGAAGCCAGTAGCAGGCCGGCCGCCGGGCCGAATAACCACATGACGCTGGCTTCGGCCACCTCGGGACCCATCGTCACGGTGCGGAAGCCCATCAGTATCCATGATACGGGGTAGGCCAGGGCGCCGATGCCGAAGGTCCAGCCCAGCGTTTTTTTCCAGCCCGTCTTCAGCGATGTAAAAGCGACAATCAGTAGCAAAGCGGAAGAAAGGATACCCAGGCCCATCCAGTGAATATGGCCACGCATCAGACGCTCCATGGCATCCTTCGCCAGACTGCCGGAGTGCGAATGCTGATGCGCACCGTGCTGATCCCCTCCCTGATCCTCATGTTTGTGTTCCTCCTCATGAGATTCATTCCCGTGCGTATGCGCCTCCGGGATTGAAACCTTCGCCAGTGTGCCGGACGGCAGGCCTCTCATGTCCCTCGGCCGCTGCATTTCTTTCGCCTTGAGCGCGGCTTCCTGTTTTTCGAATCCACCATGCAATCGCTCATGCTGCGTGGCCAGATATCCTGCCCACGAGACGCCGCAAATCAGCGCGGTTACGGCCAGGAACAATCCGTGGCGAACGGGTGAAATCAGATTATACATGATCTTCCTCCTGGTTTGAGCAGCGGTTTCAGTCATTTGCCTGTTCCTCGCGTCTGATATTCGATACCGCCGAAATGCTTCTTCCCGTCCGATGTCTTGAACAGAACCATGATTTGATGGGAGCCGTGATGCCCCAGAGTGTAGCTGGCCATGTACCAGTCGCCCATTTTCATCATCATTTTTGATTCGGATTGTCCGTTGGGACGCATGACTTTGGAGTTCACGAGAATATTTGTCAGCGCCTTGCCATTTTTTTCGGCTTTGAACATGAAATCATATGTCCCGCCATGTTTTTCCATACCTTTAGGCGCTTTCATGACATGGAAGCTGACCTGGTAGCCGTCAATGTCCTTCCTGACGAGCAACATGCCGTTCCTGCGGTCTTCCATTGCTCCCGTCATCTTTCCATTCATGTGACCCTTGCCCATCTCATGGCTCATGCCGCCGTTCATCGTTCCATGATGCGCGTCCATACCTTCATGATCGCCGGATGCAAATGCCGGAGTTATTCCCATCACACCCGTTACAATCAGACTCATTATGGTTGTTTTTGTCATATTATTCTCATTCTCCTTTCCTTGTATTGACTGGTATTGTTATTCTTGGTTCGTACTGTCCTGACCCGTATGGGCATGTATCCGATAAAATTTACGGACAGGCAGGATGCTGACGATGCCATCATCCGGCAGACCGGAATGGGCCGCGCCCATGATGCAACGGGCGATATCCTCCGCCTTTGCTTCAGTGACAAAAATTTCCAGGCGGTCATAGCTCGTCATATGATCCCGGCGATAAAAATCTTCATACTCGCCATAGCCTTTGACACGGCTGACGCTGATGCCTTCGAGACCAAGCTTTTCCAGGCAGGACTCCACCTGTTCCAACACTTCGGTGCGGATGACGGCGATGACGACGCTCATTTCCACGGGGCTACTTTCCATATAATTCCTCCTCCTCACGCCTGTAATTTCGCGGCGGCGTTGATGATGCGCTTCTCTTTGAATTGTAAAATCATGCCGTAGAACACCGGCAGTATGACCAGGCAAACCACGAGGCTGGTGATCATGCCGCCGACCATGGGCGCCGCGATGCGCTGCATGACGCTTGATCCCGTGCCCGAACTCCACATGATGGGCAACAGCCCGGCGATGATGGCGGATGCCGTCATGGCAATGGCGCGTACGCGCTGGGAGGCGCCATTCAACACGGCCTCAAATATCTCCGTTGAGGAAAGCGGGCGTTTCAGCTCCGCACGCTTACGCTCCATTTCGTGGCCGATAAATGTGAGTACCAGCACGCCAATTTCAGCCGTTACGCCGGCCAGCGCGATGAAGCCTACGTCCACGGCTACGCTCATATCGTAGTTCAGCCAGTAGATTAGCCAGATGCCGCCAGCCAGTGCGAACGGTACCGAGGCCATGACCACGATCGGTTCAATCAGTGTTTTGAAATTGAAATACAGTAGCAGGAAGATCAGTACCAGCACCAGCGGCGCAGCCAGCCGCATGCGCGCATTGGCCTGTACCATATATTCGTATTGCCCGGACCAGCGCACCGTATATCGGGGTGGAATTTTCACTTTTTCGGCGATGGCCTGTTTGGCTTTTTTGACGTAGCCGCCAATATCCGAGGTCTTGAGACTCACGTAAATCCAGGTATCGGACAGGGCGTTTTCACTCTTGATCGAAGGCGGTCCACGCCGGATGATGAGATCGGCAACCTGATGAATCGGAACCTGTACGCCTGTTGGCGTGGGGATCAGCATCCTGTTGAGGTTGTCCGGAGTGCTGCGCAGTCCGCGCGCATAGCGCAGGTTGACCGGAAAGCGATCCAGGCCCTCCACCGTTTCCGTGACATCCAGCCCCCCGACGGCGGACTGGATGACATCCTGCACATCGCCCACGGTCAGGCCGTAACGCGCTGCCTCCTTACGTTTGATCTTGAAATCCAGGTAATAGCCGCCCATGGCCCGATCTCCCATGGCCTTTCGGGTTTCAGGCAACATATTGAGGACGTCCTCAATCTCTTTAGTGAGGCGTTGCAGCACGGTGAGATCCGGACCGATGATCTTGACGCCGACCGGTGTTTTAATGCCGGTAGATAGCATATCGATGCGCGTCGCGATCGGATAACCCCATGAATTAGCCACCCCCGGGAACTGAATGGCCTTGTCCATTTCACGCATAAGCTGCGCGGTAGTTTTGGACGGATCCGGCCATTCTTCCCTGGGCTTGACGCGAATGGTAACTTCCGTCATGGCCAGAGAGGCCGGGTCGGTGGATGTTTTCGCCCGTCCGTTCTTGCCGAACACGGATTGCACCTCCGGGAAGGTTTTCAAAATCTTGTCCATGTGTTGCATCATTGCCTTGCTTGTGGTGATGGAGATGCCGGGCAGGGACGTGGGCATATAGAGGATATCGCCCTCGTCCAGCGGCGGCATGAACTGGCTGCCCAGCTTGTCCAGGGGGTAGACCACGCTCAGCAACACGGCCAGGGCGATGCCAAGAGTGATCCATTTGTGTTTCAGGGCATGGGCAAGCGCCGGGTAATGGATAGATTTAAGGAAACGGTTCACCGGATTTTTCTGTTCCGGTATGATGTGGCCGCGGATAAAATAGCCCATCAGCAGCGGCACCAGCGTTACGGCCAGCACGGCCGCCGAGGCCATGATATAGGTGGCGGTAAAGGCCAGCGGTTTGAACAGTCGACCGGACTGCTCCTGCAGGGTAAATATCACCAGATAGGACGAGGTGATAATAAGCAGCGAGAAGAACAGAGCGGGGGCCACTTCTTTCGCAGCATCGCTGATGGCCGTCCATCGCTCGGGAATGGTCAACGCCGATCCTTTCTTCTGTTCGCCGTGTTCAAGATGCTTGTGCGCATTTTCAATCAGCACAATGGCACCATCCACCATGGCCCCAAGCGTGATAGCGATACCACCGAGGCTCATAATGTTAGCGGACAGACCCTGAAATTTCATCAGAATGAAAGCAATCAGCATGCCCATGGGCAGGGTGAAGATGGCGACGAGGGCGGATCGGGCGTGCAGCAGAAAAACCAGGCATACCAGGGCGATGACGACAAATTCCTCAATCAGTTTTTCCTTGAGGTTGGACACTGCCCGCTGAATCAGAGCGCCACGGTCATACACCGGAACGATTTCCACGCCTTCCGGCATCTCTTTTTGCAATTCGGCGATCTTGGCGCGTATGGCTTTAATGGTAGTCATTGCATTTTCGTGGAAACGCATGATCACAATACCGCCGGCTGTTTCACCTTCGCCATTAAAATCCGCGGCGCCGCGTCTGAGTTGTGGCCCCAGATGCACATAGGCCACATCCTTCAGGCGGATGGGCGTGCCGTTTTTATCCGCACCCACCGGTATCTGATTCAAATCATCAATGGATTCGATATAACCCAGGCCGCGCACCAGAAACTCGGTTTCGGCCATCTCTACCAGGCGTCCGCCGACGTCATTATTCGAGCGCATGATGGCCTGCTTTACCTTGGATAGCGGGATGTTGTAGCCCAGCAGAATATTGGGGTCCACTTCCACCTGGTACTGTTTGACGAAACCGCCCACGGAGGCGACCTGAGATACATTTTTGACCGTCTCCAGGCGATAGCGGATCACCCAGTCCTGGAGGGTTCGAAGCTCGGCCAGACTATGCTTTCCGCTTTTGTCCACCAGCGCATATTCATAGATCCAGCCGACGCCGGTGGCATCCGGACCCAGTACGGGCCGAATACCGGGAGGCAGGAACGGCGCGGCGGAATTGGCGTATTCCAGCACGCGCGAGCGCGCCCAGTACATGTCCGTCCCTTCTTCAAAGGTAATATAAACAAAGGAAAAATTAAAGAATGAATAGCCGCGCACCAGCTTGGCGCGCGGAACCTGCAGCATGGTGGTGGTGAGTGGATAGGTGACCTGATCCTCCACCACCTGCGGCGCCTGTCCGGGAAACTTGGTAAACAGAATAACCTGTACGTCGGAGAGATCCGGAATGGCGTCCAGCGAGATGTTCCTCACCGACCAGACGCCAGCCAGAATCAGAAATCCCGCAGCCATGAACACTACCATGCCGTTCTTCAGCGAGCGGTCGATTATCGTTTGAAGCAAGAGCGCCTCCTTCTGCCCGAATCCCGGGAACGAGGATACATGCCATGTGCGGGACACAGGTCAAGTGCGATCACGTGTTTTGCTCCATTAGCCTCGTATCCCGCTTCTCCTGCCGCCTCTCCTGGAATTGTAGAATGACGCCGTAGATCAGGGGTAACACCAGAAGGCACAGCAGCGTGGCCGTTAACATGCCGCCGATCATGGGCGCCGCGATACGTTTCATGATCTCCGAACCGGCTCCGGAACTCCACATGATCGGCAGCAGGCCGGCAATGATGGCCGTAGCGGTCATGGCGATGGGACGCACCCGTTGCGAGGTTCCGCCAAGCACCGCCTCCATGACCTCTGCGGGCCTCAATGCGCGCCCCTTGTCGTGACGCGATCTTCTGACTTCCTGATCGATAAATGTGAGAACCAGCACGCCGATCTCGGCCGACACGCCAGCCAGCGCGATAAAGCCCACAGCCACGGCTACGCTCATATTGAAGCCAAGCCAGTACATCAGCCAGAATCCGCCGATCAGCGCAAATGGAATGGAGAGCATCACCACCAGTGGTGCGATAACGTTGCCGAAGTTCAGATAGAGCAGCAAAAAGATAATAAACAGGGCCAGGGGCACGACGACCTGCAGGCGTGCATTGGCTCGTTCCATATACTCGAACTGTCCGGACCATGTGAGCGTATAGCCCGGCGGCAGCTTGATTCTTTCGCCGATCAGCTTTCTGGCCCTGGCGACATAACCGCCGATATCGCTGGTCTTGATGTCCACATAGATCCATGCGTTGGGACGGGCATTTTCCGACTTGATCGAGGGCGGTCCCCGTCGGGTGGTGATCGTCGCCACCTGGGATAACGGTATCTGCGCACCCGCCTGGGTCGGAATAAGTACGCGGCCCAGTTGTTCGGGATTGTCGCGCAGTTCACGCGGATAACGCAGGTTGACCGGATAACGCTCCAGCCCCTCCACCGTCTGTGTCACATTGACGCCGCCGATCGCGCTCTGGATGACATCCTGCACATCCGCGATGGTCAGGCCGTAGCGGGCGATGGCGTCACGGTTGATGTCGAAATCGAAGTAATAGCCGCCCACGGTGCGATCGCCAAAGGCGGAGAGCGTGTCCGGCATTGTTTTCAACACCAGCTCGATTTTCTTGACGCTGTTTTCCAGCACGGCCAGATCAGGCCCGGAGATCTTGATACCGATGGGCGTCTTGATGCCGGTGGAAAGCATGTCGATGCGCGTCTTGATCGGATAGGTCCATGCATTGGCCACGCCCGGGAAACGGATGGCCTGATCCATTTCATTCATCAGCGCCTTCGTCGTCTTGTCAGGATCGGACCACTCATCCCTGGGTTTGAGCTGCACGGTCGTTTCCAGCATGGACAAAGGTGCCGGATCGGTCGCGGTCTCGGCGCGGCCCACCTTGCCGAAGACCGATTTTACCTCGGGGAAGGATTTCAGTATCCGGTCCGTCTGCTGCATGAGTTCTCTGGCCTTGGTGATGGAGATGCCCGGAAAGGTCGTGGGCATGTAAAACACGTCGCCCTCATCCAGCGGCGGCATGAATTCACTGCCGATTCTGGATATCGGATAGGCCGTGGCGACCAGTAACAGGACGGCTACGATCAGGCTCTTCCAGCGCCACCGGATGACTCGGTCCAGCGCCGGTCTGTGGATAAAGAGCAGGAACCGGTTCACCGGGTTTTTGTTCTCGGGCGGAATTTTGCCACGGATAAAATAGCCCATCAGAACGGGAACCAGGGTGATGGCCAGGATAGCGGCGCCAGCCATGGAGTAGGTCTTGGTGAACGCCAGTGGCGAAAACAACCGTCCTTCCTGAGCCTGAAGCGTGAATACCGGCAGGAACGACACGGTAATAATGAGCAGTGAGAAAAACAGCGCGGGCCCTACCTCGCGGGACGCCGTGCCCACGGCAAGCCAGCGTTCCCTGGCGTTCAGTTCCCCTCCCTTGTCCCTGACCGCATGTTCCAGATGTTTATGTGCGTTCTCAATCATAACGATGGCGCCGTCAACCATGGCGCCGATGGCGATGGCGATGCCGCCGAGGCTCATGATATTGGCGTTGATGCCCTGCCAGCGCATGATGAGGAAGGCGATAAGAATACCGACCGGCAGGGAAAGAATGGCGACGAGCGCCGAACGCGCATGCAGAAGAAACAGCAGGCAGATCAGTGAAACCACAATGAACTCTTCGAGCATCTTGCTCTTGAGATTATCCACCGCCCGTTCGATCAGATTGCTGCGATCATAGACCGGCACGATCTTCACGCCTTCCGGCAGCCCCGCCTTAAGTTCCTCCAGCTTTGCCTTGACGCCCTTGATGGTAGCCAGGGCGTTCGCCCCGTAACGCATGATAATGATGCCGCCCGCCACCTCGCCCTCGCCGTTGAGATCGACCAGACCACGGCGCAATTCCGGCCCCAGGTGTATGTTGGCGACGTTACGCAGGAGGATGGGCGTACCATTTTCATC
>VAOW01024227.1_pt1 | contig 17756 bp, 13 predicted proteins | sample 3393921 | NCBI WGS metagenome assembly VAOW01 (sample SAMN08290428, study PRJNA428436) | hydrothermal vent metagenome | isolation source: Deep-sea hydrothermal vent chimney | place: Indian Ocean: Southwest Indian Ridge | depth 2742 m m | reverse complement strand
TGATTGGGCACAATCCTTAAGTGTTCATGCTGTTTAATCAACTGTGACAGGGATTCTACCGGACGGCTACGGGTATGGTGAATCTTCCAGCCCTTATGTTCGGCCAATGTAAGCAGAAAAAATACAGCAGCACAGGTAAGCAGATAGATACCCATAATCAGGGCATCACTGACATAGGATAGTAATACAGCGATTACCACAAAAATAATTTGTAAGGAATAGATAATAATAACAGACTGGTAGTGATAGAACCCTCTGGCTAATAAACGGTGGTGCAAATGGTCTTTTGCAGCAACAACCAGACTATCGCCTCTCCTTGCACGCAGATAAAACACCACAAGACTATCAACAACGGGTAATCCAAGCAGTAAAAGTGCTATCACCGGACTCACAGCTGGGTTGGCTTTCTGGGTTAAATATACAACCATAGTGCCAAGGATAAAGCCCAATGTCTGACTACCGGAATCACCCATAAAGATTCGTGCAGGATGCGAGTTAAACCGAAGAAATCCAAAAATTCCACCAATAATTGCTGCTGATACCGCCATGGCGACAACACTGTCATAGAGGTAAGCCAGATATGAAATAGCAATAAGTGATATCATTGCTTCACCTCCAGCAAGTCCGTCCAGGCCATCAGATAAATTTAGCGCATTGATTGCACCAACGATTGCAAAAACAGTGAAAGGCTTACCTATATATTCTGGTAACGCATCAAGGCCCATGAAAGGAAAATGGTAAACATAAAGATTGCCATAATAGACAACAACTGATGCCGCCACGAATTGTCCAAAAAATTTGATGACTGGTCGTATGTTTTTGGCATCATCCCATGCACCAAAAAGAAGTAAAATAGAACTACCGAATAAAATAGAATAGTTGAGATTTGTTGGCTCAAGCCAGAGAAACAGGGGAACCAACATCCCTGTCACGATCCCTATACCACCAGATCGCGGGATTACCTTTGTATGTACTTTTCGCTCATCCGGCTTATCCAGCATCCCAATATAAGGTGCAAGTTTCATCGTAACTGGAATCACAGCCATGCAAATTGCCATTGCAATAATGCCAATCAGGAGGTATAAACCGAGTTCTTGAGGTTGCATCCTATATTAAACTTAATTGGTAGTGCTAGTGTGGTATTTTTTTATTACTTTACCCGGCACATACTCCGGCAGGATTGAACTAATGTCTCGGGAGAAACTTCCCAGCATTTTATCTGCTGTACTAATATCCTCACCAGGTTGTAATACCGTTGTTAAACGCATTAATGCCCCATCAGTACGATTACGCGTCAACGCATCCCAGAAAATATACCACTTCATCATGTATTCATTGGTAATAATACGTCCCCGCTCCTGAAACCAGTAATACACCAGTTGCTTGTTATCCCCTTTTGTAATAATCAGTCGATTAACTGTCAATGGAACACCATCAATTTTTGCTCCTTTTACAGTGTAATTTTCCAGACTGGTAATACGCCAGCCACCACCAGGAATACAGGAACGTGGCGAATGGGCAGAGGCTCCTTTATGCTGCGTATTATAATAGGCAGAATAAAAGTTGAGCGTTTCACCATTCTTACGTGAATAATCTCTAATGGTGTAATCAGAAAATTTCAATATAGTGATAAATTTTTGTTCAAGACTTTCTGTTGAACCAACCCAGCCATCAATCTTCATGGGGAATTCAGAAAAACTTCTGCGATCAGGGATAATTTCCTTGCGTTTAGGCAGGACAAATACACTGGCCGATACAAGAGCAAGAATAACGAGTGAAACAATAAACTGTTTAGGGATTTTGCGATACTGAATATCAGCATCAGCTGGTGTCGGCTCGGGAAAATCAACTCCAAAAGCCTGCCTTAAAGGCAATTTCTCACTACCAATTTTTGCCAGTAACCACATTTCCAGTATAAGAATGCCAATACAACTCATAAAAACAGCCCAGCCTTCAAACTGATGAAGAAAACCTTCCGCCTGCGCAATTCCCCATTCGTTAACCAATATGCCTATTGCCCCAATTCTAAAACTATTCATAAAAACAGTAATGGGTACTGCAGATAAAAATATTATGGCCTTTTTCCAGAACGCACCTCTAAAAAAGTAGGCACAAATAAAACCTAGAGTCATAAGTGGGAATAAATAATTTAAGCCACTACAGGCTTCTACAACTTGAAGCTGAAATGTACCCAGATCAATCACATTGCCTTCTAAAAAGACACTAATATTGAAGAGACGTATAAAAGCGACACCGAGTTCCGATGAGATAAGTTGTAATTGTGACGAAAGGTTAAAAAAAATAAAATTTGGTAGCGGGACCATGAACAAGAGTATCAAAAGTGGTACCCATACAACCCTGAAGGCCACACCCCCCATCATTGATAACGCAAGCCCCATTAAGGACAGTACAAATGCATATTGAATAACCGTATAAATAGCACTTAAGTCACCAACATTAGAGAGAACTAAACCAAAAACAAGCAGACCAACACCAAACCATGAGCCATTAAATTTTATTGTTTCAAGTTGATCTTTTTTTTGCCAAATTAAAAATAATGTAATAAAAGGGATAATGAAACCGTAACCATATTCTTCGCGTGTCTCCCACCAGTGAACCATTAATTCAAGACCAGAATAATGTATAAAAATTAATAAAAAAATTGAAAGCGTTAACAATAACCAAAATAGCGGCTTCTCTTTTAAAACAAATTTATCTTCAATTTCAACCATAAATAATTACTCAATAATATTGATATACTTTTACTTGAAGAACCTAGTGTCTACTAGTACCATATTTATCACCTACTTTAGCTTCTTTTGCCCAGTCGAGGAAGTTTTCTACCTCATCACTATCTTCCTCAGGTGCCCATGTGGCAAAATCACTAGTTTTCTTTGGTATAAACGGACCCTCCTTTACCTCGAAAATTACGGCATCAGAATTTACGGGGAAAACCATGTGAAATGTATTAGGTTCTAGCTCCACACCTACATTACTTGTCGTTGGAGATAAGGCATAGCGTTTTTTCACATAGCCACAGTCATCAAAAATCAATATAACAACATCTCCCTTAACTGTCATTATAAGCTCCCACCCATCACTGTCTGTATGGCAATGAGGACGGACATACGTTCCACTTTTGAGTGCAATGCATAATCTTTGCACTGGTTCGCTATAATCCTTATGAATATTATAGTGCGCTCTTTTTCTAGAACTTGATTCAGCTTCCGACAGAAGTTTGTCAAAAAAAATACTATTAAGTAACAACATCAAATGTATCTAACCATATTAGTGATTATCACGTCACCTTATTATGGCAGAATCCTACAAATCTGCACGTTACTTGTTTTAAGAAAATAGTTCATTTTTAAATTAATTTATTGCGTTTACAGGCAAGATCTACAATTTAAATGCATTCAATATCTTGTTAGCTGCTGATTCAACAGAAAAAACATCATTTAAAAGTTGTTTTGCATTTTTTCCCATCTGTTTTCTAAATGCTTCGTCATGCAGAAGTTTTAAAGCATTTTGTTCTAAAATTGTGTCATCTCCATTCACAGATACAAGTCCTGCTTTGGCATTTTCCACAATGGGTTTTAAATCATTATTTGGATTAATGCTTCCAAGAATGGGCTTTCCCTGAACCATATAACCTAATAACTTGCCAGGAAAGTTGTGAGTTGTATGCTCTTTGTGGAGACTAAAAAGCCCGATATCAAACTCAGCAAGCATTGATTTAAAATCATTTTGTGAAACAGGTGGTAATAGTGTCATATTATCCAACTGAAATTCTTCAATCGCTGAACGTACCAACCCTACCTCATCACCTTTACCAACTAATACAAAATGAGCATTATTTTCATCCTTAAGGTTTATTGCCAAACGCACAATATTCATCATGTCCTGTGCATGTCCAATATTGCCCCCATAGAAAAACACAACCTTATCTTCCAGACCATATTTCTTTCGATAACACTCTATATCGGATGTAACAGGTTCATTGGCTGCCCAATTATAAAGTAGCTCCAACCGTTTTCCTGTATGTACAGTTTTCTCAAACCATTCTAAATTCTTTGGCGATTGTATAGCGATAATATCAGCAGCCTGATAACTTAAATTTTCAAAATAACGGAAATATTTTGTTATGACTGAGCATTCTCTAAGCATGCCATTATCAATAACCCATTGCGGAAAAAAATCACGCAATATTAAATAAGAGGGCGAACTCCAGAGTTTTTTCAATTTTTTGACTAATGAACCCCAGAATATAGAGGGCGAATAGTAAATGATAAGATCATGAGGATTCTGCTTGAAATAACTCTTATAGGCCTTCCATGCATTATGAGACAGCATTGTTTCATTAATAGCACGCTTTATTTTACCAACACCTTTTACAGCACCAGAACGAAAGTAACCGACTGTAACACCGTCAAGATGAGATAAAGAACAACGATTATTAATTTCTACTTTTGGTGTTATAACAGTAACTTCATGTCCGCGCTTTATAAATTCTATTCCTAGCTCATGCATCATCTTGGCACCGACTTTTATACTATCGGGTAGATAATCATCTATTATTAAACATATTTTCACCGTAATACCTTATATAGGCTATTTTTGCCAAACAACACGATTTATATAATCTGTATAAGATAGTATTATCCTTAAAACCTTATCAGAGACATTGGGCATACTATAATCACTTACATGTCTAAGTGAGAAGTCATGGTTTTGTGATCCCAGTACCTTCAACCCCTGTAATATACGCTCCTTATTAAGCCCTACCATCATCACTGATCCCTCTTCCATTGCTTCTGGGCGCTCATGAGCTTCACGAATATTCAATGCAGGAAATTGCAATATAGATGATTCCTCACTAATCGTTCCACTATCACTTAAAACAGCTTTTGCATTCATCTGTAGATTTACATAATCATTAAAACCTAATGGCTTCATTAGATTGATAAGCGAATTAAAAGCAACCTTATTCTCTTCTATTTTATTTCGAGTTCTAGGGTGTGTTGATACAATAATAGGCATATTATAGATATCGGCTACAGTATTTAGTGTATCAACTAATGCATCGAAAATTCTGTCACTACCTATATTTTCTTCTCTATGTGCGGAGACAACAAAATATTTTCCGTTTTCTAATTCGAGTTCATTAATAATATTAGATGCTTTTATATCAGTAAGTTTATTATTAATAACTTCATACATTGGGCTACCAGTCTTAATGATACGATCAGCAGGGATACCTTCACGAAGTAGATATTCTCTGGCAATATCACTATAAGTTAGATTTATATCACTGATATGATCGACGATCTTACGATTAGTCTCTTCGGGAACACGCTGATCGAAGCAGCGATTACCTGCCTCCATATGAAAGATGGGGATCTGGTGTTTCTTTGCTGGTATAGCGCACAGACAGCTATTCGTATCACCCAGAACAAGAAAAGCATCCGGTTTTACTTTATCGAATAAAGGGTCAACTTTTATTAAAATATTACCGATTGTTTCTGCAGCAGTACCTAGTGCAGCATTTAAAAAATAATCAGGTTTGCGCAGGCCAAAGTCATTAAAAAAAACCTCATTCAGCTCATAATCATAATTTTGACCCGTGTGTATAAGAACCTGATCGACTGCATCAGATTCATCTAGCTTTTTGATTACCGATGAAAGACGAATTATTTCGGGACGCGTCCCAACAACAGTCATTATTTTTAACTTTTTTAACATCGTCATTTAGTGAAATTCCTGTGCTAAAAATTAATCATCATCTACTTTTAGAAAAAAGGTATCAGGATTTTCCCTATCAAAAATCTCATTTGCCCAAAGTAATAACACCATTTCGGTATCACCTGTATTCGTTATATCATGCGTATAACCTGGTATCATTTCTACAACTTCCATCTTTTTATCACTTACTTTATATTCTATTACATCATCACCATGTATCTGACGATGTTTAATACTTGCCTCTCCTTTAACAACAAGAAATTTTTCATTTTTAGTATTGTGGTAATGATTACCTCGTGTGACCCCAGGCGCTGTTGTCGAGATAGAAACCTGACCACTATCTAAGGTTTTGATAAACTCATAGAACGTTCCACGCTCATCTGCATAACCATTAAGCTCATAAGAAAACTTGTCGGTAGGTAAAAAACTCAGATAGGTTGCATAAAGCGCTCTTTCAAAACCAGTGCCAACATGAGGTATGAGTAATTCTTTTCTACTGTCTTTAAAACTAGTAAGTAATTTCTTAATCTCACCTAATGTTTTAACATAAGTTGATGAAATTCCATTAAAAAAAGGACCTCTATACTCATGTTCATTTAAGTGTTGAGCAAAATGTTCAACCACGTCATCAATATAAACAAGTTTAAGCTCAACACTTTCATTTTTTACCTGTATCGGTAAACCCCTCGTAATATTATGACACCATGTAGCAATTACTGTATTATAATTTGGGCGTGACCACTTACCAAAGACATTAGGCAGCCTGTAAATATATATGTTTGCATTACATTCTTTTGAATATTTTTCAATCGCTTTTTCACTTTCTAATTTACTTTTACCATAGTCATTATCACACTCAACCTGAGTTGATGAAGTAATTAATATAGGAATTTTTTTTCCTGTATTTTTTACAGCATCTATAATATTCTGAGTCAAACCACAATTCCCACTATAAAACTCATCAACATTGTCGGGCCGGTTAATACCCGCAAGGTGAAAAATAAAATCGACATCATTAACTTTGAAAGGAATATCTTCAGCAGTGTCCTTCCGTGAGTATGTCGTTATTTCAATATCATCAATCCTGCCTAATCTCTCCAGAAGATTCTTGCCAATAAACCCATTACTTCCTGTGACCAGAACTTTCATATATCAATCCCTCTCAAGTGAAGACTTTATAAAATCGAGTTTCATTAGCATCTCAATCATTCCATCAACATCAAGGCGTTCAGTATTCTCAGATGTGTATTCTCTATTGAGGGATATTCTCTCATCACCTTCAACAAAAAATTTAGCATAATTCAAATCCCTGGTATCAGCTGGTACTCGGTAGTAACCACCAAGATCCTCTGCTTTCACAAATTCCTCTCTACCTAATAACACCTCATGTTTCTTTTCACCATGACGTGTCCCAATAATCTTGATTTCGTTATCCGCATTAAAGATATTCTTCAACGCTTCAGCAAGTGTCAATACCGTTGCGGCAGGTGCCTTTTGAACAAATGTATCACCCTGATTGCCATTCTGAAATGCAAATAAAACAAGATCAACTGCCTCAGGTAGCGACATCATAAAGCGTGTCATAGCAGGGTCAGTAATTGTAAGTGGGTTGCCTGATTTAATTAGATCAACAAATAGAGGAATAACCGAGCCTCGGGAGGCCATAACATTGCCATATCTTGTATTACACATGATTGTACTTCTCTCGGAAATACCACGGGAGGTAGCAATTGTCACTTTTTCCATTAATGCTTTTGTAATTCCCATAGCATTAATTGGATAAACAGCCTTATCTGTACTCAGTACAATTACATTTTTTACATTGTTATTGATAGCCGCATTCAAGGTATTTGCAGTACCTAAGACGTTTGTTTTTACTGCTTCTATAGGGTAAAACTCACACGAAGGCACCTGCTTAAGTGCTGCCGCGCTAAATACATAATCAACACCACGCATAGCCGTATTAATACTATCAAAGTCCCTAACATCACCAATATAATATTTTATTTTATCATTATTGTACTTAAGTCTTAGATCATGCTGCTTCGTTTCATCACGACTAAAAACCCGTATCTCACCGATATCAGTATTTATAAACCGTTCAAGTGCTACACCACCAAATGAACCAGTACCACCGGTTATTAGTAAGGTTTTATCTTTAAACATATATATCTCCAAGAATTGCAAATAAATAGTAGTTCAGTATTACAATTATCTCTACTTAGTAATCGCATTATATGGAAATGAGAACATTATAATCTTCTTCAACTACCCTAACACCGAACAGTTTTTAGGACAATACATGGTTATATAATTCAATATAACTCATAAAGTTTTTATTTTTATTAAGATCACTCACAGCCCTATTTCTACAGTCATTACTATATTTTACTTTTTTATTAGTTTTGATTATTTGTATAGCGTTATTTAATTCAATAAGATTACCTTTTTCAACAATTAATCCACAATCTCTATTCAAGGACTCTACACTGCCACCAGTATTAAATGTAATCACAGGAGTACCACAAGCTAAAGATTCTATGTTTGTTGTTGGAAAATTATCTTCCAAAGTGGGATTCAAAAAGACATCTGCAGCAGAGTATATTTCAGACAATTCCTTAATGTTTTCAGTTTTTATGATACCAATAATATTTTCTGGCAAACGTAAAAGCTGCTTTTTAGCTAACCCTACTAAAACGATAACTTCATCAACATGTAAAGACTTAGATAACGCTATAAAGCACTCAAAACCTTTACGAGGTTGCCATTGGCTTGCAACACCAAGTATCATAAATTTATTCTTTATATTTTTCCGTTCTCTAAAATCTGATTTTATCGGTTTAAATACATCAATATCTATTCCATTAGGTATTACATGAACCGCATATTTTCTCAAAAAGCTCTTTTTTACTTCATTTTTTAACCAATGTGATGGAGTAACAATAGTAATATTATCAAGCATAGTAAAATATTTTTTCTTAAGTAGAAAATTATTTTTTGAATTATCAAATAAAATGGATGCTGGGTATGTATTTTTCTGGAGACAGTTATTACAAATCGTTTGCCATCTTTTACAACCTACATAATCATAATAACTACAATGACCGGTATAACTCCAACAATCATGTAGTGTCCAAATAACTGGCTTATTCGTTTTATAAAAATATTCAAATAGTGTTGGATAGTGTAAATAATATCCATGTATATTATGTAAATGAAATATATCTATATTAAGATTATTAACTTCATATATGAATTCTATTGTAGCCTTTTTTGAGAATAATCCATGTCTATCTAATAGTCTTGTTCCAAGACCATGAATAAACATATCATATTTATCTCCAATTTTAATAGAATTTATATCTTTATGATTCCCTCTGCCATATCCTACAAAGCTCTCATGTTTATTAGTAATTAACAAGTTATTTATATCTTTAACAATTAATCCAGTAGATCCTGTCTTGTAAATTACATTTATTTGCATAACCTTCATAGATATAAAGTTCCTGTTAGATATATACCCTAAATTTAATTCGTAGTTTTACGTAATATATGGATCAACTACTGTTATACACAATATGAGATATAGCTCCATTATAAAAAACTAACTGTTAACCCTTCGTCTTATCCTGTAATTTTACAGCCCTATATCTCTTCCAGAAAGTAACTAATTTCCATATTAGTAAAATAATTAATATAAAACTTGCAGGTTTGGTAAATGTGCTAAAATCATTCCTTACTGCTTTGATTAATGGCCAAATAATCGCTGCCGATATAAGTAAAACAAGGGGATGTCGTAATAAGCTGACATTATCAAGCCGCCCAATTATGTATCCTAACAGCATAAAAAAGACAACAACACCAAGGACCCCAAAATTCAAATATGGCTCAGCAACCATGCTAAAACCCTCGCCTCCACCAGTTCTAAATGCCCACTTGTTATACCGATAAGTAAACCAGTCAGAAGCCGATAAATCAGCTATATTTGAACCATTATTTTTCACAATAGATCTAGTTGAGCTACTTATGTTAAACCCTATATTGGGTATTATATTTTTTATAGCTAACCAGTATGTATAACCGTAGCGATAATTTTCTTGGGCGGGCACCCATTTCATTACGTATGCGACTATATTACTGGTTCCTCCTAGCTCAACAAAAATATCTTCAATTTTTGCTTGCTTAATAGAGTGACCTAAGTCAGCTGAAGTCAGCGTATCATAAGATCCAAGCTGCCTAAAATAACGCACAGCCGGAATAGCAACAATAAGAATAAGCGACACAGATATAATAACAGATTTATTTAGCCCCCTACCTGCTTTTACCCACAGAATCAAACCAATCATAAATGGAAACATAACTAGTGAACGGTACCCCATAAGTAAAATACCGCAACCAAACAATATAGCAATTGCATAGGTAGCATACCGTTGAAGTTTAGTTGTAGCACCTAGCATTAATAATATTATAGAAGACGGAAATAATATTTGAAATAATCCGAAACCTCGTGTATCACCAATTCCACCAAATATTTGACTTCGTGAATAGATAAAAATATTACCAACAGTATAAAACAACAACAACAGTGATAACATAGATGTCAAAAATAAACCTACGCCATACCACCAGCAAAGCGACCGACCTAATATAGCAGATGATGAATTAATTAATGATTTATTGTTATAAATTACAGTACCACCTGTCAATGATAAACCCATACCAAAAGATGATAGAGCCAGCATAACTAACCAACCAGCACTTTGATACCAGAAACCCATTTCTTTATCTATAAAAGAAGGAAAGTTATATAACCCTATCGCCTGTAAACCAATATGACTAAGATGGAATATAGATAAAGTAAATATTATTGCCGTAGAGATAAGAAAATAGGTATTTTTTGCTTTTTTTGTTGCTATTAAATAAACAGTAGACCAGATAATAAAAACTAAAAAAAGTAACTGCGGCCATGTATCAACCGTTTCTTTGATAAATAGAATAAAATACAGTGATAACAGAAATGAAAAAAAACTTACAATAAACACTGCTATTAATGGTAATGATGAAGTACTTTTAATTATTTTATGCTCCATACCATATTCACCATTAAGCACCTCACTCACCTGGCGGGACTTCTGCCTAATAATAGACTGTTCTGATTTTGGTTGCAGAATTAACTGTTTTTTTCTATTATGTTGCATATTTTAACGATATAGCTCTATATATTGTTTGGCCATTTGTTCGATTGAATATTTTTTTCTAAACTGTTTTATTTTTTCTTGATCTATATCCACATTCAGATTCAATGAAATTTCAAGTGCTTCAGATAATGATTTTTCTGAATCTTTTACTACCCATAGCGAATAAGGCGGTTCTAGCTCCTCTAATGGCTTAATCTTTGAAATAATACAATAGACTCCAGTTGCTATTGCCTCAATACCTGCTATCGGCAAACCTTCATATCGACTTGGCATTACGAAACAATCACATGCTAATAACCAGCTTTTAACATCATCCCGCACACCATGGAAAACTATAGATTTATCGTTAGCTGCCAGTTTCTTTAGGTCACCTATAAGATTACCTGTACCTAACAGGTGTAATACTGCATCCTTACTACTCATATCAATACCTAACCAAGACTTTATTAGCAAATCCTGTGCCTTTTGGCATACCTGAATTGAGTCGCCTGACATACGACCTATACAAAGATAATGTTTCTGATTACAAGTTAAACCAAGTTTATTCTTAAATTTTTTTGTTATATTACGATTTTTAATTTTCCAGTCAAATGTAACACCATTTTTTATTATAAAAAAATTATCTAATATAATGTTCTTGAATGCTTCATAAGTTGCAGTACCACAGGCAATTGTTTTAGCAATATTATTTTTAATGAATGCTCGTTTAGTAAAAGGGCCATATTTTATTGTTGTATTGTGGATGGTTCTAAATAATAGATGCCTGCTGAAATAAAATCTACCAACTAAATAATATGCTAATTCAGTATTTGGTGTGTGCAGATGTATATAAGCAGGCTTAATGGAGCTAATAGTCTTTAACATGCTGAGCAAACTTCCAATGCCAACTTTTTCTGTAGGGCCACAACTATATTTTATATTTGCAATATCTAATTTTTTTGAAAAGGATATTCCAGCAGGATCCGTTCGATTACTTAATACAAATAACGATACATCACAACCCTGATTTTTCATCTCAATCAGTAAATCAACGACGAGCTTCTCTGCGCCACCAGCCACAAGTGCACCAATAATATGTAATATTACTCCTTTATTCTTCACTATGTCTCACTTCCAATTTGCTAAATTTCGACCTGTTATTACTTCAAGTCTATTAATATCATTAAGGAAACATTTCTTAAGCTTTCTTTCCATATCTGGACTAATTTCGGGGTATTTATCGACTTTCATATTGAGATTAATTAATTTTGTAATAATTAAATATTTTAATTTATATGGAAAAAACATGCCTACTAGTTTCTTTATACGTGAACTACCTCTTAAAAATTTATGGAGCCCCCGATATTTCGGCATGGCTGCCTGATTATGTTTATCTTTTAATCTACTTAGAATGTTAACTTTTGAAACACCTAGAAATATAAATATATCTTCATACACTTTCTCCGGCTTAGTTATTAAATCATCATGAAATAATATTAATATATTTTCTTTATGAAAGTATTTAAGTAGCATATCAATTTGTTTGGCATATAAACCACTATCCAGATAAAGGTATTGTAGCGCACCAGTTTTATTAATTATTGAGTCCATAGCCCTTCCATCCTCAGCATTGATAGCATCAGAAAAACCAAGACCTTCAAGTCCTTCTCTAACCATATTCCAGTACAGTGAATATGCTCGTTTAACAGGATTTCTTAAAATAAGAATAAAACGTTGATTATTGGCTGGTATATTTTCTGATATTCTTTTAGCAACTTTTTCATAATACATATAATGTGGGGTAGCTTCACCAATAGCCTTATAATTTATCGACTTACTGAAATAAGTCTTAGAATAGTACTCTAAGCCTTTTGCATATAAATCATCATTACAAAAGAATTGAGGCTCTTTGACCAAGGGGAAATATATATCTGGATGATGCCTAAGCACCTCATACAAAGCAGTTGTCCCACATTTCGCTGAGCCCAGTATAAAAAAATTTGGTAATAATAAATTCTTACTCACATTGTATCTCCTGTCCAGCTATCGTTTATTAACATAACCTAAATCATAGATCAGAGAAAGATCCTATATTTTTAAGCAATTATATAAACTTATAATGATCATAACGTGGCTATTTATCAAAATAGTCGGCAATCCAGTTTTTATTATTCTCATAACCTAATTCAATAAGAACTTCACCTTCAAGTTTATCAAACAACTCACAAGATTCACGTGAAAAATAATTTTTCCAGTCACCAGCAATACCTTTTCTATGAAAGTTACTATTATCTGCATCCCCAGAATTTCTAGAAACCCCATACTTTTCCATTGTTATTGTCTTAAAATTCGTTTTGCGAACGGTATTGTAAATAGTATTAAAATCAATGGCTTTATCGAGATGGCGCATTATTTTAATTAACTGTTTTCCTGCGTCTATAAGACAATCTTCATACCTAATAATACAGATATTCGTAACATTCACCCAGCTATCGATAAACTGACTATAAAAAAACCATGGGTGTGATTTATGCAACATTTTCACCTTAAGATATTCATAAAAATCTTCCTTTAGGTCTCGATCGGGATCATGTGTAAAATAATTATATATAGCTGGTTTTTTACTTCTAGATTTATAATTAGTTTCATAGTGATAAAAAGAAACATACATATCCCTAGGGTCGCGTACAACAACAACAGGATTTCTATATTTACTTGTAAACATTTTATGTGACAAAATCACATCGTTTTTAGAAATAAATCTATCATTTATAAATAAGTCTTTATCCATATAGGTTCTTATCATATTTCGCACCCAAGATCCCCCGCATTTAGGGAACTCGACTACATGAATAATTTCAAATCTTTTACAAAGAAGTGGCATAAGGGCACCATTAGTAATATAAAATATTTTATTTTTTAAGCTTACATCTTTATTAAATATTTTATATATAGTTTTCTTATTTTTCATATAATTCCAATAATATTATTGTTAATCTTCTTAACCCTTAAATACAATGTTAGAGAATTAATGGTAAAAAGCACGACACTTCCAGCTATAACTGAATAAGCGGCAGCTGATAAACCATAAACTGGTACATACGTAACACAAACATATACAACAGTGGAAACTTGAATAAGCTGTGCTAATAACATTGACTTAAATGTGCGCATTGATGTCAACAATAACCCCATAAACTGATTAATAAAACCAAAGATACTGGCATAAATTATTAATAACAAAATATTAAAATACTGAACGAAGTCTTCACCATATACTAATCGAATAATATCGGTTCCAAAGTAAGATATAAGGACTATGAACAAGACGGAAAAAAACAATCCTAATAAAAACAAAATTAATGCCAATTGAATTATACTCGATTTCTTATTACCAAGACATATTCTCGAAACCTTAGGCGCAATTGCATTTACAATTGAACCTATAAATAACCTCCCAGTTTGTAGAAAGTACATCAACGATACAAAAATACCGACTTCTTTATATCCATAGTTAGCCTTTATGATATAAGAAGGCATATATAAACTTACTGAAACAAGCGCAGAGATAATACCTAGTGGTATACATTCTCGTATAATCAGATAAACTTTATCTGCACCTTTCGTTAAATCCAGTTTTAATTTACTTGATTTAATTAAGTCAAAGAAGACAAGGACAAGTAACCACGTTATGGAAACAAATATCAAACCTGTAAGTAATGATTTAAAAAAATATAAAGAAAATAAAATACTTATAAATAATAAACAACCACGTAATATATTTGATATTGCCACATAAGACATTTTCTCAGTTTTCTGTTGAAATGAATTTAAGATATTACTTATGGACTCTATAGATTTAAACACAAGTACAAGTAATAAGGTCCAGCCTAGGAAAGTTCTTTTATTGAAAAAAATAATATATATAATACAGCATATAAATAAAATTAACGTCATTATTACTCTTGTCGTAAAATACTCACTATATGTATACTTAGATAATGCGTCCGTGACTACAAATGTCTGCATATTCATTTGGCTAAAAATTATTAGTGGTGTAATTAAAGCAATAGAGTAAGTATAAAGACCAAGCATTTCCGTACTATCAAGTCTGGCAATTATAGCTACAGTTAACCATTGCATAAGCGCATAGATAAACCTAGCAGAGGTTAGCCAAATAATATTGCTTTTTAATTTTTTAATAGTCATACTAATAATTATTATTACGAAACACGATAACTATAAAATAATTATGCCTTTATTCTCTAATAATTAACATAATCAGCTATCAGATCTACCTTTACTTTAAATTTAATAAATATGACTATTGAACCAATAACATATTTATTACGTTATACTGTTCATTATTTATTAGACATGATAATAAGTTTAAAATCACCCGGTGATATTTTTACATTAAAATCATTTATATTTTTAATATAATCAACCCCATTATCTAAATATATAGGTGTCAGGTATTGCTTATAATTTTTGAAACTTAGATTAGATTCAAGCAACCTGTTAGAAATATTCATTACAATAAATAAAGTTTCAACCTTCGAAACATATTCACTTATCAGGATTTTATTTTGATTAGATTGCAAGGTCACTTTCTTTGACCAATAACCATAAAAAAATGAATTTTTAATACCAAAATCATCAATAATCTTTAATATTTTACTTTGTTCTTTTAGATTTGCTCCTTGAGGCCAAACCGGTACATCATGTAATAATGCTAATGCCATCACATTTCTATATGCCTGTCTTTGCGCTCTACTATTTACCCAACCATCACCTTTTTTGTGATTCGTCCATTCCACTGGTAACCAATAGTCAATTACACCATATTGCTGGTTAGAGAATCTTGCCCGAAATTCATCAACAGACAGAATTTTTAAGTAATTACCATTTTTTAAAATTCCTCTATATTGTTCGCCATCAATAGTACCAAAAGCAAAAGTATAAGCAGGAATAATTTCTCTGTTAGAATCATGCACGAATATATAACCTGGCTTATGTTTTATATAAAACAGTGTTCTTAAACGTTTCAAAAAAGATCTTAATGCCAAAATATCTAACGATGGTTGTAACTTACCATTTGAATCATACCAACCACCATTTAAAATATTTTTACTGTCATAAGGCGGGCCATGATCAAGATAAATTCCATCAAAACCTAAATTATCGATCTCATTAGAAATTCGCCAAAGTAGGTAATCAGAATATCCCTTAGCTCTTTGCGTTAGCACCTGTTTATCAAACTTGTTTGAATAAGGTGGCAAACCATCTTTAAATACCTTTTCAGGTAATATTTCCCATTGTTTCTTGTATTTTTCAAGTACAGGATCAAGTTCAGATAATACGTGCGCAGAGAAATACGGTAACCATGAAACACCATATTTTTTTCGATCTTCTGATATCAAATCTCTGTTATGAGATCGTCCTTTAAATGCTTTAATATCATTTTTAGTTAAAAGTAATTTAGTATTTCCTGGATAGTCCGTATACGGAAATGCATCATATGAAAATGCATTTGTCCACCATATTTTATATGTACTATTAATCTTTTCTTGATATTTTGACGGTGTACCCCACATAATTCTTTTTGTTCTAAAGGTCGTATCAATTTTTTTTACAGGTGTAACCAGGTAATTAAAATTAACATTGAATATTTTAGGTAAGACGTACGAATTTCCTATTAATCTTTGCTTTATTACATATTTATTATTAACTTCTTCCACTGAAGTTACATTCTGATTGTTCCAAATCCAACCTTTTGCATTATCCGCAAACCACCAAAATGAACTTATACCATTCGATATGGATATTACATTAATAAATTTACCATTATATGGAACTTTTAAAATATCATTTCTATGTTTCTGCCTTCTGATACCTTTTGCCTTATAATCCATAATTACAGAATATTTATTTTTATTGACTATAGAGACTAAATTAATACCATCAACTTTAATACCACCTGTCGAAATCACAACAATATTAACCTGTGCGACACCATCGTACTCAATTCTCGTTTTTATTATTACACTTATATCTGAATTTATCTTTATATTATTTGTAATAATCGCATGTGTGGATGTCACCTCATTGAAGTTGACTTTTTCTTTAATCCCTCTATACCTGACTCCATCAATAATAATTTCTAAATATATGCTTGAAACTAGAATGTCATCGCCAATTAAAATCTTATTTACATAATTATTCCCAGAAAAATCATAGTAACGTTTACCTATAAGTATTCCTGTTTTATATTTTTTTATTGAATCATACCCTGGTAAGACAATATCATCTCTACCTATATTATTACCCATCCAAATAGGATAAGAATTAGCTTGTATTGCTTTTGAGAACAGCAGTAAATAAATAACAAGTAATAAATACTTCACTGCCGCCTCGTTAACTTTCATGGATTTCATGGGGTCATATAATCAAAAAAGGAAACATAGGGGAAACATAGCACAAACCAAAGGGTCAGACTCGTCGATTTCACTGTTGATTAATGCAACTTTCGTCATGTTTAAACCCTGCTTAACCGGTACTTGCCGATGACTGTTTTTTTATGAATAACTAGGGTCAGGTCTCTCATTGTGAATAACTAGGGTCAGGTCTCTCATTGTAACATCATGGGATCTTGTTTTTTGAGAAACCGAAATTCAAGGGGTCGGACTCCATGAAACCTTAATTTTAGGCCACATCAGAAAGAACTTTTTCTATTTGCAACGGATATAGACCATTTTTTTGGGCATCCAAAATGGTAATCTCACCGATTCCATCCTGTGTATAACCAATATTGATATTCCAGTTTAATGATTCATC
>VAOW01017423.1_pt1 | contig 17770 bp, 9 predicted proteins | sample 3393921 | NCBI WGS metagenome assembly VAOW01 (sample SAMN08290428, study PRJNA428436) | hydrothermal vent metagenome | isolation source: Deep-sea hydrothermal vent chimney | place: Indian Ocean: Southwest Indian Ridge | depth 2742 m m | reverse complement strand
CCTCGTGAAGTGAGGTGGTAGAGGGCGCCAGAAAATTCCAGTCGGATAGGTCGAGCCATAAAGAGTAAACGATGCTTTTCATTTGATGAAGCTATAATTCTATCAGAGACGGAGTCATAAATCAAAGACCTGACCCCATAAGTTTTTTTATAAAAAAGCCCGAGTTTTTACTCTCGGGCTTTTTGGCTTTTTAAATAAAACTGATCGTTTTAGAACTTCATACCCAACATTGCGCCAAGACCGTATTGTCCCATGGCAATGGATGCATTGCTTCCCTTAACAAGTGCACCACCCGGACCAAATGCGGTTGGACCTTTAATGGTATTTACAAAAGCAATCATTACATTAACATCCAGGCTGACTTTATCCGTAAATTTATAGCCACCGCCAAAGGTTAAATGATTTTCCGGGGTTGCGGGTGCCAGCATATTAAATAATACCTGGTCGTTTGGAATGGGGGATTTGCCGTAGTTCCACCCAGCACGTAAATTAACTTTTTCGTTATACGCCCAGTCAACACCCAGTTTGTAAACGGTCTGGTTGGTCCAGCCAAAACCTAAGCCATTGGTACCGCCAAGTTTACAGGTCGATTTATCAGGCCCTGGACACAATGGAAACAAATTACCTGTTACCGCCTGATTAATAGCCGGCCCGGGGTTACCGATCGAGCGAACATCGTGGTAGCGAATCCACTGAATATCAAAGGCAACTGTTACTGTCGGAATGACATTAAAAGCGGCACCCAATGCATAGTTCTCTGGAATATCAAAGCCGCCATGTTCAGCAAAGAGGTTCGAGTAGCGTTGAAATTTATCCATCCATACCCGCGATGAATAATTCAACCCTAGTTTCAGTTTGTTATCATAAAAATTACCTAACCAGCCAAGGCGAAAGCCAGCGCCATAAGCATGATCAAAACCTTCATCACTCAAGTGGCCCGATGATTGAGTAAACCCTAAAGCACTACCACTAAACGCACTCAATCCCTGCGCCCTGAAAAACTGCACAGCAAGCACTGTTGATACACCAAACGTATTGTGTTTATTCACCCGGTATGCAACGCTCGGGATAAGTTGCATCTGTATCAATTCCACACCAACCTGGTTAGTGGGTTTATTTGTAACATTCGGGTTAAAAAAGGTGGCTGGACACGCCGTATAACCAGGCACCTGGCCAGCCAGAACTTTCTGACAACTGCTGCTATTAACACCCTGGTCATACTGTGTTTTTAAACCCGCGCCAATAAATGCAAAACCAACAACGGTATTCTTGTTCAGCTGATAGGTGCCCCCCATCGAAGGTATCAGAAACAGATTCCGATGACTCTTTTCATTGGTATAACCCAGAAGACCACTTTCATGGGTCACCGATCGCGGGGGTATAAAAAGCTCTCCACCAATATCAAAGCGTGTACCTGAGTCGATCATGGTTGCCGGGTTAAAAGCTGCTGCCATACCTCCGGTATTATTTGCCACACCGGTTCCCCCCATGGAACGGGATTTGGCACCAAAACCAATCAGGAAATACCCATTGGTTGCATTGGAAATAGCTGGCAAGCTCATGCTAATCGCCAGGGTGGACAGTAAAATTAATTGTTTGGAAAATTTCATTTATTCTCTCCCTTTAGAGAAATACCTAAATTCAGGATAAATTTGTCAGGGCAGATGCCTTTGCACCTGCCCTGACTTTTCTTATTGCTTATCGTTTATCTTTTTTGCCAAGCCGACGCAAGCCAAATAATGTAGCGAGTGCTGCAAATAAACCAAAAAAGCTCAGTGACGCAAGGCCACTTTTACCCGCAAAACCGCTGTTACTAATTTTAGTCACTGGTGCGGTGCCGACATACGGTGGCGGTGCTGGTACTGTGCCAGCCGGTCCAGCATTAAAGTTGGCGTAGAATGCCTGGAACGGGCCATCAACCATTGGGGTTCCGTTAATAAGAGTACCCTTAATAGAATGACCTGTGCTAGCAGACACTAACTTCCAGGTGGTTGTCGGATCCGGGTTCTCTCCTGCCTGACCAGCCCATAATTTATTCACATTATTTGTTGAACCATGCATATTCCAGACACCATTCTTGTCCCAGACATTCACCACATCAATATTTTTACTGGTATTCCAGTCAAATAAAATATGCGCACCTACCTGTCCCGGTTTAACCGTCATGGTAATGGCGGGGCCTGAGTTAGCAGCAGAACCAGCCGGACAACCGGTTGCACGTATTTCTGCAACGGTACAGCCTGTATCAAAGGAATAGGTACCCGGTCCAAATACACGAATGTCGTGCGCCACCCAGGTGAAACTAAAGAACTGCTGAGGTTTCTGGGATGCAATCTTCATATTGAAATTCAGATCATTTTTGTAATTACTCTGATCAGTATTGGTTGTCTGATCCCAGTCAAAGGTAACATCATTGGTACCACCAAAGACATTGCCCGTTGAATCAAGCATGGTGAAGTTACTGCCTGTGGCAAATAAGCCAACCTGGACAGCTCGTACTACCTGGGTTGCAAGGTTACCGTTTGAATCAGTAACATTATAGTAAACCTTATAGTTACCCTGTTTAGACGTATCCACGTTGCTCGCATTAACCGTATAAGTCAGAAGTCCCTTCCCTGCACCCACACCATTGCCTGAACCTGATGCGGTGATAGTGGTTAGATTACCGTCCTGTGCATCGGTAATATCCATACCCTGTTCGATATAGGGTTTACCAATTTTTAATACAACACCACCACGAACAAGTTTGATAACTGGTTGTGAGCGAGTTACATTCACTGTTCGAGATGCAGTCCCTTTATTCCCGCTTAAATCCTTCGCATCGTATGTTACCGTATAGGTAACTGTTGCATTACCTGTATCTGGTACAACATCCTTAACAGGGTTATTGGTAGTAACACCAATTGCCGTTGCATCACAGGAATCCGTTGCGCTTGCGCCCTTATCAAAATACTGAGAAGGATTCTGTAGCGTTGAACTGACCCTATTAACGATTGCTGGTCCAGCCAGGTTAATAACGGGTGCTGTTGTATCAACTACATTAACAATCCTGTCTAGAGTCGTTTTCTGATTACTTGTATTTATACAACTCCATGTTTCTGTATAAGAACCTGGTGTACCTATTTTTATATTATTAGTAGGGATAAAGGTGGGTAATGGAAGAGCACTGCTTGTTATTAAACCATCTTTATAGTCTGCACATATAGCACTCTTATCAGCATATAAAGTGGCGCATTCATGTGTTACAGGGTTATTACCATTCAACGCAATCAGCGGCGGCGCACCCGGTGAAGGTATAATAACAGTACGGGTAAGTTGCTGAGCAGGATTACCTGACCCATCAGTACAATCATATTTTATGGTGTATATCCCACCTGTAGTTGTATCGACTGTACCTGTTTGAGTTACAACAGGATTACCCCCAACTGGCGCAGCATCAGCACAGGTTGCCCCTGCATCAGTGTATGGCCCACTATTTATCGTTACTAATAGTGGGCTTTTTCCTTTTAAAGTGATTACTGGTGGTGTGGTGTCAGTAAAAGAAACCAGTGTCATACTGGTAAAATCAAAATTGGCATTGAAACCCGTAAATGGCCCAGCCTGCATGGGATAACCGCCTATGCCATTTTTTTGTACGCCCGTTGCGAAATCAAAACGATGAATGTTAGGCGTAGTATCTGGAACTGCTGAAGAGGCGTTAATATTAGCGGATGGATTCACATTTAAACAGTCATTTAGTATACAAGAAGCAACATTTGTTGTACCAAAATCAGTGGTGGCAACAGGTGTTGGACCCAATTGTAAATAACCTGAAACACCAGTAAAACCCTTCACCGTTCCAGGCGAGCTGCCTCCAACGTAGGTACCATCAGAGGCTGGTACAGCACCTGTCGCGGTTAAAGCACTGCTTGTCTTGATTGAACCATTCGCATTTAGTGTAAAAGTTGTTGGAGTGCCATCCATTTCATTCAGCAAGCCCTGTGCATCGTATGAAATTGAAACAGGTATGCCAACAGTACCATTATAATCAAAAAGCATATTAGCAAGGATAAGATTATTATTCCCACCATTTAGACCAGCAGGAACCTTATTTAAGGTAATTTGTTTAGCTGTAGCAGGCTGTGTAGGCTTATTACCAAAAAAGTCAAACGCACCAATTTCAGCGGTACCACTTTGTGTCTTGGTATTATAAGTTAACGTGCCACAGGTTGGTGTTTGAAAAGTATTTGCACCTTTACCTGTAATACTTGAGTTACTCAGTGCCGCACCCTTTGGATCTAGCATAGTAAAGAGAATTTTTGCCGCATTCGGACTGCTAGCACAAGTTGTTGTCGATGATGCCGGCCCATTCAACGTACCCCAGGTATAAATATCGGCTATTGCTAAACCAGGCATACTAGCCGCAACACCAAGCGTGGTTGTTATAGCAGCTGCAAGTATATTTTTTCGTAACTGCAGATTATTTTTTACATACATCCTTATTTACTCCCGTCTTTTTATATTTATTTGGTTTAATTGATAAAACTTGACTGATTAAATACCAAACACCACGTCTCGGTATATGATTTACGTAGTCGCTTAATTATTACCATTTATCGAAAAAATCAGGTGTTGATATTACGTAAGCCAGTCACACTACTATGAAACAGCTTTATTACTTTATTTTTATTCTTTCGGACTGCTTGGATTATCTAACACATTGGCTTGCTATATAATACGCAGCTTCTTCTTATAAAGAGGGCTAATTATGGAAATCAAAGCATTACATGTCAAGCTGTTTTTATCCTAATTGTAAGAAAAACAGGGCTTTTTTAGCACTTTTTGATGTATTGTCGATTAAGTTTACAGTTTGGTAATCGCTATGTGCCGATTTTATTTCATCCACAAAAACAATATTTCAAGTTTCAATAATCATGAATAATACCAATATACAAAAACAGGGACATAAACAAAAGTTACTGGCTAAATCTCTTTTTAATCAAGGCAATTACCCTGAGGCAGGCAAGCTATACGCACAATTATGCAAAAATTCACCTGATGCAGAAAGCCATTTTAGGCTGGGCATTATTTACAACACATTTTCTAACTTTGCACTGTCAGAGCAGCACCTAAATGCAGCATTGCTGCTTAAACCCGACTATGGCCAGGCCTGGAGCCAATTAGGTATCACGCAGGCGGCACAAAGAAAATTTGATAATGCTCTTTTCAGCTTCAAAAAGTCATTAGAAATCAACCCTAAAAATACTCAAGCGCTGAATAATCTAGGCAATCTATACAGAGAACTTGGCCAATTAGCTGAAGCAGAAAACTGTTACAGACAATCCCTGGCATTCGATAATAAAAACTTTATAACAATTAACAATATCGCCAATATTTTTCTTACTCAGTGCCAGTACGATAAAGCAGAAAAATATTATCTCCACGCAATAAAACTAAAAAAAGATTACTTTGATGCCTATTATAATTTAGGTGCAACCTATCAAAGTAAAGGCGATCACAAACTGGCAATAAAATATTATAAACGTGCCCAAAAAATCAAGCCAGATGATTTTCAGGCATTAGTCGCTATTGCCAATTCACACGAAAAACAGGGGAATCACGATAAAGCATTAGAATTAATATCACCATTGCTCGATAAAAATATTATTACCCCTGACATTGCAGACATCTACAGCAAAATATGCATAAAAAATAAAGCCTATGACAAAGGTATCAATATTGTAACCAGGTGCCTCACCATGCCCGTCAACCCGATCCATGAACAGGCACTGCATTTTAGTGCAGGTGACCTATACGACAAAAAAGGCTTATTCGACGATGCCTACAGGCAGTATTTGCTTGCAAACACAATGCGTCCATACCAGTACAATAAACAACATTATGAAAGAGCATTTGCTAACATAATAAATGTCTTTAAAGATATATCACAAAGAAATATCATCTCACAGAACGAGTCCAATATGCCTGTTTTCATCGTTGGCATGCCCCGCTCTGGCACAACATTAATAGAACAGATTTTATCCAGTCATCGCGAAGTTTGTGGCGCAGGAGAATTAGCTTATCTTGGTGAAATAGCAGAACAAGCCATTCCAGATAACAAAAACATAAGATACCCGGAATGTATAAACCATTTATCTGCTGAGAAACTGACACAACTATCAAAAAGTTATCTCACGAAAATAACCCCACATGGTGATGGCAGCAAACACATTAGTGATAAAATGCCGCATAATTTTATGTATGTAGGATTAATTAAAAAACTGTTCCCTAACTGCAAAATTGTACATTGTTTGAGAAACCCGCTTGATGTTTGCCTTTCGATATACTTTCATAATTTCAACCAGAATCATCCATATACCGATAGCCTTAATAATCTGGGGCACTACTATAATCAATACAGAAATCTAATGGCCTTCTGGCACAAACAGTATGATGATTTTATTATTGATATACGCTACGAAGATTTATTAACCAATGCAGAAGTAAATGTCAGAGATATGCTGGCACATATTGATCTTGACTGGGATGATAATTGCCTTAAATTTTATGAAAATAAACGAACGGTGAGCACGCCAAGTTATTCCCAGGTAAACCAGCCACTATATACCGGATCAGTGGAACGCTGGCGTAATTATGCTAAATTTATTGATGAGCTGAAAACTTCCGTTGATGATAAATACCTGTAAATTAAATGTACATACTAACAGGATAGATAAAAAGGCTACAATCACTTAATTTTCTAAATTTTTTTACGGCACCAGAATACATACATGCTTGCAAATGTGTCGGGGTATTTTTCCTCGAATTGTTTCCAGTTGTGTAATTCAGACCGTGCATTTTTCTCAGAAAACATTTTTTTAAACCCGTCTAGCACTGAAATATCAAGCATATCAAAACCGATAAATTCAAGGTTGGCTGAATCCAGCATAATAGCAATTTCATCAAGCTTGTAATTATTTTCATTTTCATGAAAGATCATATCTCGACAATCATCTAATGAATAAAAATCTTTAAAAGCCGAGATATTTTTTATCAACGCATCATCACCAGATTTCATAATTTTTAGTCGAAACTGACGTATTTCATCATCAGAAATATGGCGAGTAAAATCATCATAGATCGATTTAGCTTTAATAATATAACGTCTACCTAATTGACTATAAAAACCAAGATTCATTAACCCACCGGGTTTAAGCACATCAACCAGACTCTGTAAACCAGTTAACGGCTTCTGCATATGATGCAAAACACCCACGCTTTCAATAATATCAAAGGTTTTACCTAAATCGGCAATTTTAAGAATATCCGCCTGTCTGAAATCAATGTGTTCAAGACCATACCCCATTGCTTTTCTTTTCGCGAAAGCAAGGCTTCTTCTACTTAGATCAATGGCAAGCATGGTTTTATGTTTTATACGCATAGCCGACTGTATAGCGTGGCTGCCCGTCCCACAGCCTGCTATCAAGATATCAGGTTGTGCAAATGCCAGTTCAACCTTATCAGCAGATGATGATACCTCCCGAAGAATTGCACAAACAGGTTCCGGTTGCTGTATTGTAAGGCGTTGCCAGACAGGGTATGGGTTACTTTCATACTGATTTTGTACTGTAAGGGATATATCATTATTTATTTCTGCTGAGGATTCAATATTTTCATACAACTGATTCTCGATAATATTGTCTTCAAGCTGTAATGTTATTAGTTTGCTGTAGTTCTCTGTGTGATGACCCCTGTCAACAGTCAAGTTATTGCTCATGTATAGTTCGTACAGTGATATATACATCGAAAGATAACAGGCATCGTGCCAGCTGAGTATTTTTGTTTTATTCAGCCTGTCAATACAGTCATTAATCACCTGTTGTTCAGCATCGGTTACCGTATAAACATAACCATTAATATAACTTCGAATTGCTATCGCAGCACATAAATCAGCTCGATTATTGTCTGTAACCCTGTCTTTATCATAAGATAGTAACAATGCACGCCGCAGAATAATTAAAAAATGCTCAACCGCATAATCAGTTATCGGGAGATTGATAAAATACTGCTGTAAAAGCTTACACTGTATTATTTTTATAAGATCAGCTTTAATTTCCTCTGCAAAATAAATTCCGTTCTCTTCACCTGTCTTACTGCAAAGCGCATTGATAACAGGTTCATTACATTTTATTATTTCAAAAAATATTACAGACAAAGCCTGTGCATCAGTTTCCTTATCAGTCACAATCGTCAGTATATTCTTTTGAGTCACTGCATCAATATGCTCAATACCTGCTGACGAGACTATCTGAATATAACCCTGTTTTACTTTTGGCTTATAATGTAGTTCTAAACAGTTATTAATCGTTTTTATCGCCTGTTTCTTATCCCCGGTTTTATCCAGTAAAAAGGCCAGGTTATAATTTGCGCTGAGTGCGTCTGGCATTATAGAAAGTGATGCCTTATATGCTGCTATTGCCTCGTTAAAATCACCCCGCCTGTCTTCAATAATACCGATATTATGCAAGCACTCCGCAGGATTAATATTGCAGGATATACACTGCCTGAAAACAGCAATAGCCCTTTCATTTTCAAACCGGTTCATGTGTGATTCGGCCAGTTTGATTAAAATAACCGGCGCCTGTGAAATAACCATTTCAGACACTGATTGAATAAAGTGGATACAGTCACTGTATCGCCCTTGCGAAAATAATGCCGACACATGCAACAGAATGATCGCTGTATTACGTGAGTCTTTTTGTAGAATCTGTGCAGTAAAGTCCAGTACATCCTGATAGTTCTGTAGCTGCTCACTGGCAACCGCTGCGTTGTAAATTGCTCGCACATTGCCAGGATCAAGCGTTAATACTTTTTTGCATTTATCTACCACAGAGGAAAAATCAGACTCGGCTGCACTAATTGCCGCAGACAATAAATTTGCATCAACATTATCCGGGTGAATAGAAATATATCCGGTCAATATTTTTTTTGACTGTTGTATATTACCCGTCTGAAAATACTGTATTGCTGATTGTATATCCTGTTGTTCTAGCATGATGTCTATGGTTACTGCAATTTGATTTAATTTGATCTATTATCTTTATCTATACATCTTTATCTATACATCTTTATCTATAACATCCAGTAAAACCGATTCAAATTTCTGAGTAAATGTTTTACTATCAAGAAGTGATGATATTGACATTTCATGCCTTAACTGGCTATGCAGTTGTTTCAGCTTATTGACATCATTTGCCAGATTCGTTGCAATTTTTATATACTGCTGCGGGTTTTCAGCCAGAAGCTCGGTCTTGCCAAGTGTCTTTAAAATAGATGCGCCAACTCTACCGGCATGGCATGTACCATTAAGGCATACGACTGGAACTCCCATCCACAACGCCTCAAAAGTTGTTGTAGTGCCATTATATGGAAAGGTATCCAGTGCAATATCAATTCGGTTATACCTCTGCAAATGCTCAGTGGTTGTATTTGAATAGCTCAATAGTTCAAGTCTCGATTCATCAATACCTGCATTATTAAACCGCTTAATATGATCTTTTTTTATTTCTGTATCAGTATACTGCTTTGCTTTGATACAGAGTTTTGAATCAGGTACTTCTAACAATATTTTTGACCAGATAGCAATAACATCATCTGTCATTTTAGCCAGATTATTGAAGGAGCCAAATGTGACATAAGTATTTTTCACAGCAGATGATTCAGAAATACCAGGGCTATCTTCGTAAGGCGTGTAACCAAGAAAGCAGGGTGTCATATATACAGGAGATTCAGACATCATATCTTCAGAACCTGACGGGTCAGTCGTATTATCAACAATTCTATAATCTACTGAGGTCAGCCCCGTTGTGTTTGGATAACCAAGGTATGTAATCTGTTTCGCTGCCGGTTTTAGTGCAAACATTAGCAATCTATTACCTGACGTATGCCCACAAAGATCAATCAGTATATCTATACCATCACGTTGAATAAGATTTGCAAGGGCTTCATCATCTATCATAGTAACATCACGCCATTTATCCGCAGAAGCCTCAAGCCTTTGTGTCACCTCATCCCTGTTTTTTACATCAGAATAACAATAATTAATTACATTCTGTTTATTTGAATATTTCAGCAACCCTTCGATGAAGCAAGCTACAGAGTGCGCTCTGAAATCCGGAGAGACATAACCAACTTTCAGTATTGCGCTTTTGTTATTTTTTGATGGGATATTTGGAAGGGGCTTTATATCCTTTTCGATTCGCATTGCCCATGCAAAGTGTTTATCTCTAATTTCAGCATCTGAATAACGATTTGTATAGTTAAGTGACATTAACCAGTTACTGCATGCATCATAATATGAAGGTTTAATATTACAGGCATGTGAATATACCTCCTGTGCAATATCGGGTTTGCCACTTAAAAGGTATAGATTGCCTAAATTAACAACTGCTTCAACAAAATCCGGATTTTCGTTAAGCACCTTTTTGTATAGAGACGCTGCCTCAGTATATCGGCATACTGTTGCCAGAATTTTGGCATAATTATAGGTAATTATTTCGTTATTAGAATCAAGCTGATACGCTTTTTCAATTAAGCTTAAAGCAGTCGAAGCATTATGAGTTTCTTCGTACAGTAGAGCTAAATTTGTTAACGCTTCTACGGCCTCAGGGTCGATTATTAATGCCTTTTTATAGTAATTTTCAGCTTCACTCTGCGTATTACACAGACCATACATACGACCGATGTTGATATAAACATCGGCCTTTCTGTAGCCTAGTTCAATGGCTCGATTATAGTATTGTATCGCATTATCCGTATTGTTCTGACCATCATAAAGACCTGCCAGCCTTAGTGTAACATCCTGCTGTTGGGGGCTAATACGCAAAGACTCAATACATGCGGACAGGGCGGATTCAATATTACCCAGTTTCTGCTGTGCAATGGCCATTCCGCTATAAGCCTGAAATGCATCGGATGATAGGTCAATAACCTTTTGATAGTAATCAACAGTCGTGACATAATCCTGTCTTTCAAGACAAATGTTACCCAATTCATATAATGCCGCTGTAAAATCTGGCTGTAACTGAACCGCTTTTTCTAATGAAATGAACGCATCATTGGTTTTGCCCTGCCCGCGTAGTGCAACTGCCAGATTATAATAGATTGATGGAATAGAATCATTAAGCTCAAGTGACTTTCTACAATATTGTTCCGCCGCTGAAAAATCCTGCATCTGCCCACATATCGCGCTTAGCATGAACCATAATTGCGCATCATCAGGGTGTTGTTGACAGAGATTAAGGCATTCTGTTCTTGCACTTTGTAATTGACCTGCATTGACAAAGGCCATGATTTTATTTTGAATCTGAATCATAGTATTTTACTAATTAAGCATTTTTAGACCGGGTTAAGCGTAGCAGGCAGTAAATTAACCTGTGCAAACAAACAGGAGAAACAAATTCTGCCACATCAATTATATATTCTACTTGAGTTGTTGTTATAATCTGTATTTTGGCTATAATATTTCTCAAAACGAATCCTCATAATAATATAAGCCACTGTTTTTATTAGCATAGCATATATAAAATAAATACATATTCAGATTACACATGCCACTCTCAGCACATAAGATACAAAAACTAAAATACGAACTACACCATCTTATTCAATCGACACAATATAAAAAAGTCGAAAAACTCTACCCTAAATATAAAAATCAAACCATAAGTGACATTGATATCTGGCGGTATTTCGCTGGAGCACTTTCTGAAAGAGGGAATTTTACAGAACTTGCTAATTGTTGCCGTAAAATTTTAAATAAAACAGGTGATGACTTTCAGGCAAGGTATGCATTGGCTGTTGCACTACAAAATACAAACCAGCCGGATGAGGCAATCAGGCAATATGAAAAATTAATTGAAATCAAACCTGAGCATATTGATACACGAATAAACCTCGCACAGATCATGCAGGCTACAGGTAATTATACAGGTGCCTTACAGCAGTTATTATTTGTTTTTTCGAAACAACCGAAGAATAAAAAAGCACTCTTTATAACTGCCCAATGTTATTACGAACAGAAGAACTATGTGGAATCTGAAAAATATTACCTTGGCTTTATCAATCTGGAAAAGGATAATTTCAATGCCATAAATAACCTGGGGCGGTTATACGAAGAAGCAGGCAGACCAGAAATGGCGATTAAAAAATATAAAGAAGCTTTACAAATTAACGATAAAGTAGCAATAACCCATCTAAATCTTGGAAAAGTATTTGTAAAGGTAGAAAGGTTCTCCGAAGCTGAGAAAGAATTCTTAAGAGCAATCGAACTAAACCCCGGTCACCCGGAAGCCTATTTCAACATAGGGAAAATCTATAATAATAACAATGCGCTAAAAATGGCTAAAAGTTATTTTTTAAAATCACTTGATGCAGATATTTCAGCCTATATGCCTAAAGCTGATGAATTTATACGCACCGTTAAGTTTTTCCTTGCTAATATAGAGGATCCTGAATTATTTAATGAAGATAAAAAAGAGTTTGTTGCCGATCTCTTTGATGGTTATGCCGATAAATTTGATGAACACCTGGTCAAAGGCCTGGAGTATAAAACACCTGGTATAATCGGCGGTTTATTAAAATCCCATATAACAAAAAAGAACAACACTACTATGGATCTTGGCTGTGGAACGGGCCTGTGTTGTAAATATCTGAGAAATATTTCAATTGATATTACAGGTGTTGATCTATCGCCGGGTATGATCGAAAAGGCAACCGAATTAAATTGTTATGATCATTTACTTGTTGGCGAAATAACTGAAGTGGTGAATAAGTTAAACCGTATTTTCGACCTTATTATTGCCGCAGATGTATTTGTCTATATTGCATCACTTGCGAATATTTTTCATGCTTGCCATTCAAACATGAATATAGGGGCTTATTTTATCTTCTCTACTGAAACATTACCTGATGAATTAAACGATAATTACAGACAATTTGAATCAGGTCGGTGCAAGCATTCAACCAGCTATATAAATCAACTTATTAATGAAACAAATTTTCAACTTATAGAGCATAAATTTTGTACATTAAGAAAAGAAAATGGAAAAGAAGTTAAAGGTTGTATAACCGTTCTAAAAAAGGATGCCAACTGATTAATAAAATTCGAATATGAAATCAAATAATATTTTAGAAGATGCAAGGCTGGCATTAAACAAAGGGGATATCGCAAACGCTCGCCAATTCATTTATAGAATAAAAAATTACAGGAATAACCCCGAAACATTGTACCTGCTAGCACTCTGCCATGCGATGAACAATGAATACAGTGAGGCTGAAAAATTATTTTCTGGAACCATAAATATTTCACCCCCTTCTGACGTCCTTCTCGGAAATCTTGGATTAGCACAACTTCATCAACAAAAAATTAAGGCGGCAATAAAGTCATTTCTCGGTGCCCTTAAAATTAACCCTGATTATTATGATGCACTTGTCAATCTTGCATCATGTTATGACCATGTTAATAACCTGGAGAATGCAATTGTATATGCCAATAAAGCCCATAATATAAACCCTGACAACCCCGTCATTCTTAACATTCTTGCCAGACAGTCGATGGCTTCCAATAATACTAAAAAATCAATTATTCTTTTCACTAAATCACTCAAGTTACAAACTAACCAACCACAAATATACACACAGCTGTCTAATGCATACCTGCTTACAAAAAATTATGATCTAGCTGAAAATATTCTGATTAAAGGACTGAAAATCCTGACAGAAAATCTGTATTTGTTAAATTCCCTTGGTGTTTTTTATGCATCCAGAAACAGGCATCAAGAAGCCATTAAACAATTTGATAAAGTGTTAAGTAAAAATAATAGCAACACAGTTGCTATCGCATCAAAAATCAGAAGCTTAACAGCATTACAGATGTTCGATCAGGCGTATAAACATATTATTAGTGCATATAACCAGCACCCAGAAAATACTGATATATGCACTGAACTTATCAATTATTATATTTTAAACAGAAAATATAAAGACGCATACAACACATCTTCGTCTTTCCTGAAAACATTAAACCCACAATCTTTATTGCCCGGAAACATTGCTCTTGCACACAGCATCGCATGCCAACAAACTGACAGACTTGACGAAGCTAAAATAACACTCGAAAATGTTATTAAAAATAACTATATTGAACGTAATTTACAGGAAAGCATATATTATTCGCAAGGTGAAATATTAGATGCCATGCATCTATACGATGAGGCTTTTAAAAGTTATAAGGCCGCGAATATAGTCATTAAACAAACCACTGATATAGATTATTATGAAACTATTCTGGAAGATTTAGTCAACACCGTTGACAGATCATTTCTTGATAAGATTGGCACATCAGATAATCTGTCATCCACACCAATTTTTATTGTTGGCATGCCAAGGTCAGGAACATCACTGATAGAACAAATAATATCCTGTCATCCTGATGCGTATGGTGCTGGTGAATTAACTGATTTATGGAAAATCGGAAACACCATTAGCGGTGCAATGAATATGCTTAATTATACTAAAAACTTTTCAAGTCTTTCGAAAAGCAAACTAAACGAATTTTCCAATAATTATCTAGAAACAATAAACAAACTATCTAATGGCACAATTCGTGTGACCGACAAGCTGCCGCATAACTTTATGCACATTGGGTTAATAGAGTGTTTATTTCCTAACGCAAAAATCATTCATTGTCGACGACATCCATTAGACACCTGCTTATCTATCTATTTTAAAAGATTTAATGACAATCATGTCTACGCAAAAAACCTTAAAGAAATTGCCCGTTTCTATAAAAGATATGTAACGCTAATGGATCATTGGCTCAAGGTTTCCAGACTGCCAATTTTAACTGTTGAATATGAAAAGATGGTTCGCAACCAGAAGCATGAAACACTAAACATCATCAAGCACATTGATCTTGACTGGACAGATAAAGTCCTCATGCACCATGATTCAAACAGAATCATAATGACACCCAGCCAACACCAGGCCAGCAAGCCTATCTATACCGATTCAGTGTACCGATGGAAAAACTATCGGAATCACATACAACCACTAATCAACGTTCTGGGTGACCCGGAAACATACACGCAATGAAATACAATCTTCATTCTGGCTATAACGAAGTTTTAAATCTTACGCGTAAAAATAATTATAAAAAAGCAACAAAACTTTGCAAAACACTGCTAAAAAAATACAAACATGAAGAAAACTTGTGGCTTCTACTCATTGATTTACTACATAAATCTGACTGTTACACAGAAATCGCCAGCCTGAAAAAAACAATCCATAAACTCTTTCCGGCTAACCATAGATTTCGCATTATCCTGGCGGATAGATATAGTCAATATGGATACTATGATCTTGCCATTGATGAATACCGCAACATCATATCCTCAGGGAAAGCTGAAATCACTCATTATATTAAACTTGCGTCACTACTTTTTCATACTCGACGATATAATGCTGTCATCACAACACTTAACGAGGCATGCAACTATTTTACAAAAACCAGTAAACTTCATCTTATGTTAGGTGCATCGCATCATGCACTCCAGTCCCCTGATAATGCGCTTATCCATTATACCAAAGCATACGATATTGATTCTCATAATATTGATGCCATAACCGGCATCGCTAATATTCACTTTCTGCGTCGTGAATTTGACACAGCAATCACTTTATTAGAACCCATTATTAGCACAAACCCACCGGTATCGGCAATTATACTTTACTGCCAAATCTGCACAGAAAATAAAAAATACGATTATGCTTTAAAACTCATACAAAAAACATTAATTAATCAGACAGTTGCTAGCAATCAACTATCCATGCTTTATTTTGAATCTGGGAAAATACATGATGCGCTAGGAAATTATGAAACGGCTTTTATTGATTATAAAAAAGGCAATGATCTGATTAATCCTGGTTTTAATTACTTAGCCAGTAGTCAATATTTTGAGAACATAAAAAAGATATTTACCCGTGACTTTATACGGGAACATCAGATAAATTCAGCAAGTGAGCGCTTAATTTTTATTGTCGGTATGCCACGCTCGGGAACATCATTAGTTGAGCAGATACTCGCTTCTCATCCAGACATATATGGTGCTGGCGAGCTAAACCTGTTAAATGATATGGTGAAACAGCCCCCGCAAAAAAACAGTAAAAACACATCTTTTCCTGATTGCGTCATCAATTTATCGAATGCTGTGCTGAATGAAATGGCAGAAAACTACCTTTGCTATATAAATAATATAAATACTGAAGAAGACTACATCACCGATAAAATGCCGGATAATTTTCAATATCTGGGGCTAATCAATCTATTATTTCCACAAGCAAAAGTCATCCATTGCACTCGTGATCCTTATGACACTTGCTTGTCCTGTTATTTTCAACAATTTAGTGGGGATTATCCCTATAGTTATGATCTGGAAAATCTTGGCTCGTATTATAATTTATATCAACATTTAATGAATTACTGGTCAGATACCCTTACCATTCCGGTATATAAGTTTGAATATGAAACACTTGTAGCCTCACCAGCAAAATCCATTAGCGCATTGCTGGATTTTTGCAGTGTTAAATGGGATGAATCCTGCTTACAATTCAATCAAACCAAACGGACGGTAACCACGGCAAGCGCACATCAAATAAATCAGCCGCTATATAAAAAATCAGTTAATCGCTGGAAAAATTATCAAAATCACATACAATCTTTAACTAAAATTCTCGATGACTGCGACCAGATTACGTAGTTTCTTACTATATAGAGAAAATATTTTAACAATGTTCAACATTTGTCAAGACAGTGACAAGTTCCTTTCTGGTGTCCACAAGGTAATATCATGAAGTTAGACTGATCACCAATCGTATTTTTCAAAATATTCCAATATTCAATTTTGTCCGTACCAACTGTTAAACTCAACATAACTCTTAATTTGTCTGTTTGTTCGTATGGTTCGGTTGCATGATGAAAATTATCCCCAAAAATCACAGCTTCATTCATTTTGTAATGATATTTACATACTGTTGAAGACTCATTTTTATAAATCAAATTACCGTGTGAGTCATCCAGTTCAAAAAGTGGCGTAATCAATGTATAAGCATTTGCGCCATTATAATAATCGACATGCCAGGTTTCTCTGTCCATTTTATTTCCTACCACAAAAAAACCACAATACACACGAAGTTCCTTTTTGTAATCCACCAATTGTTTTATATCATCAAAAATATCAAGTGAGCGGATAAAAGACCTGAAAATATTATAGGTACGAATGTTGTTATTAGATATCCATAATAAAGGTGTAGCTCCATATGAAACAATATGGAACTGTATATCCTGCCCGCTAATTTCGACGTTAATCTTATTTTTACCAGACAATAAATAAGAATTACTTTCGGCACTAAGGCCTGGCCTTAAGTAGGTATCAAATATTTTTCTCAACCTGTCCAGTAAGGAATCATCAAATGACACTGTATAGGCATTGAGGCTAGGTGAAAGTTTTTTAAGTCGTTTCATGTTCACAAAATATCAATAAAATAACAGGACAAACATTACCACTTTCTTCCATTAACGTAAACTTTCTCACTTTATAACAAACACAGTATAATGGGCAGGAGGTACACCCCGGCGGATTTCAAGAGAGTTGTCGCCTAAAGTTAAAAGTTATGCCGCCAATGTCTTCTGTTTCTCAGGATTAAGTAATACTTCATCTACTTTATCCCAATT
>VAOW01001488.1_pt1 | contig 17779 bp, 21 predicted proteins | sample 3393921 | NCBI WGS metagenome assembly VAOW01 (sample SAMN08290428, study PRJNA428436) | hydrothermal vent metagenome | isolation source: Deep-sea hydrothermal vent chimney | place: Indian Ocean: Southwest Indian Ridge | depth 2742 m m | reverse complement strand
CCTCTCTCCCACCGCCGGCACCATTGCCGATGGCACCAAAATTTACCGTTACAGGCAAACACCCTCTTATCTTTTCGGTGGTGAGGCAGGAATCCATGTTCATCCGGAATCCATTCCCTCGCTACACCTGAAAGCGGACTACGCCTACATTTATGCCCGAAAACGTTCGGGTGGCTATCTCCCGTTGATTCCGGCCAACAAGCTCCATTTCGAGATTATGGTTCGGAAAAACAAATGGAAAACGTTACGCACTTCCTTCGTTAAAGTAGCCTGCGACTATGTTTTTGCTCAAAATCACGCCGCTGAATTTGAAACCACTACACCAGGTTATTTCCTGCTCAACGCCGGTATCGGAACTGACTTAACCGTCAAAAAACAGATTTTCAGTTTCAGCCTCATGGCTGCTAACTTGCTCAACACGCAGTACATGAGCCACCTCTCTACATTGAAAAATGTGGGCATTTATAATATGGGACGGAATATTTCATTAAACATTCGCATACCTTTTGGGATTAAAAACTAAGGAATTGGTGATTCGATTATCAGGCAATAGCCAAACAGTTATCAGTAACTTATTGTCACTTTCATCACTTGGCCACTTTGTCACTCCATTCATCATTATTTCATTCAACATTTCTCTAATTCCCTATCTTTGCCTCTGTAAAATTCATCCTAAAGCGGGTAGCAATATTTTCCTTGACATGCAACATATCGATGGAAAATATTTACCATGAACAATAAGAAATGAAGATGCCTGATTTTTTGACATTTATAAAGCAACTAACGTACAACCTGGCTCTTCCCCTGCCGGGCGAGGCGGCACAAATGTCTATGGCTCCTGTTACACGGAAAGAAGCCCTCAGCGAGTATCCCGGTTTAGATAGGACAAAACCGAGTGCCGTGCTGGTTTTGTTCTATCACGACCAACAACAGGTGAAGTTTGTGCTAATCAAAAGAGCCACCTACAATGGCGTCCACAGCGGGCAGATTGCATTTCCGGGCGGTCAACACGAACCAACTGACCCCGACTTGAAAACAACCGCTCTTCGTGAAGCAAAAGAAGAAGTCGGAATAAATCCGGAACAGGTCCAAATTATAGGTGAACTGACAAAAATGTATATCCCTCCCAGCCATTTTGATGTCTATCCTTTTGTGGGATTCGTTACAGAAAAACCTGATTTTAAAGTGGACAATACGGAAACGAAGGAGGTGGTTGAAGTAAAATTAGAGGACTTCCTGAACCCCGCAAGCCAAACCGTCAAAACCATTCATCACCGCACCGGAAAAGATATTGAAGTTCCCTGTTTTTATCTGAATAACAAAATTGTATGGGGTGCTACAGCTATGGTTTTAAGTGAATTACTGGCAGTCATCAAAAGCAGCTAAACTATTTCTAACTTTAAGTAGTATCTGCAAGAAAACAACAAATATTTTACCCGTGGCTGATGCGAAAACGTCAAGGTCAAAGCGGACGATGTCTTGAAATGTAAGAATTTACTGAAGTAAGTAACTAAGTTTCGAGACAAGTCCAACGAAGATATCAGCGTTTTCGGGCAGACACTAAGTACTTTAGGCACTTCACTCTTCAGGTATTTCCAAATGATCTACCTGTACCCCGGCCCGGTGGAGCAAAGCCAGACCATCGGTAATCCTGTATTCGCGGTCGTAAACCACGCGACTGATTCCCGCCTGGATAATCAGTTTTGAGCATTCCACACATGGCGAATCGGTAATGTAAAGCGTTGCTCCCTCGCTGCTGTTGTTCGATTTGGCCACTTTGGTTATGGCATTGGCTTCGGCATGAAGCACATACTGCTTGGTTCTGCCCGTCTCATCTTCACAAACATTTTCAAAGCCGGAAGGCGTGCCATTGTAACCATCCGAAATTATCATTCTGTCTTTCACAATCAACGCCCCAACCTGTCGCCGTCGGCAATAGGAATTTTTAGCCCATACATGTGCCATTATTAAATAACTCCTATCAAATTTTGCCACTTTATTTTCCATTTTCAACATTCTTCATTTTGTCGCTAAGATATTAAAAAATCATCCATACCAACCTCTTAAATTAATACATTTGCCAATAGAATACAGAAGACTTTATAGTTATGTCAGAATTCATAAACAACACTGAGCTAAGGATAAAGCATCTTCATGCTTTCGTTCATGGGATTATTCACCAGCGGGAAAAAGGAGCTGAGCTTATCAGAAAATATAAAGATGCCATCGAGCATGTTCAACCTTTTGATGTTGTGGTTGTGGTGGATGCACTTATGAAAGAAGAGCCCAAAGATGATGCGCTGAAACAACTGAAAAAAGGTATAAACCGTTCGCTGAATATGCTTTATAAAGGACTGGTATCAAGAGAAATACCCGATTATAACACAAAAAAAATTTTCAGTATTCTGCAGCAGGAAAATAATGAGCTGAATAACCGGCTTATTGCCATACGTCCTTTTATAAAGGCCTTCAATGAAAAAAATGCGGACAAACAAAGAATTACAAACTCCCTCGTGGAAATAAAAAAACGGGTGGAAGCCTTACAGGATTTCAATTTACATTATATTAAAGAAGAGAATATTTTGTTTCCTCATGTGGAAAACCATTTGAAAGAATACCGGTGCCTGTCGCTCATGTGGTCTTATCACGACGACATCAGAAATCTCATAAAAGACACGGTTGCAATCATCGAAAACAAAAATACCGACCTGAAACAGCTGAATCACCTGCTCGGCGACCTGTTTTTCAACATGTATGCCATCCGGTTTCGTGAAGAATATATTCTTTTCCCTGTTATTTTCAACCATATTCCCGAAAAGGAAATTCACGACATGCTCGAACAGGCTTTTGATGTAGGTTTTGCGTTCATTGCGCCTCCCTCCAAAAATATTTTAGAGAAAAATCAAGCTCCATCCGGTGCAAAGAAAAGTGAGACTTTTCTGAGTATTGATGACCTGGACGATAAGTTGCTCGATTTTGACACGGGACGGCTAACCATAAAACAGGCTATCGTAATGCTGAACCACTTGCCGGTGGATGTAACTTTTGTGGACGAAAATGATAAAGTTTGCTACTTTTCCACCCCCGGAGACAGGATTTTTCCCCGTTCAAAAGCCATCATCGGGCGGCTGGTAGAAAACTGCCATCCGCCCTCCAGCGTACATATTGTGAAACAATTGGTGGATGATTTCCGTACAGGTAAAAAGCAAAAAGAGAGTTTCTGGATTCAAATGGGAGAGAAATTTATCCTGATTCAGTATTTTGCACTGCACGACAAAGGAGGCAACTTCTGCGGTACGCTCGAAGTAAGTCAGGATGTTTCGGATATCCGGAAATTAGAAGGTGAAAAAAGATTGACGGAATAATTTTGCCCACGTTGCCTTGATATCCTTAAAGAGATAGAATGGTGAAATAGTTGGATTTCAGGTTAATGAGAACCTGAAAGGCCACAAGCAGAACCGCTGTTATCGCTACAGCTTATTTACCAGTGTTAAGAGATGCTCAATGTCAGCATCGAAGCCGGCAGCCATCTCGGCCGGAAATTTTCCGAAGCCATTCATACGTTTTGAGAGCGAGTCATTCAGAATTTCCCAGGCCTTGGACTTACGCGAGTTGAGAAAATGACTCTCCACCATCTCCTGTTTTGTAAGTTGATATTTTTCGGCAAGCCGGGCAATTTCTTTCTCAATCTCATCCACTGCCTGTAAAGTTTTCTTCCGTTTCCTGTCATCGAGGTCCGTTTCAATCTTCTGCATAAGCAGTTGCCGGTCTGAAGTCAGCACATCTCTAACCTCTTCCGCCAATTTCTCAAGAAGATAAATGGAGGAAGAGAAAGAACGTTTGTGATTGGGCTGTAACTTAATATTTTCCATAATACTTATCTTTCAAATTAAAAATTAAAATGCAGACTAATTCCTTTGTAAGCAGGGGCATTAGGCAAGTCGTAAGGTTGAATAACGGGTGTTATATCAAGCGACAGGTTATTCGAAATATTCCAGTGCGACAAATGGGCATCCACGTTGGCATCAATCATTTGCAAAAGATACCACGCCCCTCCAATTATATAGGAAAGCTGCATGTTGCGGCGATAGTAATCACGAATCATTTTTAACGTTGTAGCGTTATATTTTAGGGCAAACGGATTTTGGCAATCGGGATTGGTAGCCTGACAATCATAAGCATTTTTAAAGATTCTGTATTCATTCCGGTTGGTGATGGCAAAATAGCCTATAACGGCAAAACCTGCATAAACAATAGGTAATTTCCAGTATTTGTGATCGTAAATCTGTCCCAGACCCGGGACAATACCCATGATCATCGCTTTTTTCGGATCACGTGGCGGATACTTCAACGTATCACTTTTACTTTTGTGTTCTTTATTTTTGTTCAAAAACGGATGGGCGGATGCGGGCGTAATAAATGTCAGACTAAAAACAGCTAACAGGCACGCAAACAGTATATTTTGCAGTTTATTGGCATTCACAGAATTATTTTTTCTCAAGAACAGAAACGACATGATCGAGCCCTTCGTCATTTTTGAACAAAATAACGATACTTCCCGCACCTTTATTGTTCCTTTTCAAACTCACTTTTGTTCCGAACAACTGACACAGGTCAGCAGAAATTTTTTTGTATTTCTCGGGCAGAACACTACTCTTTACCCTTTCCTTTTTGCCGGTAGGATGGTTTATCTCGCGCACCATTTGCTCAATTTGGCGGACACTCAACTCTTCATCCAAAATGAGTTTTAATAACCGCAATAGTGTCCCCTCGTGTTCAATAGAAAGCAGCGCGCGGGCATGTCCCATGGAAATAGTACTATCGCGCAAAGCAATCTGTACTTCCGGAGGTAACTTTAACAGACGCAGGAAGTTTGTGATGGTCGTCCGGTTTTTCCCGACTTTCTCGCTCAGCTTTTCCTGGGTCAGATCACACTCATCGATGAGCCGTTTGTAGCTAATGGCCACCTCAATAGCATTCAGGTTTTGACGATGAATATTTTCAATCAGTGCCATTTCGAGCATTTGCTCATCGTTAGCTACACGGATAAAAGCAGGAATGGTTTTCAGTCCGGCAATTTTTGAAGCTTTCAACCGGCGTTCACCGGCAATCAGCTGGTAGTGCTCATGTCCCATTTTCCGGACGGTAACCGGCTGAATAATACCCTGAGCTTTAATTGATTCCGACAGCTCCCGAAGCATCATTTCATCAAAACCACTCCGCGGTTGGAAAGGGTTGACATCAATCTTATCAACATCCAGCTCGGCAATGGCGCCGGCGACATAATTTCCGGAAATATCTTTGGAAGTAATGTCCGTATCAGGACTTCTGAGAATGGCATCCAACCCTCTTCCCAACACTTTTTTTGTTACTTTATTAGTTGTCATCCGTCGTGTTTATTTGTCTGTCCGAATTTTTTATGCCGGTCATATCATTCTTTTGCAACAATTCTCTCGCAAAGTTCAGATAATTTATGGCCCCTGTACTCTGTGCATCGTGCATGATAATGGATTTACCAAAACTCGGCGCTTCGCCGAGACGGGTATTTCTATTAATAATAGTATCAAAAACCAAATATTGAAAGTGTGTTTTCACCTCTTCAACTACCTGTTTTGAAAGCCGCAGACGTATATCGAACATAGTCAACAGGATTCCTTCAATATCCAAATCAGGATTCAAATTACTTTGTACTATCTTAATGGTGTTAAGCAGCTTCCCAAGCCCCTCCAACGCAAAATACTCACATTGTACCGGAATAATAACCGAATCGGCAGCTGTAAGAGCATTGATGGTTATCAGGCCGAGTGAAGGAGAACAGTCGATAATGATCATATCGTACTTGTCGCGAATCTTATCAATAACACGTCGCATTTTCTTTTCGCGGTTGGGCATATTAACCATCTCTATTTCAGCCCCCACAAGATCAATATGCGCAGGCATTAAATCCAGATTTGGTGTAGAAGTATGCAGAATAATATTTTCCGGATTTACATCATCTATCAGGCATTCGTAAATGCTTGTCCGGATACTTTTAGGATTTATACCAATACCGGACGTAGCATTAGCCTGTGGATCAGCATCCAACAGCAAAGTCTTATATTCCAATACTGCCAGGCTGGCAGCGAGACTAATAGCGGTGGTAGTTTTCCCTACACCCCCTTTTTGGTTGGTAATGGCAATGGTTTTCCCCATAATTTACAGATGACATATTGTACAAAAATACTATTTCCTTTTTCCTTTATTGAATACGGTGTGTCAAAGTTATTAACAGCCCCACGGGCAGACAGATTCGGAAAAAGCATCCGAATAATGGCCAACAGTTTATCAAACAGAGGTTTTCGTGTCGTCCTTACCGAGGTCATCAAAGCTCAGGTCAATATCGGTTTTTGTCTCTTCCTGAATTTGATGTTCAGAAGGAGCTGTCTCCTCCTCCGGAATTTCTCCGGTTTCAATAAAGCGAATAGCAGCGTCCAGGCCTTTTACAAACTTTTCAAAATCTTCTTTGTACAGGAATATTTTATGTTTTTCGTAAAAAAACTTACCCTGCTCATTCAGAAAACGGCGTTTACTCTCCGTTATGGTCAGGTAATACTGATCATTTCGCGTAGCCTTCACATCAAAAAAATAAGTTCTCTTTCCCGCTCTCACGGCCTTGGAAAAAATGTCTTCCCCACGTTTCTGTTTTTCTTGTTCTTCCATGAGTATGCTCTCTTTTTTAAGTTTCTTTAAGACAAAAATAAGAATTATCCGGTAAATCAAAATTCTTTTGACCTGAATGTTGAAAAATCGGACAATTTGTTAACAAAATTTTATACCATTCTGGACACCCGTTATTTACAATATTTTTACAGGAAAATTTATCCGTTTGAAAATTTATTTAGATTTATTCCATATTATCGATTTTTTCTCTATTTTTGCACCGTAAAAAGAAGTGGGAACGCAGGGTTTAACTCCCCGGCATAATCATTTAACTATCAGACTAAAAATGGATAGATTTGAAATAGTGATGCCCAAGATGGGCGAAAGCATAATAGAAGCAACCATAACAAAATGGCTGAAGACCGAAGGCGAAATGCTGGAAGAGGATGATGCCATTGTTGAGATTGCAACCGACAAAGTGGACTCCGAAATCCCAAGCCCGGTGGAGGGAAAGTTAATAAAAACATTATTTAAAGAAGGTGATGTGGTGCCGGTGGGAACCGTCATTGCATGGGTGGAAATCGAAGGCGAAAGTAAAGAAGAAACCACAACCGATGAGGTAATTCCTGCTGTAGCAGTACCGGAAGAAAAAGCTGTTGCGACCATTTCGGAAAAAAAGCCGGAACAACAGGATTTTATCAAAAGCACACGCTTTTATTCACCGCTGGTAAAAAGCATTGCCAATAAAGAAAGTATTTCCATGGCAGAGCTGGAAAATATTCAGGGAAGTGGAAAAGATGGCCGTGTTACCAAACGCGATGTACTGGCTTACTTAGAAAAAAGAAATGCCACAACAGCGCCTCCGGCCATCAGTATTTCAGCACCTTCCACGCAGCAAAGGTCCATGCCAAAAATAGAACTTCCGCCGGTGAACACCGAAGCTGGCGACGAAGTAGTGGAAATGAGTCGTATGCGCAGACTTATAGCTGACCACATGGTGATGTCGAAACGGATTTCGCCTCATGTAACCTCTTTTATCGATGTCGATGTCACCAACATTGTGCATTGGCGTAACAAAGTAAAAAACAGCTTTCAACAACGCGAAGGTGAGAAAATAACCTTTACTCCGATTTTTATTGATGCTGCTGCCAAAGCGCTCCGGGAATTTCCTCAAATAAACGCCTCGGTGGATGGCTATAATATTATCTATCGCAAAAGTATGAATATAGGTATGGCCACAGCCCTACCTAACGGAAACCTGATTGTTCCTGTCATCAAAAATGCGGACGAAAAAAGTTTGCTTGGGATTGTGAAATCGGTAAACAGACTGGCTTCCCAAGCACGAAACAACACGCTAAGCCCCGAAGAAATTCAGGGCGGAACATTCACTATCACCAATTTCGGCTCATTCGACAGTCTCACCGGCACACCGGTCATCAACCAGCCGCAGGTAGCTATTTTGGGCATCGGGGCTATTCGTAAACAGCCGGTAGTTTTGGAAACGCCCCAAGGTGATGTTATTGCCATCAGGCATATCATGATTTTGTCGCTGGCTTACGACCATCGTATTGTGGATGGAGCTCTCGCTGGTATGTACCTTAAACGGCTAAAGGAAATCATGGAAAACTGGGACCCCAATACAGAAATTTAACTTCAACGTTTTTTTACCACATCGAAAACCAAATTAGCACCAGGCTACTGCGGGGTTTTGCAGTTTTTCTTCGTGAGTCTCCCGCGAAAGGCCTCTGTGTGATAAAAATAAGAAAAAATCAAAATATATTTTCTAAAACAACCACCTGCCGTCAAAGATTAATCCTATTTTATATCTTTGCTAACTCATGGTAATGGCAGAAAATATTCATAAGTCGTTTGGAAAGGTGGAAGTGCTCAAAGGTATTGAACTCCGGGTGAACGAAAAAGAGATTGTCTCCATCGCCGGCGCTTCCGGTGCAGGCAAGTCCACGCTGTTGCAAATCCTCGGCACCATCGAAAAAGCAGACAAAGGCCGTGTCGTCATTGATGGCGTTGAGGTTAGCCAATTGAAAGACAAAGAACTTTCGGCGTTCAGAAACCAAAAAATCGGTTTCATTTTTCAATTTCATCATTTGCTTCCCGAATTTACCGCTTTGGAAAATATTTGTATCCCGGCATTTATTGCCGGAAAAAACAAAAAAGAAGCGGAAAAACAAGCCTTCGAACTGTTGGATTTTATCCATTTGGAAGAACGGGCTTCGCATAAGCCTTCGGAACTTTCGGGCGGTGAACAACAACGTGTTGCCGTAGCCCGTGCTTTGATAAACAGCCCATCGGTTGTCTTTGCCGATGAGCCTTCGGGAAATCTTGACTCTGCCGCCTCTGCCGGGTTACATCAGCTTTTTTTTGATTTGAGAAACGATTTTGGGCAGACTTTTATTATTGTTACACACAACAAAGAACTCGCAGCTATGGCCGACCGGCAATTTTTTATTAAAGATGGAATTATCACCGGAGAAAATAACTGACACAAAATCACGTTACAGGAAGACCACAACACATAAATCATCCAATGAAGCGTACGGGAAAATTTATTTTTTCATTCATTTTTATGGTGGTACTGGGTCTATTCATGGCCGACGGTCTCTTTGCACAGCAGGCAAATAATTACGAAGAGGCTGTTGCAAAAGGCAATCAGTTGCTGAAGCAAAAAAGACTTTTTGATGCCAAAGCCTATTACCAAATGGCCTTACGATATAAGGAACACGACACATATGCTACCGGCAAAATTAACGAGATAGTCAAAGAGCTGAAAGCCGGCGAAAGCAGAGAAGAAGCTTATTACAACGTTATTGACCGGGCAGATTCTTATTATAATAAAGATATGCTGGCGCTGGCGCTGAAAACATACAAAAAAGCGCTGACCATTATTCCGGGCGACAGCTATGCACTTGGCAGGATAGAAGCGATCCATCGTCAGCAAACGATTGAAAAAGAACAGCTTGCAGCCTACAACCAATACATGAAATCAGGCGATTCGCTCCTGAGCCTAAACCGGTTCGATGCTGCCATTACCGCCTTTGAGAAAGCAGAGAATCTTTTTCCCAACAAGCCTGTGGCCCCGGATAGGCTAATTCTTTCACGACAAATGCAACATGCCTATCTGAACCGCAAAAAGCTGGCACAAAAGGAGATCGAAACCGCCGGGCGTTATCTGCTCACTAATAATTATGCGGATGCGTTGCGACATTACCAAAAAGCCGATTCTCTCAATCCTGAAAACCAGTTCGTTATTAATAGAATAAATCAACTGAAGCCCAAAGTAAAAATGCAGATTGCCTATAACAAAATTGCCGGCGAAGCCGACCGGCTTTACATTGCAAAAAACTATATGGCAGCCCGCGAAAAATACCAGGAAGCACAAAAGTTGTGGCCGGAGAACAGCTATCCGACCGAAATGATAAGCAAAGTGGACGAACAGCTTGCCGGGCAACGAAAAAATCTGGACAAGAACTACCGTTCCGCCATCGCACAGGCCGACAGCCTGTTTAAATTGCAGGAAATGGATAATGCCCGGGCACAATACAATTTGGCGCTCAACCTGAAACCAGACAAAAGCTATCCCAAACAGCAGCTAACTGCTATCAAAGCCTATTTTGTCAGACAACAAGAGCAGCTTCAGGCCAACTATCGTGCGGTAATCCGTAGCGCCGACAGTCTGTTTAACAAAGGCTCTTTCCCCGCTGCCCGGCAAAAATACCAACTGGCGCTAAAAACACGCCCGAAGGCCCCCTACCCAAAACAAAAGCTTTTGGAAATCAAGGTAAAACTTGCCAGGATAGAGAAACAAAATAGAATTGAAGCTCAATACCAGACTTTAATTACGGAAGCCAAACAATTGCAGACCGCCGGAAATTTCGACCTCGCTATCAACAAATACCGGCAGGCACAACTGTTGAAAGGTTCGAACAATTTTAGTAAAAACCAGATTGCCAAAATCAACCGGATACTGGCGCAAATACAAAAGCAAAAAGAGTTAGATGCCAACTACGCCAAACAGATTATCTTAGGTGAACGATTGCAGCAGCAAAAACAGCTTGAGGAAGCCAAAAAAGCTTTTGCTGACGCCCTGACACTCAAGCCCGGAGAAGTACTTCCCAAACAGCGCATTCACAAAATTGACAGCCTCATACAACAGAAAATCAGGCAGGCTGCAATAGGCAAAGCTTACAAGGCAGCTATTTTGGAAGGCAAACAGTTTCTTTCGCAAAAGCAGTACAAAAATGCCCTCATTAGCTTCAAAAAAGCAAAAGACCTGAAACCCGGTGATACCTACTCCGGAAAAATAATTCAGAGCATTGAAACCACCCTCGCAGCTATTGCCCGCACCAAAGCATTACAACAGGCTTACGATAAGAGCAATGCCAAAGCCGGACAGCTACTGAAAGAACAAAAATACGAACTGGCCAAAGCGCAATACCAAAACAGCCTGACCCTAAAGCCGGATGAAAGCTACCCGAAAAAACAAATTGCGGATATCAACACGACGTTGGTACGATTAGCCAAAGAAAGAAAACAACGCTATGCTTCGGCAATATCCAAAGCTGACAGCCTTTACAAATTCCGGTACTACCGGAAAGCATTGGAGCAGTACAAGGTGGCAGCCAGCATAAAGCCCGGTGAACCTTATCCTGGCGAACAGATAGCCGCCTGCAACACTTTTATTGCCCAAATTGTAGTGGAACAAACGAAAAAATACAAACAAGTTATCACGGAAGCTGATAGATTGTATGCAGCCAAAATTTATGACAAAGCAATCAACGCTTACAAAAAAGCGGAGAAAGCAAAACCTGATGAGACCTATCCCGCCAGGATGATAAAAAAAATTACGGACTATATCCTCAAAAATGCCATTGTAGATCTGCTGAATAAAAAAACCGTAATTCAAGCTAACGAAGCCAGAAAACTAACTTTCAAAGCCCTGCCTGTCGATGTGCGAAAGGGCAATTACGTGTATGTCAAAGCTCACAATACGGATGGAAAGACATTCCGGATTATCTTCACCTATGGTAAAGACAAAGCCAAAAACGGAGGTTTTGTGGTGCAGGTACCGCCGGGCAAACTCAATCAGGTTTTTATTGTAAGAGTGGGTAGCCAGTACAAATGGTTCTCCGAAAACAACAACTGGATTAGCATTTATCCTGAAAACAACCCCATCGAGATCAGTCTGGTGCGCATCTCAAAAAGCGACTGATACACACTGGTCGTACATTGAAAAAAAGGAGCGTAATTAAAAAAATAATGTGTATATTCGCGAATATAAGAATTAATAACTTTGGGAAAGAAAGAATTTTTAAAATATCTTGATAAATACAGTAATGAAAGAATAAGAATGCAGATTACTGTTGAGAATGGAAAAGTTGTTAATATTGTAGTCCAGTATGAAACTTCGATTGAAGGTAAATGGCACGCAATAGTTAGATATGATTGTGTTCACGGATTTTTTCACAGGGACGTTTTGTTTCCAAATGGTGAAAAAGACAAGCAAGTTATTGAATTTGAAAATCTTGCAACAGCATTGTCATATGCAGAGCAGGATTTGAAAGACAGATGGGAGTTTTATAAAAACAGATACGTTAGAAGGATTAAGAAATGACAAATAAAGAAACAGTAAATAGAAATTTGGGGTTGTCGTTTGACTTTATAAGGCAAATTGTTAAAAACCCTGAAATAATTGAAAAAATTAAAGAAAATTCAACAATTGAGTTTTTACAGAAAGATTATCCCGAAAGAGAAAATACTAAACAAATTATTGCTGATAAGTATATAAAAGTAAAAAGAAACTTCGAGATAATTTAAAAAACGAGCTACAACAAAATTCTTTATATTCCCGTTCCCGGAAACAGCCAAATCAGCACCACAATAACCACCAACGCAGGAAGCATATTGATGACCTTTATCTTTTTTATCCCGAGAATATCGATTCCCAGTCCAAGTAACAGAATGCCTCCGACAGCCGAAAGTTCCGTAATCATAATGGCCGGGAAAAAGTTGCCGAGCCACATGGCCAACAGCGTTATGCCCCCCTGGTAAATCAACAGTGGAACAGCTGAGAACAGAACGCCAATACCGAGACCCGAAGCGAGGGCGATGGAAGAAACTCCATCCATGAGCGACTTGATGAAAAGCAAATGCGCATCACCGGTCATACCTTCCTGAATAGCGCCAAGGATAGTGAGCGAGCCCATACAGTAAAGCAAAAACGCCGTAAGCAGCCCGTCGGAAAAATGTTCATTAGTGCTTTTAAAACGCTTCTTCATTTTTTCAGCCAGCTTTTCCAGCCCACGGTCCAAATGCAGGCTTTCGCCAATAACCGCACCGATAATCAGGCTGAAAATCATTTGCAATACGTGTGTCGATTTCAAAGCCATGGAGAATCCAAGGTAAAGGGTAAAAAGGCCGATGACCTGAAAGAATATTTTGATAAAACGTTCGGGAAGACGACTTTTGAATAAAATACCGATCAGACTACCGGTTACAACCGTTGCCACATTAACTAATGTTCCTATCATCACTTTTTAACTGTTTTGACTTTCACCTGCCAAACGGGCAAGGTCCCCACTTTTAGGAAACTGATAAACGCGAAGTCCGAATTCAGGCAAAACTGCCAGCATCAAATCAAAGATATCAGCCTGAATATCCTCGTAAGCCGCCCAATCAATAGTGTTGGTAAAAACATATATTTCAATGGGAATCCCTTTTTCGGAAGGGGGCAGATGCCGTACCAGAAAGGTCATATCATTACGGATATCATCGCGGTTTGTAAGATAAGCTTTCAGATAAGCCCTGAAAATGCCAAGGTTGGTTTGCCGGCGACCATTGACTGGGGCCTCCGAATCCATATTTAGCTTTTTATTGTAGGCTTCAATTTCTTTTTCTTTCTTATCAAGATAGGGGCGCAGTACTTTGATCTTTTTAAATTTCGCCAGCTCCTCTTCCGTCACAAAATGCACACTGTCCATATCAATATATACTGCCCGTTTGATGCGCCTTCCCCCCGAATCTTCCATGCCGCGCCAGTTTTGAAAAGAGTTACTGATGAGGCTGTAAGTGGGAATGGTAACAATAGTCTTATCCCAGTTCTGCACCTTTACAGTCGTAAGCGTTATTTCGAGTACAGTGCCATCGGCGTGGTATTGTGGCATACTAATCCAATCGCCTATACGAATCATCTTATTGAACATCAGCTGCAAACCGCCCACAAATCCGAGAATCGGATCACGAAATACCAGCATCAAAACAGCCGATAACGTTCCCAAACCAATGAAAAGCGAATTAAGATCACGATGGAGTAACGTAGCAATGGCAAAGAGTGCACCAAACAGATAGAGAATAATCTTGATGATTTGCACCAGACTTTTAATGGGATGGTCTTTGGAAAACTCAAACCGATCGTAATAATCGTTCAGAGAAGAGAGAATACTGTCCACAATGAGTACAATAATCAGAACAAAAGTTACTTCGAGAATACGCCGTATTACACTTACCAATACAGGGGTAGCAAATATGCTGTCCTGAATGAAATAGTAGAGGATAAATGTCGGAACCAGATACGATATCCGCCGAAAAAGGTGGTGTTTTATCAGCAAATCATCAAATTGATTTTTAGAACGCCGGAAAACAGGAATCAATATCCTTTTCATAATACTCCAGGTTAGCCTGAAACTGAAATATGACAAGACAAAGAGCAATAAAAGTGAAATTACCGCCCCCCCAATGTTGGCCCATTGCACGGGAACACCGGTTTTCCCGATAAGGCCTATAATAGTATCAGTAAAATGCTTTAAGTATTGGTTCATACGCAAATAAACAGCTAAAGATTGGTAATATGTTCAAGATATTTTTCCCGGATATAGGTTAATTTCTCAAGTTGAAAATTCTTGTCGTAAATACGCACAAAATCAAACATCCCCTCCGGGTGGTAAACATGACCAATGGCAGCATCAAACTTATTGTCTTTAATGTTATACTTAATGTCCATGGTCATTTTCTCAAAGGTGTTCCAGCGAAGCGTGCAGGGAATATGAAGATAGATAAAGGTATCCTGTTCCAAATCCTGAAAAACGCCCTCCCCGACTTCTTCCATTTGGAAAAACTTCCTAATCTTAATAAGTGAGTTAAACTCTGACAATTTTTTCTTTTTCATAAATTCAATCTCCCTGATCCGAAAAGGCACCACGAGCTCGGGAATATACATGTAGCCTAACTTCTTCAGCCGGATGACATGAACCATTTTATTGTTCATGGTGATGGTTCCGGGTGCACCATCAAAAGCAAAGGGAAATTCTTTTCTAATGTTCATGATGGAACGGATGATCTTATCATCGTTATAGGCCTGTTTGGTAATCAGAAAAACAGAATCAGGGTCACTCTTGTCCGGGACAGTCGTGCCATGATATCCCGGAAACGGATAAGCTGATTCCAGTATCATTATTTTACACTCCGAAAGTCGTTCGACAGGAATAAGTCTTTCCTTTTTAGAGATAATTCCAATTGACCGGATAATTTGTTTACTCACAATGTTTGATTTTTTGAAAAAGTCTGTGGCTAAGATAAAAATTAATCCCGTTAACCTTCTGTTTTTTCGAGAATAAAGAAAAATTCCCTGCTTTTTCTCGGCTTGATGGAGTTATACGCCACATCAAAGGTCTTAACCGCAAACAACTTAAAAAACAATATTTTATACTCATCAAGGGAGCCTCCAAAAGGAGGAAAATCATGCGGAAATTCATGTGTAAAAAGCAATCCTGTCAGTTTCCCGCCGCGATTCAGCAGGTCATACATCTGCCGGGCATAGTCTTCACGCCGGTTCCTCGGAAGAGCGCTGAAGAAAGTCTGTTCAACAATCAAATCATAACTTCCGCGGAGAGAAAAGAAATCCTCCCGCAGCATTTGGCTGAGGGGAAAGTCAGGAAACCGTTTTAGAAAAGCTCCATGCGCCAACGAAGAGAAATCGTGGTAAAACACATTCCGGAAACCGGATTTATATAAATATTCCACCTCCCAGCCACGGCCCGATCCGGGCACCAGAATTTTTATTGATTTGTCATCCAACTGGTCGAAGTATTCTTTCAGCGGCGTGGAAACATAGCCAACGTCCCAGCCGAGATGATTCTTATCAAACAATTTATCCCAATATTCCGGAGGGTAACCTTTTTTTGTATCCATTATTCTGTTAAAATTCAATTTTGTGAGACCAGCACAGATTTTGTATATAGCACACCTTTTTATTTAGCACTTGAAACCTGAGCCAAATGTACAGGCATACCAAATTCATCCCCCTCTCAGTTTCACTTTAAAGCCCTCTTTTTCAAGGAGGTTTCTCACTTTTTCACGGAAGTCGCCCTGGATAAGCACCTCTTCATCTTTCACCGAGCCGCCTGTGCCACACGCTGCTTTCAGTTTCTTCCCGAGATTTTTCAGGTCATCATCATTTCCCACAAAACCGGCAACCAACGTTACCTTCTTTCCTTTGCGTTGTTTTTTGTCCAAAGCAAGATAAAGCGTTTGTTGTGAAGGGAGCAGAGATAAAACCTCTTGCTGCTCCTCTTCAAACCGATAATCGGGATTGGTGGAATAAACCACCCGCGAGTTTTTCTTATTTGATGGCATGGTTCGGAATAATTACTTTTAATGATAACGGGTGAACTTTCACCTCTAATTTCTTACTGATTTTTCTGGCTTCTCCGTCGATGTTGACCACTCTGTTTTTTTCCCGGTAAACCCGGAAATGTCCCGATCGAAAACTCTTCACATAACGCGATTTATCAATTGCCCTTAGCAACAACATATTAGCAATCATGGGCAATTCAAAAAACCGTGGTTTTTCTACAACAATCACATCTAATTTACCATCACGCAAAAGGGCATTGGGCGCAATGGCCGTATTGTAACCAAACTGGTTTGAATTGGCAAAACTGATAAAAAGGGCTCGGGTTTTAAATTGCGTTCCGTCTTCAAATTCAATCTTGTATTTTTTCGGTTTGTAATACATGAAATTTGTTGAAATAAGATGAGCGTAAGAAAAAAAACCCCTTCTTTCGCCTTTGGCAAACAATTTGGCCACGAGTGCGTCAAAACCGATGCCGGCAATACTCACAAAGGGCACCCCGTTGATGGAAGCCGTATCAATTTCTGTTACGTGCAAACGGTTGATCAGCCGCATAGCGCCCTGAATCGTCCGCGGAATACCCAAATGACGGGCCAGCCCGTTTCCCGATCCTTGCGGAATGATACCCAATACCGTGGAACCTCCGATAATTTGTGAAGCCACCTCGTTGATAGTTCCGTCGCCACCCACAGCTACCACCACATCCATCTTTTGCTCCACGGCCTCCCTGCTCAACAGAACAGCATGACCGGCATAATCCGTCTCTTTGATTTCAGGAATAAATTTTTTTGTATTGATATGCCTTTTGATGACATCTGCGAGTCTTACACGCCGGTGCATCCCCGAAACGGGGTTTACAATAAACAGGATCCTCTTTTTTTGTTGCAGGGTTTGCTGCATATGCTTTTTCCCGTTAAAAAATTTCCACTATAACCATACGGATTTTCCTCTCTGTTTTGTTGCCGGCCGCATCGCTCACGTTGTAATACACTTTGTAAGATACCCCTTCGTTGGTTATCGTCGTCTGCTGCTGGGAAAAACCACCAACAAAAGGACGACAGAAAAAACTATCCAACATTTTATCTCATTCGGTTTTTTATGTGTGCAAAACTAAAAAATTTAGAGGACTCTTTCAACTTTTTTGTTTTTGGATAGTACGGTTCCCGTACAGCTTTAGTATCCCTTCGGCCACGAGCATCTTGTCTATGATTAAAAGCTTTATGACTTTTGCGGCAAAAACGAGATGAATAAAGAGGTAAAACGCCAAAAGATGTTCACCCTGGTTGAGCAGTGGCAACAAAGCGGCCTGAGTCAGGTTGCATTTGCGCAAGCCAATAATCTAAATTAGCCGCTTAGAAGATGGTACGAAACTTGAGGATGAAATAAAGAAAACTATTTAGGGTTTGCTGAAAAGCTCAGATGTGCGTCAGATTTGGATTTTGTGAAGTGAAGATGTATCCATATACTTCGAACTGAATAAGATACAAAGATGGCGTG
>VAOW01007844.1_pt1 | contig 17788 bp, 16 predicted proteins | sample 3393921 | NCBI WGS metagenome assembly VAOW01 (sample SAMN08290428, study PRJNA428436) | hydrothermal vent metagenome | isolation source: Deep-sea hydrothermal vent chimney | place: Indian Ocean: Southwest Indian Ridge | depth 2742 m m | reverse complement strand
TTTTATCAAGAAATTTATGGTCGTAGCTGAGAAAATTCCGGAAACTGCCATCCGGATTTTGCATGTAATTAATATAAGAAAGGTAGGTAGACATAAAGTTAAGTGCTTCCGGTTCTTTTTGTCTTTCATAAATTATATTCATCACCAGCAAAGCCCGTGCATTATCATCGAGGCAATAGCCGTGGCGATAATCGGGAATACTGTACCGTGCATGCTGCAGGATTCCGGTAGTGTCTGTAAGCCGCCTTAAATGTGTCAAATCCAGTGTGGGCAAAAGTGTCGGGTCAACAATTTTTTCTTTCGGGTAGTTGGGACTGTGGTGTTTTTTTAGGGTCTGCCCGGCAGCTTTCAGATATTTTTTTCCCTGCAAAGGCCAGGTTACTCCTTGACCATAAGTATAAGCCCGGTTGCGTATTGCCTCCATTTTAGCAGGATGGTCCAGCAAATCAACCAGCACATTGGTAAGCTCTTCGTGGTCGTTAAACGGAAAAAGGCAACCCCGGCCTTTATCAATCAGTTCTACAGCATGCCAATAAGGGGTGGAAACCACTGCCGCACCCGAACCTACCGCATAAGCCAACGTCCCGCTCGTAATCTGTGCCTCATTGGGATATGGCGTAATGTAAATATCCGAAGCCGAAAGATAAGCGCACAAATCAGGCTCTTCGAGGAAACTGTCAATAAAAACCACATGCTTCCTTAGATTGTTTTTCTGCACCATTTGTTTCAGATAATGGCGGTATTCTTCGCCCGATACTTTTATCACACCCGGATGGGTTTTCCCCAGAACCTGATAAATAACATTGGGGTATTTCGCAACCACCTTCGGCAAAGCTTTTAGCACGGTTTCTATTCCTTTGTCCCTGCTGAGCAGACCAAAAGTTGTCATGGTGATTTTATTTTTAAGATGAAATTTCTGTTTGTATTTATCATGATTCTCATAGTCGAAAACAGGAAATCCATGCTGGATGATAACGATTTTTTTTCGTGGTATCTCGTAAATATCAACCAGGAATTTTACCGCCATTTTACTCATAACCACTATTTTGTCTGCTTGTTTTCCGATTTCGCGAAGAATGGCCTTTTCGCTAAAGGAGGGGTCTCTCAAAACAGTGTGAAAAGTAACAAGTAATGGCACTTTAAGCCGGTTGATGAGCGGGAGGATATACACCCCGCTGGTTCCGCCAAAAATACCATACTCATGTTGAAGGATACAGATATCAGCCGAATAATTGATAAAGTCAGCCGCTTTCAGATAATCTCTCTGATGACTCTCGCGAATGCTAAACTTCACAATGTCGGGATAAGCATACGCCCCCTCCCTATCGGTCATGGCAACCACAAAAATGGAGGCGTTCTCTGCTTTTTCTTCCATTTGCTCAGGCAATGCGTGGATAAGATTCTCGGTGAAAGTGGCTATGCCGCACTCGCGGGGAGGGTAGGTACTAATTATTGCTGCTTTCATCATTAAAATTTATGTTGTTATCGTTAAATACCAAAAATAATAAAGTTTTCGTAACCTAAGCCCGTTTAGAGAGATTATCCAAAAGAGAATCTGAGCACGGTAAAATCCTTTTCTATTTTAGGTTTATCTTTGCTTGAGAATAATACCATGACGCAAACAATAGAAAACAGAAAAATATACAGCCTGCTGGAGATTTCATCAGGTATCAGCCGGGCTGTCAGCAGAGCCTTTCCCGATTACTACTGGGTGAAAGCGGAAATTACCAAACTCAACTTTTATCCCAAAAGCGGACACTGTTATCCCGATCTCGTGGAAAAACAAAACGGACTGATCAAAGCACAAATCAGAGCCAATATCTGGGCCGGAAATTACAATAAAATCAACCAAAAATTCAAATCGGTTACCGGAGAGCCTTTAAAAGACGGCCTGAAAATATTGTTCCTCGCCAAAGTGGGTTACCACGAACGCTACGGATTGGCATTGAATATTCTTGACATTGAACCGAGCTTTACGCTGGGCGAAATGGCACGCGAAAAACAGCTAACCATCGAACGACTGAAAAAAGAGGGCCTTCTCGATGAAAATAAAAAACGCCGGTTGCCATTGCTGCCCAAGCGGATAGCCGTTATTTCAGTAGAAACAAGCAAAGGCTTCAGCGACTTTAAAGATGTTCTTCAAAACAACAGTTGGCATTACAAATTTACGCTTACTCTCTTCCCGGCTCTTTTACAGGGCGATATCGCCGTGAGGTCCATTGGCTTACAGCTACAGGCCATTGCCGCCCATCGCAAAGATTTTGATGTGGTAACTATTATCCGAGGCGGAGGTGGCGATGTCGGACTTAATGCCTACGACAATTATCATCTTGCCAAAATGGTTGCCACTTTTCCGCTTCCGGTTATTACCGGAATAGGCCACTCCACCAATCTCACCGTCGTTCAAATGGTGGCTTTTGCCAATAAAATAACACCCACGGAAGCCGGCCATTTTCTTCTCGGGCAGTTTCATGATTTTGCCGTCAGGTTAGAGACAGCCGAAACAAAAACAGATCATTATGCCAACCGGTTGTTGGCATCAGAGCATCAGCATTTTTCGCAGTTGGTAAAAATGTTTGAGGTGCACACAAAGAATCTGTTTAACCATAAAAAAACCGACTGGAATTTCCTGACAAGACGGTTGGAACAATCAAGCCAGGTGGTTTTGGATAAAGCCGGACAACAACTTCAAAGGAGGGCCTCCCGTTTAAAACACCAGCCCGTTCAACAGATTCATCAGGCAGAGCAAAAGCTGAAAAACCTCCGGAAGTTGATGGCGGTCTATGCCGGACAATCCGTACAAAACGCCGGCAGCCGGCTCTCTCTGCTGGAAAATAAAACAGAACTGCTAAAACCCGAAAACATCCTGAAAAGAGGTTACAGTGTTACATCTTTAAATGGAAAAGTTCTGAAATCGGCTGCGGATACTAAACCGGGCAACAGGCTGACAACCCGGTTGTACAAAGGAGAAATTGAAAGTATCATTAAAGAAAAACACGAAAAAACAGACCCATGAAAAAACAAAACTACACGGAAGCCATAGAAGAGCTGGAAAATATTGTGGCAGAAATTGAAAACGAAGACATCTCTGTGGACGAGCTCTCTGCAAAAGTAAAGCGGGCAGCCGAGCTTATTCGTATTTGCAAAAATGTGTTGTACAAAACGGAAGAAGAGGTGAATGCACTTCTGAAAGAGATGCAGGACGAAGAAAGTGCCTAAATCGGAAAAGACAAATTCCAAACCACAAAACCCAAATAAATTCTAATCATCAATATCGAAATACCAAACAATTGGTTTTTTTGAATTTGTTATTTTCCTGTCTCGCCTCTTTCCGGAAAGGTGATTTTCTGCTAAAATATGATAGAAATCAAAGCTTTAAGTACTTAAAACTTTAGGCATTTCAAACTTTGGTACACTTTAAGCGCTTCCTGCTTTTTCCCCTATTTTTGCAGCATGGTTTTAACGGACACGCATACCCATCTTTATCTGAACGATTTTGCCAAAGACCGGGATCAAATTATCAACAATGCCTTGGAAAACGGGGTGGAACACATGCTTCTGCCCAATATCGACAGTACAACGCTACACGACCTGAAAGCGCTGTCCGCTGCTTTTCCCCAACACTGTTTCCCTATGATGGGACTACATCCCACTTCAGTGAAAGCGAATTATAAAAAAGAACTAAAATTGGTGGAACAGGAACTGACCACCGGAAATTATTACGGCGTGGGTGAAATCGGCATCGACCTGTATTGGGACAGCACCTTTGAAGCGGAACAAAAAGAGGCCTTCCGCCGGCAATTGCAAATGGCCAAAAAATACGGGCTATCTGTTTCTATTCATACCCGCAACGCCTTTAAGCTAACCCATCAAATTGTAAAAGAAGAGCTTACCAATGAATTGAAGGGGGTTTTCCACTGTTTTACAGGAACTTTGGAAGAGGCAAAACAGATCATGGATACCGGATTTAAAATGGGTATTGGCGGGATTGTTACCTTTAAAAACAGCGGGCTGGCAGAGGTCGTCAGCCAATTGCCATTAGAAGCGCTGGTTTTGGAAACCGATGCCCCTTATCTGACGCCGGTTCCCTTCCGGGGAAAACGAAACCAGAGCGCTTACCTATTATATGTGGCACAAAAAGTGGCTGCAGTAAAAAACATAGCGGTAGAAAAGGTAGCCGAAACCACCGGCAGGACAGCTGAAAATCTCTTTTTTAAGAAATCGTAAAAACATGGAAAATAAAATCGATATACTCATTATCTATACTGGCGGAACCATTGGGATGATTAAAGACCCGAAGACCGGTTCCCTCGTTCCTTTCAATTTTGATGATATTTACGATCAGATTCCGGAGCTAAAACGGTTTCATTATCATTTGGAGTTTTTTTGTTTTGACCCGCTTATCGATTCCAGCGACATAAATCCGGCACACTGGATTCAGCTGGCAGAAGTTATCGAAAAGAATTATGAAATTTTCGATGGTTTTGTGGTGTTGCACGGTTCCGATACTATGGCTTACACGGCTTCGGCACTGAGTTTCATGCTCGAAAACCTGAACAAACCGGTAATTTTCACCGGCTCTCAGCTGCCGCTCGGCGTTTTACGAACCGATGGCAGAGAAAATTTCATAACTGCCATCGAGTTGGCTGCTGCCACCGAAGAGAACACGCCGGTAATTCCGGAAGTGTGTATCTATTTTGAAAATTATTTATTGCGTGCCAATCGTACCATAAAATATAATGCCGAAAATTTTAACGCCTTTGTTTCGCCTAATTATCCGGCGCTGGCAGAAGTGGGTGTTTACCTTAAATATGATAAACACCACATCATGAAACCTAATTTTAAAAAGCTGAAAGCCCATAAAATTTTGGATAACCGGGTAGTTATTTTAAAATTATTTCCCGGAATTTCGAAAGAAGCTGTTGAAGCAATCCTAAACATCCCTAATTTAAAAGTTGTAATTCTGGAAACTTTCGGTTCGGGAAATGCCACCATGGAAGCGTGGTTTATAACAGCTTTAAAAACGGCAGTGGAAAGCGGTTTGCATATTATAAATGTATCACAATGCCCGGCAGGAGCCGTTGAACAAGGGAAATACGACACCTCTTTAAAGCTGAAAGAGATTGGAATTATCAGTGGATATGATATCACCACAGAGGCTGCTTTGACAAAAAGTATGTTTCTGCTGGGACAAAATCTCACACCCGGAAAGTTTAGAGTCATTATGAATTTGCCTTTAAGAGGAGAAATTACTGTGTATTAAAAATATTTTTATACTTTTGGCGCTTGGAAAAAGGAGAGGTGCTCGAGTGGTTGAAGAGGCACGCCTGGAAAGCGTGTATACCTCTAAAGGGTATCGCGGGTTCGAATCCCTCCCTCTCCGCTGATCAAAGGAAAAATAATTTTTTGTTTCATTTATTACTTAAAAAGAGTTCTTAATCAAATAATTTATATTTTTGTAACCACATTTTCAGAAAATGTAAAATCGTTTTAATCAATTTTTATCAATCATGAAAAAATTAATTGCATTCATTTCAATTGCTGCCTTGTTAACCATTGGGTTTTCAAATTTTGTTTATGCCCAGGACACCACAGCAAATGATACCACAACCGTTGTTAAGCAAGATTCGACGGCGAAAGACACAACCGCTGTTGCCACTACAGCTCCTGCTGCTCCTGCACAACCAAAGTCATTTCACCAGATTTTAAAGACAGAATTTATTCAGGGTGGCCCGGGATTTATGGGTATTATCTTGTTAACGTTTATCTTTGGCCTGGCCATTGCTATTGAACGTATCCTTTATTTGAGTCTGGCTTCCATTAACTCGAGGAAACTATTGAAAAACGTAGAAGAAGAATTGAATAATAATAATGTTGAAGGAGCCAAAGAAGTTTGCCGTAACACACGCGGACCTGTAGCCGCCATTTTTGCCGAAGGCCTCAACCGTTATGACAACGGACTGGAAGACGTGGAAAAATCCATTATTTCTTATGGTAGTGTCGTAACCGGAAGGCTTGAAAACGGTGTGAGTTGGATTTCGCTGTTTATCGCCCTGGCACCTATGTTAGGATTTATGGGAACGGTTATTGGTATGATTGAAACTTTTAATAGTATTGCCATAGCCGGAGAGATTAGTCCTGTAGTTGTTGCCAGTGGAATTAAAGTTGCTTTGTTAACAACCTTGTTTGGCTTGATTGTTGCCGTTATCCTACAGGTTTTCTACAATTATATTATTTCAAAAATTGATAGTTTGGTTAGCGACATGGAAGATACTTCCATTGCTTTCATTGATCTCGTGGCTAAACATTATAAAAAATAATCTGCTATGAAAGATAAAATATCAGTCGTAACCAGATGGATTCTGTACGTACTGCTACTTTTGGGAGCTGTTCCGGGAATTTTATTTTATTTCGGAATAATGAGTACAAATACATTCCTAAATTGGGGGTATTTTATGCTGTTTCTGGGTGCGGTAGTCATTATTTTCGAACCGGTTTACACCATAATTATTAATCCCAAGAACCTGATTAAAATGCTTGTCAGCGTTGTGGTTATGGCTATAATTGTGGCCGTTTCTTACGGCCTTGCCACAAACCACATGACTATGTTACAATTGGAAACTTATAAAATTACCGTTGAGACTTCCAAACTTGTAGGAATGGGACTGATTGTCTCCTACATCACTATCGGATTGTCCGTTCTCGTTATACTGTATTCAGGAATTGTGAAATTATTTAAATAAGATAAGTTATGGCTAGAAGAGCAGCACCGGAAATAAATGCCGGATCAATAGCGGATATTGCATTCCTTTTGCTGATATTCTTCCTGGTTACTACAACCATGAATGTTGATACCGGTATTACGAGGATTCTGCCCCCACCGCTTAAAAATAAAAAGGAAAAAGTAGATGTTAAGGAACGGAATGTTCTGAAAATCCTTATCAACAATCATAACTTTATGCTTGTAAACGGGGAGCCGGCTAATATTAATAATCTGGCCGGCAAAATTGTAGACTTCATGACCGTACATCCCAATAACAAGTCATATCCTGAAGTAAAAGAAGAATACATCCCTGAATTGGGGAAGAAAGTAATGATGACAAAAGGTATTGTTTCGTTAAAAAACGACAGGGGAACATCTTACAATATGTACATCCAGGTTCAGAATGCGATTGCCGAGGCCTTTAATGAAATGAAAAACCAAGCGTCACTCAAATACTATGGTGTAAAATTTGATCAGCTATTGGATAATAGGAAAATAAAGGCAATTAATAAATTGGTTCCTATTCGTGTTTCAGAGGCTGAGCCTGAAAATGTTGGAGGAGAGAAGTAAAATGGCACGATTTAGTACAAAAAAAACAAAAAAAATGGCAGCGATTAATACTGCATCGCTTCCTGATGTTATTTTCATATTGCTTTTTTTCTTCATGGTAACCACTACCATGCGCGAGAGTAATTTAATAGTGAGAATAAAACTTCCTTCAGCCACACAGGTTCAGAAGCTTGAGAGAAAATCGTTAGTTAGCTACATTTATATTGGAGAGCCGTTGGATAGAGCGCTTTACGGTACCAAACCACGTATCCAGTTAAATGACAGTTACGCTACTGTTAGTGAAATTCCTGAATTTGTTGCCAAAGAACGTCAGGCTCGTAACGAAGCCGATCGTAGTTTAATGATTTTTTCCTTAAAAGTAGATAAAAACACGAAAATGGGTATTGTTACAGACGTGAAGCAACAATTACGTAGGGCTAATGCCCTGAAAATAAACTACTCGACCAGAAAAGTATTGAAACAATAATTTTCTGTAAATTCATAAAAAAAGCCGGCATCCTGTGGATGCCGGCTTTTTTTTATCCATATCCTATTTATCGGTTTGCTGCAAATCCAGGGAATGGTATTATAGGTGTTTAAAGTGTTTCAAACTTTGTCATTCTGAACGCCTCTTTTTACCCAACAGTTTCTCTATCTTTGTAGCAGGTTTTAAGAACACCCATGAAAAGACTCCATAAATACATGCTGCGATCGTATCTCGGGCCTTTTGTGGTTACCATTTTTATTACGATTTTCATTCTTCTCATGCAGTTTTTGTGGAAATATGTAGATGATCTGGTAGGAAAAGGACTTGAATGGGATGTTATTTTGCGGCTAATGTTTTATGCCTCGGCAACATTTGTTCCGCTTGCCCTGCCCCTCGCTGTTCTCCTTTCATCCCTGATGACCTTTGGTAATCTGGGGGAGCATTATGAGTTGGTGTCCATAAAGAGTGCCGGAATCTCTCTGCAAAAAGCCATGCAACCACTTATAATTCTCGCTGTTCTTATCAGTATCGGTGCTTTTATGTTTTCAAATTATGTTTTTCCGGTAGCCAACCTGAAATTTGGCTCCTTACTCTATGATATACGTCAGAAAAAACTGGCATTTAACTTGGATGAGGGGATCTTCGACAATGAACTCAACGGATATGTTATCAGAGTAGGCCGAAAATCCAAGGACAACAAAATCATCTACAACGTGATGATTTATGACCATACCGCCGGAATGGGAGATACTAAAGTAACGGTTGCTAAAAAAGGCCGCATGGAACTTTCGCCTAACCGGAAACAATTGGTCATTACCCTTTATAACGGTTATAACTATATTGAAGTAACCAATGAACGCGGTTACCGGCAAAACCATCCCTTTGAAGAAATGAAATTTAAAAAGCAAATACTCTCTTTCGACCTCTCACAGCTTGACCTTCGCCACACTAACGAGTCTCTCTTCAAAAACTTTTATTCTATGCTGAATATCAAGCAGCTGAATCATGCCATTGATTCTTTGAGCCAGTTTGTGAAAATCCGTGAAATAGATTTCCGGCAAAACGCTTTACGCAATTTCGGATACCTGAGGCCAAAAATGAAAAACGTTAGGAATCCGGAAGAGGTACAAAAAGAAACAAAAAAAGTACCGGTTTTGTATCCTTTTTTAAGGAATTTCGACTTGGAAGCCCGTGGTCAAATTCTGGAAATCGCTCAACGTCATACCCGTAATGCAAAAGATAATGTATTGTTTCACATAAACCGAATTATTAAACCCAAAAAGCAGTTGATCATCCGACACGAAATTATCTGGAATCAGAAATTCAAACTCTCTCTCGCCTGCCTCATCTTCTTCTTTATCGGAGCTCCACTCGGAGCTATTATCCGAAAAGGAGGCCTGGGGCTTCCGGTAGTTATCTCCGTTATCTTTTTCGTGATTTATCATGTAATTTCTGTTATCGGCGTGAAAGCTGCCCGGGCAGGAGAAATGAGTGTTGTATCTGGCGTCTGGCTCTCCACAATGGTTATCCTGCCGCTGGGTTTGTTTTTAACTTACAAAGCTACCACCGATGCCTCGTTGATGGATAGTGAAAGCTGGGAGAAGTTTTTTGGAAAACACAAAGCTGTTAAAAAAGCAGTTGACTTTTTGCGTAACATAAAAATCCCCTTTTTGAAGTCGAAACAAGACTAATAAAAAGCCATGGCATCCCTGAAAATACTATTCATTTGTAATAAATCTCCCTGGCCTGCAAAAGAGGGAGGGCCTATAGCCATGAGCAATCTCATCGACGGATTGATAACAGCCGGAAATAAAATAAAAGTTTTGGCTGTAAACTCTGATAAATATTATGTTAACATAGCAGACATTCCTGCCGCTTATCGAATAAAAACCGACATTGAGTTTGTCCACCTTAATTTGAATGTAAAAACTATCCCCGCCTTCTTTAACCTGTTTTCACAGCAATCGTATCATGTACAGCGGTTTATCTCTAAAGCTTTTGAAGAGAAACTCATAGAAATTCTACTAAAAGAAAATTTTGACATCGTGCAAATGGAAACTATTTTCATGGCGCCTTACATTGATGTCATTAGAAAGTACAGCGAGGCGAAGATATTGCTGCGTTCACACAACATCGAACATCTCATCTGGAAGCGGATGTACCTGACTTGCAAAAACCCGTTAAAGAAATTTTACCTGCATCATCTTTTTGTAACGCTTGAAAAATATGAAAAAACGGTACTCAATCATTTTGATGGTATTCTTCCCATCACTGAAAAAGATGCCGGTTTTTTCAAATATCATAACCATAAATCTGTTAAAACCATTCCCTTCGGTGTGAATATAGAAAGCTATCCGATGCAGGAAACTCCGCCGGAAGAACAGTCCCTGTTTCATATCGGAGCCATGAACTGGAAGCCCAACGAAGAAGGTATCCGCTGGTTTTTAAAAAATGTGTGGCCACAGATTCATCCTAAGTTTCCCGACCTGAAACTTTATCTTGCAGGCCGTGCTATGCCACGCTGGCTTCTGGATTTGAAGCAAAAGAATATCAGTGTTTTAGGAGAAGTCCCCGATGCTCGTGCTTTTATCCTTTCAAAGAGTATCGCCATTGTTCCCCTGTTTTCAGGAAGTGGTGTCCGCATAAAAATTATTGAGAGCATGAGTCTTGGGAAAACCGTTATCTCCACAAAAACAGGTGCGGAAGGAATTGATTATACAGCAGGCAAAAATATTATTATTGCCGATACGGCTAATGAATTTGCTACTGCCATTGAAAAGCTCTACAATAATCGGGATGAAGCTGTCCGTATTGGAAAAAATGCCCGCCGGCTAATGGAAGAAAAACATGAAAATCAAAAAATAATCCAACAGTTACAGGCTTTTTATCAGGAAATTTTATGACTTTTGCCAAAGGGTGTAGGAACACTGCTTATGAGAATTTTCGTTTTACTTTCCAGAATTCCGTATCCCCTTGAAAAAGGAGACAAACTCAGGGCTTTTCATCAGATAAAAGTCCTTTCCGAAAAACATGAAATCATTCTTTGCGCACTGAATCCGTTACGTAATGCCGACAAACAAAAAGCATTTGAGCAATTGCAGCCCTACTGCCGTTCCATTAATTTCATTGACTTGCCGGCATGCGGGCGCGTGGCAAATATTCTGAGAGCCTATTTTTCAGGATTTCCGTTGCAATCGGGTTACTTCTACAGCCGGCGGGCAAACAGAAAGATAAAAGCGTTGGTTGCAGAATACCAACCTCATCACTTGTTTGCTCAGCTTTCACGTACAGCACGTTACCTTGTGGATATTCCCATAAAAAAAACACTGGATTATCAGGATGCTTTCTCTTACGGATTGAAAAGACGAGCCGACAAATCCGGGTTTCTATTGAAGTCCGTTTTCCACTTGGAATACAAACGAATGGAAGCATTCGAAAAAGATATTTTCGACCGTTTTGACATTAAAATCATCATTTCGGAGCAGGACAGGGCGTTGATTCCCCATCCCCGAAATGATACCATTGTTGTGGTTCCCAATGGTGTGGATATGGAATTTTTCCATCCGCTTTTGCGGGAAAAAAAGCAGGAAATTGTCTTTACCGGAAATATGAATTATTATCCTAATGTTGATGCCGCTTTGTTTCTTGCTAAAGAAATTATGCCGATGGTGTGGCAGCGGAAACCGGATATACGACTTCTGCTTGCCGGAGCAAGTCCGCATCACAAAGTCAGAAGCCTGGCGAGCAGGAAAATAAAAGTCAGTGGATGGATAGATGATATTCGGGAAGCATATGCTGCCTCCGGCATTTTTATCGCACCCATGCGTATGGGCACCGGGTTGCAAAACAAACTGTTAGAAGCCATGGCTATGAAAATTCCGTGTATCACCACTCCTCTGGCCAATGACGCCCTGAAAGCCAAAGAAAAAGAAGAGATTCTTACCGGCAGCAGTGCACAACAGCTGGCTGATGCCCTGCTTTTTTTATTGGATAACCAGCAAGAACGCAACAAGATGGCAGAAAATGCCTTTGGTTTTGTAAAAAGAAATTATCACTGGTCGGAGGCTACAGCCCCTTTGGAAAAAATTATGCGTGAAATCTCCTTAAGAAACCATGTAAAGATTTTATAATTTATTTTTTATGAAAGAAAAAGAAATTTTAACACAGTATCTTCCGGAAGCAATGATTGATATCGTCTTTGCATGGATTATCCGGCATAATATTCATTTAAAAATCACCCGAAGCCGCACATCAAAACTGGGAGATTATCGTCCGCCCGGCAAAAGCCATCCTTACCATCGTATTACCATAAACCATGATTTGAATCAATATGCATTTTTTATCACTTTTGTTCATGAGCTGGCCCATTTGCTCACACACAAGCAATACGGAAAAGAAATTCAGGCACACGGCAGGGAGTGGAAATCAATCTACCGACAACTTATGAAGCCGTTTCTGGAAAAAAATGTTTTCCCGCCGGATTTGCAGGGAACAATTTATCAACATTTGCAAAACATCAAAGCTTCCAGTCATGCCGATGTTGAGCTGACACGTGTTCTCATGCAATTTGACGGCAACAGGGAAACTCTTATCGAAGATCTGCAAGCTGGCGATCTATTCCTTTTCAGAAACAACAGAAAATTCCAACTGGTAGAGAAGTTACGAAAACGTTACAAATGTGTTGAACTGGACAGCAAACGTATCTTCCTTTTCCAGCCGCTTACGCCGGTGGAAATGGTGAATCGTGAATTGTGAATCGTGAATTGGAAAGTGGGGTTCTGATTGAATTTCCGAAAAATGAGGTTATTTTAACATATTCTCTTATTTTTGTATAACCTAAAAAAATTACAATGGACAATTATTATTGTGTGATAATGGCTGGCGGCGTGGGGGCTCGTTTCTGGCCAATGAGCAAAACGGTTCATCCCAAACAGTTTATGGATGTACTGGGAATAGGGAAGACCCTCATTCAGCTGACTTTCGACCGGTTTACCAAAATTCTTCCCGCGAAGAATATTTATATCGTTACTAACGAAATGTACCGTGATCTCGTTCTGAAACAGTTGCCTGAAATTGAAGAAAAACAGGTGCTTTGCGAGCCTTCCCGCCGCAACACAGCACCTTGTATTGCCTATGCCAATTACAAGATTAAAGAGGAGAACGAAGATGCCGTTATTGTGGTGGCACCCTCCGACCATATTATTTTGAAAGAAGACGAATTTGTCAGAGATGTTAAAACGGCCATGGAAGCGGCTTCCGAATACGACTGGCTGATAACCATGGGTATTCGTCCCTGCCGACCCGATACCGGATACGGCTACATACAACTTGAAGGAAGCAATGTTTATCCCAAAGACAGCCGCCTGCATAAAGTGAAAACTTTTACGGAAAAACCCAACCTCAAAATTGCCAAATCGTTTCTTGCCAGCGGCGATTTTCTATGGAATTCGGGTATTTTTATCTGGTCGCTGAAGAGTATTATGGCCGCTTTCGACAAACATTTGAAAGAGGTGGACAGCCTTTTTGAAAAGGGAATCGGGAAATATAATACCACCGAAGAAGATGTTTTCATCAAAGAGACTTATGCAGTTTGTAAAAATATCTCCATCGATTACGGAGTGATGGAAAAATCGGAAAATGTGTATGTACTCAGCGTCGACTTCGGCTGGTCGGACCTCGGTACCTGGGGCTCACTCTATACCATCCGCGAAAAAGATGAAAATAAAAATACCGTGGTGGGCAACAACGTGATGCTATACGACACTAAAAATTGTATTGTCAACATGCCACAGGACAAACTAATTGTTTTACAGGGGCTTGACGACTATATTGTAGTGGAACAGGACGACATTTTGCTGGTTTGCCGTAAGGAAGACGAGCAGAAAATCAGGCAGTTTGTAACTGATGTAAGAATAGAAAAGGGAGAAAAATACGTATAGCTCTTTTTCGCTAAACCACCACTTATCAAAGAACTGACCATTGTAAAAGACAAACCGGAAGCGATACAATTTTCCGCATAGTGGATATAGAACATATTTTCACCCATTAAAAAAAACCCGCTTTTTCTGTGAGGCCGGTTTTTTAATTGCTTTCGATTTAGTGTATTACAGTATCTTTACGCTGATAAACCCTGATTTGCGCACTGTTATTTCCTGATTTTGGTACGGCAAGATAAAAGTATTTCTGTTGTGGAACGTAAAGAGATGTGCGGGCACCTTCTGCCGTTTTAATTCTATCCTGAAGTTTATAGGTGTCAGGGTTTTCCTGCCGGATAACTTCGAGATAACCACCGCCACATGAAATATAAATCTGTTTTTTCTGTGCATCATAATAAATATCATCAGCATCGCGATCTATTTTCAGAGAGGTAATTAGTTTCATCGTTCGTGAATCAAAAACCTTTAGCCGGGGCGGCAGTCTGTATCCGACAAACAGTCGATGATGAACAGAATCCAGAGCCATAGGGAAATTTCCAAGACTGCTGATAAAGGAAGTTTTATTCACAACCTTATAATTTTTCAGGCTTATGGTTACCAACTCCATGGCATCAGGGATATTCACGAAAATAAGAGAGTCCTGATTATTAATAGAAAACGCTTCGGGATGGGCATCCAATGGAATTTTTTTAATAAGCCGGTTGTTTTTCACATTCACCATCCCGAGGCCACCGCTTCCATAAGCTACATAAACAATACCCGAAGCGGAATCGTAACGCAAATTGTCGGCATCATCTCCAAAATCTATTGTTTTTTCCAATTGATAATTGTCGGCATTGTAAACGAACAATTTTCCATCGCCTGCCGTAGATACAAATAATTTGTTTAGCTTTGGGATGTACAACACTCCTTGCGGATGTTCCAGTCCGGAAATACGATGAATAATTTTTTCTGTTTTCAAATCCAGCACAACAACCGAATTATATCCCAAAGCAGAGACAAAAAGGCGATGGTTTTTTAAATCAATGGAGAGATGGTCTATTCTGCCGTTAACATGAGGTAGCGGAATAGTTTTTATCAAATGGAAATTGGAATTATCACCATTTTCAGAGCGAACGGCTGTTGTACAACTTCCCAAAATGGCTGACAAAACGAAAAGAAATAGTACCGGGGTAATAATTACGTTAATTCGTTTCATGGTTCGTATATTCTGTTAATATTATTTACCGGCTTTTTATATATCAACAAATATTTTTATGAATTTGACTTGTGTTTTTACATTCCGGTTTTGGTTTTTTCTCTCCTGTAAGTTCTTTTGTAAACCGGAGCATGTCCTGTATCAGCATATCTGCCATATCCCGGCTGAAATTTTCTTTAATTACAATACGCAAAACTTTTATGTCGTCGGCATCAGCAGGCAGGGAGTAGGCCGGAACTATCCACCCTCTTTCTCTTAATTTATCCGACAATTGATAGACGCTAAACCCGGCTGATTTTGTTACAGTTAGTGCAAGAATAGGTAATTTTATATCTTTATTAATCAAGTCAAAATATTTAATTTTATTAATTTTAGAAGCAAGATAACGGGTGTTTTTGAGACTGTTTTCCATAATCAGCCGATACCCCTTTTTTCCAAGGCGTATCAGATTGTAGTATTGTACCACCATCATTGCGCTTCCGCGCGAAAAGTTAAGTGTATAGGTAGCTTCCTCGCTTCCAAGATAGTTTACATAAAAAATAAGCTTTTCGGGGAGATCCGATTTATCACGCATGATCAGCCAGCCCACACCGGGATAAACTAATCCGTATTTGTGTCCTGAAACATTAATGGAGTGTACGTGCGAAAGGCGAAAATCCCATTTAAAATCAGGATAAAGGAAAGGCAGGATAAAACCGCCACTGGCACCATCCACATGAATTGGAATATACCATCCTTTTTCATTTTCAACCTCCTCAAGCATGGTATTTATTTCCTGTACCGGATCAAGTTGCCCTGTAAAAGTAGTTCCCATGACAACGCCTACACAAATGGTATTTTCATCAATTTGTTGTTTTACCTCTTCTGCTGTTATGGTAAAGCGGTTTTTTTGCATTGGAATCACCCGCATTTCCACATCAAAATAACGCGCAAATTTTTCCCATACCACATGTACGTCCGCGCCAATGACTATGTTTGGATTTTGGGTGGATTTTCCCTGCTTTTCTCTGTTTTTACGCCATGTCCATTTGTGTGCCAATAGTCCCAGCATAATTGCTTCGGATGAACCGATAGTAGCTGTGCCAATATATTCCTTGCTTTCGGGAGCGTGATAAAGTTTTGCCAGCATATTGACTACACGCTCCTGAATTTTTCCAGTCTGAGGATATTCATCCTGGTCCACAAGGTTTTTATTCAGGGTTTCTATGATGAGTTTTTCAGCCTGCGGCTCCATCCAGGTGGTAACAAATGTGGCGAGATTCAAAGCCGGGTTTCCGTCAATGTTCAGCTCGTCGTGAATAAGCTGATACACCACATCCGCATCCATACCATCATCAGGAATATGATAGCGTGATACAGGTTTGGTGAAAAAGCGGCTGGCATAAGTTGTTGAAACGACCTCTTTTTCGTTAGTTTTTTTCTTTTTAGACAGCATAATTTTCTGATTTAAATTTGTGTTGAAAGATACTCAATACGATAGCAATGCAGGAAAACAAAATACCAAAATACATAATAACCTGATATCCCATCGAAGCGACGACAAATCCTCCGATGGCTCCCCCCAATACATTATCAATACTTTGAAATGAATTGGCAAGGCCCAGCGCTTCGCCTCTTTTTTTCTCCCCGGTGAGCTCTACTACGCCAATATTCATCCCTGTAGAAATAAAAGCCCAGGAAAATATCATAAGCATAAAGCCGAGAATGCCGAGAATAAATAGGTGCGTCCATATCCCTGCAAGCATTAAAATGAAACTCAAAACGTAAAATATCGTACCGAGATTCATCGTAAAAAACGGACTTTTTTTCTTTGCTATTTTTCCGGCGGTGATAAACAGAACAACACCAAAAGCCGTACTCAGTGCATATACCAGTGATGAGCCGGAAGCGCTCAAATGAAACGCATTTTTCATAAGCAGGGGATACATGGCATAAACCGGCGCCGGCGCCAGCAAAACAAAAATCCACCGGATATTCAACAGCAAAAGCGATCTGTTTTTAAAATTCAGGAAATGTTTCCAGCGAATGTGTTCGTGGAAATAGCCATTAAACAGCTCGGCAAAATGCATTTTCGGCTTGAGCATGCTGAAATGTAGCTGATGATGTGTCGCAAGATGTCGGTGGTGTTTGTAAAAGGGAAGATAAGCCAAAATGGCGAGAAACAGAAAGGGAAGACCTATCACAACCCGGGCATATACAGCGGTAACCAACAGACCAATAACCGTTCCGAAGGTCATAAAAGCCTGCATCTGAGCAATATATTTGTCCCACAAATCTTTAGGATAAGTGTTGGTTATCATAATACTGGCAAAGGTGAAAATGCTGGCGGTAAAAGTGCCGAATATAAAAGCCAGCGGAATTAAAAACTTTCCGTTGAACAAAACAATGGCTAGCCAGGCAAGAAAAGAAAGAACCGTTCCCGTAGAAATCAGGTTGTTTAACTTGAATTTGTGGGTCAGATGACCCCAAACAATAGATCCCCCAGCGATGCCGAGATTTATCATTGCAAAGGTCAGCCCCGCCCGTGCAGTAGTTTTGGCAAGCAGAGGGAGCGACACGATGCCAATGCCCCACACCACACCATTTACAATACTGAAAGGTAGAGATAAATAGTAAAAATTCGGTTTTTTCATTAAAAACGGTTTTTCGTCCTGTTTTTCTATCCTGTAAAGTTAATATTTTCGGGAAAACATTCTTCCGGACAGCGTCGGGGGCTATTTCAGCACGGCCAGTGCTACTTCATAATCAGGTTCGTCCACAATTTCAGGAACCTGTTGCGTGTAAATCACCGTTCCTTCTTCATCAAGGATAATCACAGCCCGCGATTCCAAAACGGCCAGCGGACCATCAATAAT
>VAOW01007667.1_pt1 | contig 17877 bp, 24 predicted proteins | sample 3393921 | NCBI WGS metagenome assembly VAOW01 (sample SAMN08290428, study PRJNA428436) | hydrothermal vent metagenome | isolation source: Deep-sea hydrothermal vent chimney | place: Indian Ocean: Southwest Indian Ridge | depth 2742 m m | reverse complement strand
CCTATATAAGACCTCTAACTTCGCCCTTTTTTTACACCAGCTTCCTTCACAGCTTTCCTAGTCTTCGCCTTCACACACTGGGACCTCACAGCCTTGGAGATATCTCCGTACTTATCACCCATGAGCTTCTCCCCTGCATTACGGAGGAAATGGTAGTGGCAGAGCTGATGCCTCACCCCTGGATGTATTGGAAGAATTCGCAAAAGTGTATATGATTAAAGATGGTGAGAGGGAAATCATCTCGGAGGTGCCTAAAAAAGTGGCTGAACTAGATAGAGTGTTAGGCTTTAATGTATTCCCTAAATTAAAGTAGTTAAGGTTATAAAGCATTGAAGGATATTTGATATACCTCACTAAAGCCTGTCCAGAACAAAATCAGGTTTTATTTTGCTATTTCTAACTTCATCTTCTGTTGTAACCCCTGTGAGCACAAGAGCAGTCTTCATTCTCATTGCTTTTCCAAAAGCAATATCAGTCTCAAGCCTGTCTCCTATTAACAGAATCTCATCTGGCTTAACCCCGAGTTCTTTCATAATAAGCTTTCCTATTATCTTTGAGGGTTTTCCCACAACAATGGCATTCTTTCCCGAGGCCACCTCAATAGCCTTAACAATAGCACCGCCACCTGGCATAAACCCTCTCTCAGTTATGAAAGTTGCATCAGGACTTGTTGCTATAAATTCTGCACCTTCTCTGATAAAGCGGGAAGCCATGGCCATTTTTGAGTAATTGAAATCCCTGTCAAGACCTGTAATAACAACATTGCAGTCTCTGAAGCAGATTTCATGCCCCATCATCTCTAACTCTTTCTTTAAGCCCTCCTCACCAACAACAAAAACCTTTGCTATGCCAAGCTTCTCCTTTATGTAAAGAGCTGAGACATAACCTGAGGTGAAGATATCATACTCTGAAACATCAATTCCAAGACCAAGGAGCTTATCAACATAGGCTTTCCTTGACTTTGTTGAGTTGTTTGTAAGAAATATAACCCTGCCCTGCCTTCTTAGCTTCTCAATCTTCTCCCTTGCACCTGGTAGAAGTCTATCACCTATATAAATTACACCATCGAGGTCAACAACAAAGGCTTTAAAGGTCATTAAGTTTAAATATTCGCAGGATAGATATAAAATCTTGCCCTTGATAGTTATCACAATTATTCAGTTATCATTCTTCTCAGAAGGTGTTGTTTATGAAAATGTCAGGTGCCAGAGCCATAGTTTCAGGTCTTGAAAAGGAAGGTGTTGAAGTCATCTTTGGTATACCGGGGGGGCAGAGTATCCCTCTTTATGATGCCCTTTATGATTCAAGTATGAATCATATCTTAACCAGGCATGAACAGGGTGCGGCCCATGCTGCTGATGGTTATGCAAGAGCAAGTGGGAAAGTGGGGGTATGCAGTGCCACCTCTGGACCAGGTGCGACAAATCTTACAACAGGTATAGCCAATGCATATATGGATTCCTCACCCATAGTAGCTATCACAGGGCAGGTGCCAAGAGCCTCCATAGGCAAAGATGCATTTCAGGAAACAGATATTATTGGAATAACAATGCCTGTAACAAAGCAGAGCTTCCAGCTCAGAAGTGTTGCCGAAATACCAGAGGTTATAAAATCATCCTTTTATATTGCAAAGACAGGCAGACCAGGACCTGTGCTTATCGACATACCCAAAGATATTCAGGAGATTGAGGATGAGATTGATTTCAACGTTAAGCTGGAACTGAATGGTTATAAGCCAACACTCAGAGGTCATCCCAGGCAGATTAAAGAGGCTGCAAAGTTAATTCTCGAGGCTGAGAGGCCAGTCATAATCGCAGGTGGAGGAGTTATAATTTCAGAAGCCTCTGAAGAACTTATGGAGCTTGCACGGCTCATAGGTGCACCTGTAACAACAACACTTATGGGTAAAGGTAGCTTTCCTGAGATGGACCCACTCGCTCTTGGCGTTCTTGGCATGCATGGTAGAAAGGCTGCTAATTATGCAGTAACTGACAGTGATGTTTTAATTTCAATAGGCATGCGCTTCAGTGATAGGAGCACAGGGGCGGTAAGCTGCTTCGCTCCTGATGCAAAAATTATTCATATTGATATTGATCCTGCCGAGATAGGAAAGAATGTATCTGTTGATATTCCTGTTGTGGGGGATGCAAAGACAGTACTTAAAGAGCTAATTAGAGTACTGAGAAAGATTATGGAGTCAGAGAAGAGCAAGGTATGGCAGGAGAAAATAAAGATATGGAAAAAAGAGTTTTCACCAAAAATGGATTATGATGATGTGCCTCTGAAGCCTCACAGAGTTATAAAGGAGATAATGGATTTTCTTAGTGAGGATGATATAGTCACAACTGAGGTGGGGCAGTGTCAGATGTGGGCACATCACTATATGGGCAGAAGCAAACCAAGGAGTTTTATAAGCTCGGGCGGTCTGGGTACAATGGGCTTTGGTTTTCCTGCAGCCATGGGAGCCAAGGTTGCAAAGCCAGATGTGAATGTTATAGACATAGCTGGTGACGGAAGTTTTCTTATGAATATACAGGAGCTTGCCACTGTTGTGGAGAACAATATAAATGTGGTTGTCGGAGTTTTTGATAACCACTACCTTGGCATGGTAAGGCAGTGGCAGGAACTCTTCTATGAGAGGCGCTACTCTTCAGTTTACCTTGGTAATATTCCAGATTTTGTGAAGGTGGCTGAGGCTTTCGGTGCCCTTGGTATAAGAGTTGAGAAGCCAGAAGAGATAAAGCCAGCTCTAAAAGAAGCTTTCAATGCAGGTAAACCTGTTGTTCTTGACTTCATGATTGAGCACGAATGCAATATCTTCCCTATGGTTCCTCCGGGGAGATGCCTGAAAGATATTATGGAGTAAGGTGGTATTTATGGAGAATAAAACTCACTATATTGTTGCTCTGGTTGAGGATAAGCCGGGTGTAATGCAGCGTGTTTCAGGATTGCTGAGCAGGAGGAATTTTAACATAAAGAGCATATCAGTGGGAGCGACGGAGAAACTAGGGATATCGAGAATAACAATGACACTTAAAGGGCAGGAAGAAGTGCTGGAGCAGGTCATAAAACAGCTCAACAAGCTCATAGAGGTTGTAAAAGTCTTGGGGATTGAAAAGGATGAGAGTGTTATCAGGGAGCTCGTACTCATAAAGGTTAACACTGCAACAGTGTCTGCAAGAGCTGAAGTTGTACAGTATGCGAATATCTTCAGGGGAAGGGTTGTAGATGTGGCAAAAGATAGTATGGTTATAGAGATTACTGGTGATGAGAGCAAGATAAATGCCTTTATTGAGCTCATGCGGAGTTATGGTATCAAAGAGGTGGCAAGAACCGGTAAGACAATAATGACAAGGGGAAAAAAAATAGTAAGTATTAAGGGGAAATAGAATGGAAGAAAAAAAAAGAAGGCGACCTGGTGTTGAAAGGGAAATTGAGGGTATAAAGGAAGAGGATTATAGAGTAAGAATAACAGGTATTGTTGTGGATAGAGACCTTGGGAACTACTCTGCGACTATAGATGACAGTACAGGGCGAGCTGATGTATTCTTTTCCAGAAGGGAAGATTTTGATATAGCAGAAGAGGGAAGGCTGATAAGGATAATAGGAAAGGTTATTAAGGAGGATGAAAAACTCTGGATAGATGCTGAGATTGTTCAGAATATGGATGGGCTGGATCCAGCTCTCTTGAAACAGGTCAGGTGTATAGAGGAAAAAGGAGGTTAGATTATGCGAGCAGCACTTGAAGAAATAAAGATTTTAAAATCAAGCATTGATGCTATTTCAAATATTATAGATGAAGCGGGTATAATTGTGAGTAAAGAAGGCATGACACTTAGGGCAATGGACCCTGCGCATGTGGCTTTTGTTGACCTGCAGATTACAAAGGATGCTTTCTCGGATTATAAGGTTGAAGAGAAGTTGACTCTTGGTCTTGATTTAGATAGATTCAATACAATTTTAAAAAGAGCAGGAAGTAATGACAAACTAACTCTCTCTGCGAATGATGAAACAACCATGAATATTGAGATAAAGAATAGTTCAACAAGGCGGTTTGAGTTACCACTCATAGATATAAGCGAAGAAGAGATAAAGCTTCCAAGCCTCGATTTTCCTGCTGAGATTGAACTTGACCCTAAAGTTCTTCTTGAAGGAATTAAGGATGTAGAAATTGTCAGTGACAATATAATATTCAAGGTTGATGAAAATAATCTTTACCTTGAAGCAAAAGGGGACCTTGGCAATGTTAAGGTGAAAGTGGATAAAGATAAGGCTATTACCTTCAGGGTTGATAGCCCCTGTAACAGTATGTTTTCTATTGAGTATCTGAAGGACATGGTCAAGGCAAGTGATATAGCAAAAAGTGTCAAGGTTTACTTTGGCAAGGATATACCACTGAAGCTGGAGTTTATTGCTCCTGAGGTAAGACTTAGCTTCCTTATCGCTCCAAGGGTAGAAAGCGAATAGATTGATGAGCCCTCTGAGCCCTCTTAACGGAAATATAAAGAAGAATATAGCTGAACTGGAGGATTTATCTGAAAGATACTTCCTTGAGGCAGAGGAAATGATAAGGGGAGAGATAAGAAAAGCTGGAGATATCGCATTAAATCTTATACTTATTGCTGCTTCCCTTAAAGGCTCCTCTTCCTTTGAGTCAAGAATTACCATTGATATCTTTAGAGAGGCTGTCAGCAAGAGAGTTGGGGAATATATTCAAAAAGAAGTTAAAATCTCACCCTATCTGGATGTTGCATTCTGTATAGCTCTGGAACCTGAGCTGAAACTAAAGTTGAGTGATGATACTTTTTTTGAAAAGGAGGGCTTAAGGTTCAGAGTAAAATGGAGAGAGGTTCTTCCAAGTATAAAGAGTAAAAAGAGGAAGTTTACAGATTTTTATATCGAAAAAGGTTTCGTTTATCTTGATGAGAGAGAGGCTATTGAGCTCTATCTCGACAGGCTTTCTGAAAAAGCCAGAGAATTAGTTGAGAGTTACTCGAAACTTGATATAAAACATCATAGGATTGAAGGTCTGGCACAGGCTCTAACCAAACTGTCAGATACCAGGACTGAAAGAATTGTAGGACTGCAGGGAAAGCAGGCTCCCCTGAAAGAGGAACACTTTCCGCCCTGCATTAAACTATGTATAAGCGGGATGGGTTCAGGGGCAAGAAACTATGCAATAACTGTTCTTCTTACAGCTTTTCTATCATATGCAAGAATAGCACCCTCCTCAAACACAAAAGATGCCAGAATATCTGATTTTATTGATGATGTTGCAGTTGTGCAGAATGAGATTATACCTATTATTGAAGCTGCGGCCGAACGCTGCTCTCCTCCATTATTTGAGGACCAGCCTATGGAGCGACAGAATGTTTACTATCACCTTGGCTTTGGCTTAACTTCTAATCCTACGCTTGAGGATGCACAGAAAAGCTCCTGGTACTTTGTGCCAAATTGTGATAAAATTAGGAGAGAGGCACCTTCGCTATGCAGACCGGAAAAGCTATGTAGAAATGTGAAAAACCCTTTAACATATTATATAAGGAAGAGGTTCCAAGAGGGGGGTAAAAATGCTCCTTAGAGAGGCCACACCAGAGGAGAGAAAGCTTTACTACTTTGAGGAGTGGAAAGCTTCATACCTTCCAGATTATATAACTAAGAGCCTTACTATGAGAGAATTTGCCTTTGACTACAATGGAGAAGGACCGAAAGACAGATATAGAAATTTTGTAACACTCACCCAATTTGAAGGGCACATGGTAAGCTCCCAGCCTTATGCTGCATATTCCAGTGTTGCATTCTATAGAGAGCCTCAAAAGCGCAGCGGCTGGCTCAGTGCTGAGCTTGTTTTTGATATTGATGCCAAGGACTTACCTGTCAGAAGCTGCAAATGCAGAAAGGGAGATGTGTGTGAGGTGTGTATGGAAGAGGCAAAGGAGTTTGTTCTGTCTATAAGTGATACTCTCAGAGATGTTTTCTCTCTTAAAGACATAAAATTTGTTTACTCTGGTAGGGGTTATCATATAAGAGTTTTTGATGAAGAGGTTTTAACTCTGAGTTCTCAGGAGAGAGCAGAGCTTTTGGATTATGTAGCTGGAAATGTTGTACCAGAGAGAGAAAATTTAAAGGGACATTATCCCGAGCTTTTTATTAAGAAGGCAATTAAAATTTTGCCACTCTTCACTGCTGATGTTAGGAAAGAATTTGACCAGCCTACTATAAGGGTTCATAGGCTTTTGAAATATCTGCCTGATGTCCTTGAAGACCTTGAGAACGACTCATTCAGAAAGCTTAGAGAAATCCTGAGCAACAAAACCTACTTATCTCTTCTTGAGACTATCAGGGAGGTAAATGCAGGAATGGTTGATGCAAGGGTAACTGTGGATGTAAAGAGAATCCTCAGGCTTCCGGGTTCGCTTCACTCCAAGGTTAGTATGATATGTACTCCTGTTAAAAATCTCGAAAGCTTTGACCCTTTTAGAGATGCAGTGCCAAAATTTGTTATGGAAAGATGATTTGTTTACGATATCGTGAGCGGGAAAGCCCACGAACTTTAGTCGTGGGAGTATGTCAGAAGATAGACTGTTGATTCTACGGTGTATAACAGAGCGTATCTGGATTCGCTACGCTCGACCCAAATTTACTCCTTTCGGTCGCAAGTTTCAGATAACCGCTGGACGTCAGACTGTGTGAAAACCATAAATTTTGTGAATTTCCTAACTTATTTTTGATTTAAATGGCATATGTGGTTTATTTTTATACAAATCTGAGTGTTTACACAACCTGCCGTTATATGGAATCGTAAACAAATGGTTTGAAATCAATTTCAAAAGGGTAAATAATGAAATTAAAGGCTATAGACTCATCAATAGATACTAAATAGGAATTCAACAGCATCAAATCTGAAATAAATAAGATTATATTACAATTTGACAATCAAAAAAGCCCATACCTTTTCGAGTTGGGCTGAATTGCGATTGCATGTGTTAGGTGAAAATAGAAACCTCACACGCTTTAGCGTGAGAGACTCACGAGTACATAACACCAGACTGCTTTCTTCCACCTTGGGCTATCTCTGCCTTGCCAAGAACCTTGTCTATTGCCATACTAAAGTCTTCAAGAATTATTTTTTCTCTTAAATCTCTTATGGCAAACATACCTGCTTCTGTAGCTATGGCCTTTATGTCCGCACCTGAAGCACCTGCTGTCAACTCTGCCAGATATTCAAACTCAATATCTGAGTCTAGGTTCATTCTTCTTGTATGGATTTTAAAAATCTCTCTTCTGCCTTCTTTATCAGGCAGGGGTATTTCAATCAGCCTGTCAAATCTGCCGGGTCTTAGAAGAGCAGTATCAAGAATGTCGGGTCTGTTGGTGGCTGCTATTATCTTGACCTCGCCACGAGGCTCAAAACCATCCATTTCTGCAAGAAGCTGCATAAGAGTCCTCTGAACTTCACGCTCTCCAGAAGTTAGGGCATCACTCCTCTTAGCACCTACGGAATCAATCTCATCAATAAACACGATACATGGTGCCTTCTCCCTTGCAAGCTTGAAAAGTTCCCTCACGAGTTTTGCACCTTCACCTATATACTTGCGTACTAGTTCGGAACCTATCATTCTTATAAAGACTGAATTAGTTTCATGTGCAATGGCTTTGGCTACAAGAGTTTTACCCGAGCCCGGTGCCCCGTAGAGGAGAACTCCCTTAGGTGGGTCTATTCCGACCTTCTCAAATAGCTCTGGCTTGAGAAGAGGCAGTTCCACAACCTCTCTGACCTCTCTGAGCTTATCTCTAAGGCCACCTATCTCTGAGTAGCTCTCCCTTGGCTTCTCATCAATCTCCATGGCTAAAACATATGGGTCTTTCTCCACCGGAAGAACGTCAATCACTGCGAGAGACTGCTGATTCAGTGTAACTCTTATATCTGGTACAAGGTCTTTTGGATTTATATAGCTGGAGTAGTTCACAATAAAAACCGGTCCGCCGCTACTCTTAACCACAATCCTGCGATCATCAATTACTTCAACAATGGTTCCAATGATAAGGGGTATAGTTCTCAGGCGCTCAAGCTCGTTTTTTATTCGCTTGATTTCTCTGTCCATATTTATCATTTCATTTTCAAGAACTTTCTTTCTTTCCTCAAGCCACTTTATCCTCTGGGTATAACCGACCTTAATTCTACTATTTTTGTTTTTCAGCTCCATATACTGCTTTTCAATATCTTTAAGTCTCTCCAGAAGATACTCTACATTACCTTCAACATCTTCAGTTACTTCTTTACTCACTCATCTCAAACCCCTTAGATTTTTAACTCCATTAAACTTATATATAGTTACTCCTTTTAACAATAGTATATACCATTGTATAAATTCCAGCAAGAAGTGATTTTAATGGAGTGTGAAGTCTGCGGAAAACCTATTTTTGGGAGACCTTTGCGTGTAGTTATTGAAGGTAGTGAGATGAAAACCTGTAAAAGCTGTGCAAAGTTCGGAGAAGTAAGAGAGATACAGAGTCCCCAGCAGCAGAAACAGGTGAGAAAGAGGAGTTATCATAAACCAAAACAAGAGCATATACCAGATGTGGTAGGGGATTACAATGATGTAATAAGAAAAACCAGAGAAAAAAATGGTTTGACACAGGAAGAGCTTGGCCTGATTATAAATGAAAAAGCCTCTGTAATAAACCGTCTGGAGTCAAAGCGTATGAGCCCAAGTATCTCACTGGCAAAGAAGCTTGAAAGAGCTCTTGAGATTAAACTTCTCGAAGAGTCTGAAGAATCTTCTCCCGGTGAGTTCAAGAGGGGTGAGAATGCTGAACTTACTATAGGTGATATTATAAAAGTCAAGAAGAAGGGCTAAAGATGATACTTAGAAAGGAGATGCAGAATGTTGTTGAAGATTACAGAGATGTGACAATTGGAATTTTCGGCTCTCATTCAGCCAAAGAACTTGGTATAGCAGCAAAGGCCGCTGGCTTTAAAACCACAATTGTGGTGAAGGAAGGGAGAGAGAAGCTTTATACAGATTACAACAGGCATCTCTATGATGAGGTTATTGTGGTCAGGGATTTCAGGGATATGCTCTTTAACGAGATTCAGGAGAAGCTTCTTGAACTCCATACGATTTTCATCCCAAACCGCTCCTTCTCGGTTTATGTGGATTATGACGGTATTGAAAATAAGTTTAAAATCCCAATATATGGAAACCGTTTTATTCTCAGAGCAGAGGACAGAAATGATGAGAAAGGGCAATACCACCTTCTCAGGAAAGCTGGAGTAAGGCTGCCAAAAGAATTCATAAAACCTGATGAGATAGACAGGTTATGTATTGTTAAAGTGCAGCAGGCTGACAATATTCTTGAGAGAGCCTTCTTTTATGTTTCTTCGCCAGAAGATTACTATACACAGGTGGAGGAGCTCAAAGAACATGGGGTAATTGATGATGCTGTTCTAAGAAATGCGAGAATTGAAGAGTATGTCTTTGGTCCAAGATTTAATGCTAATTTTCATGCCTTTGCTATTGAAGATATATTTGATAAATTTGTTCTTACAGGTTTTACTGACAGGAGGCAGGTAAACATTCAGGGTTTTTTAAATCTTCCTTCCAGGGACCAGCTTAAAATTAATCTTCCTGTTAAGAATGAGGAGATAGGCCACTTTGGCATTACCATGAGAGAGAGCAAGCAGCACCTTGTGTATGAGGCTGCAGAAAAGTTCTTAGGAGTTGTGCCTGATGTTTACCCCCCTAAAATGATTGGACCTTTTTCCCTTCAGGGCGGTATTCAGTACTCCCCGGAGGATAATAAAACTCTCGAGTTTGTAACCTTTGACCTCTCACCCAGAGTTCCGGGTGACCCTGCACTGGGCCCGACCTCTCCAGAGATGCGAAATCTAAGTCTGAAATATAGCAAAAATATAGAGGATCCGATGGATTTAATAATGATGGAGATAAGGGAAGCTATTGAGCAGCAGATGCTACCTGAGATTGTTACCTGATGGTATTGGTGTATTTAGAATATTAGATGAGGTATGAGCCATGAGCGATACAGATAAAATTCTTGATATTTATAGAGGATATGATAGAGATAAACTTTCAATAGCAACAATAGGTAGTCACTCTGCTCTTCAGATTCTAAATGGGGCTAAGGCTGAGGGATTTAAAAGTATAGTCCTCTGCAAACCAGAGAGAGTGGAGACATACAGGCGCTTCGGTGTGGCTGATAAAATTATAACATTAAATAGCTATGATGAAATCCTCGAAGGGGGAAGAGTCTATGAAAAACTCATAGCCGAGAACGCTATAATTGTACTTCATGGTTCATTTATCTCTAATGTTGGCACAGATAAGGTTGAAAAAAGGCTTACTTTACCTATTCTCGGCAATAGGGATATACTCCGCTGGGATAGCGATAGAACTCTTGAGAGGGATTGGCTTCTTAAAGCAGGGATAAAGATGCCAAAAGAAACAAAAGACCCGAAGGATATTGACAGGCTGAGTATAGTTAAGTTCCCTGGAGCAAGGGGAGGAAGAGGATATTTTCTTGTGGCAAACTACGAAGATTTTGTCAGAAAGACAGCATATCAGGTTGATAGGGGAAGGATAACCAGGGGTGATATCAGAAAGGCAACAATACAGGAGTATATATCAGGCGTTAGTATGTATCTGAGTTATTTCTACTCTCCACTTAAAAAAGAAGTTGAGCTATTCGGCATAGACCAGCGTCTGGAATCCAATATAGATGGCTTGACAAGAATACCCGCCCTTGACCAGACAAATTCCTACATAGAACCCAGCTATGTTGTGGTTGGAAATGTTCCCATTGTTGTGAGAGAGTCTTTAATACCAAGAATTTTTGAAATGGGTGATTCAATTGTTAAAGTTTCAAAGAAGCTGGCTCCTCCGGGAATGATGGGACCCTTCTGTCTCGAGACTATAGTTACACATGACTTAGAATTCATTGCCTTTGAAATATCTGCAAGAATTGTTGCTGGTACAAATCCTTTCATAGGTGGTTCGCCATATAGCTACCTTACACATGGTCGTGGGATGAGTATAGGGCGGAGAATTGCAAGAGAGCTGAAGCTTGCCATGGAAGGAGATAAGGAAGAGGTCTTAATTACGTGATATTATGGAGCTAAAGGATTTCTTCAGATTTTCAATTATAATAAGAAGGAAACTTATATATTTTGTTTTACTTTTTGTTGTATTATTCTTAGGTTTTTTTCAGGTTTCAGGATTTATAATAGAGAAGATAAGACAGGATTTCCTGCCACATAGTGCAAAACTCATAGCAACAGGCATGCTGGAAACAATAATGGTGGAAATTCAAATTGCAGCCATATTATCTCTGGTTGTTCTTGGTCCGGTATCTGCTCTTTTCTACTTTAGAAAGAGAATTTCAAAGAATATAATTATCTGGTCTATTTCTTCAATTATACTCCTTATAATTGGTTTCTCTTTCACATATTTCTTTTTCCTTCCCACTACAATTAATGTTTTAACTCTTTTGACTATTGATGCAAGTGTTTCTCCATACTACTCTATCAATAAGTTTATATTTTTCACATTTTTTACCATTATAATTTTCTGTCTTATTTTCCAGATGCCCCTGCTTATAGTCTGGCTTGTTCTAAGAGGTATTATAGATATAAAAACGCTCAAACAGAAAAGAAGGCATTTCTACGTTGCTATCTTTGTTATTTCGGCAGTAGTTACAGGCCCAACAGCTCTAACTCAGATTCTCCTTGCTGTGCCTTTAATCATTCTTTATGAGCTTAGCATATTTGTTTCAGGCTATTTACTGAAACTCAGGAAATGAAGCTGCCAGTTCCCTCTTTTGAGGGAAGCCTGGATATCTTCAAGCTTCTTAGAATCCAAGCCGTATTTCTTTATAAGGTCATTTTCTGACTTTATCAGTATGCTCATAAGTTCATCTACTCGAAATTTGATTTTCATAAAATCCCCATCCACTTTTTTCAAATATTATTATAAAATATATAGTTTATAACAAATACAAATATATATGATAGATTTGATAATCCTATACAATTTCAGTGAAAGTTACCATTATAATCTTCATGACTCAAATCTGGAGTCTTGGATAAAATATCCTCTGTCGCAGTTGAGCAATCCTTTCTATCAAAGGCAAGCGTTGTATTTATCTGGGCTGCTGTGCCGCAGAGAACCAGATGGAAATACGGAGAGATATATCTCAACCTTGACAGTTTAATCCAAACATCTTACCTTCGCCACTTAATATTTTGCTATCTCTCTTTTTCACAGATTAGATTCAGATATTCTAAACACCAAAAAGCAGAAATCCATCAAAAATTCAAGTAAGAATTTGACAGTTTATTCAGAGAAAAATTAGTCTCAGAAAAAAGCAGAAAATTAGCAAAAGTTCATCAAAATATCGCTAATGAATTTGACAGTTACAGTCGAATACAAAAAATCATGCGGCAAAAGATACATTTTCTCTAATTTCAACCTTTCTCTCAGGTGATTTTAGGGTAAAATCAGGCAATCACGTGATAAATCTTGGGGCAAAACAACATATTTACGGCTTCTGTCAAATAGAATTTTAGAATAAGTTAGCGGAGCAAAAGGTCAAAGATAGGCTCAAAACAGTTGTTCTTCTTTTTTAGATAGCACCATAGCTATTGATTACGAGCTGCATTTATCTTCCCCTCCCTTCCTGAATCTATAATTTCTCTTAAGATTTCTAGATATCTAAGGGCATTCTCATACTCTAATGCCGAGATTCTGAATCTGGTAGAAAGCAAGTTTTTATAAATCTCTTTTGCTCTGTGATAATCTGAAATACCAAGAGCATATCCTATAAGAATAACGGTCAGGGTTGGTTCGACCTGAAGATTCATCATTCTGGCCACTTCATTTCCCATGGCGTCATCCATAATCAATACTGCATTTTTCTCATCTGCCATAGCAATGGCCTGAGCATCCGCCCTGTGAATTAAAGGGTTTTTTAGAAGTGTGTTGTAAATCCCTCCAGAATCAGGAGCGCCTATGGCAATCCTACCCTCTTCAATGGCCTTTTCCATGAACAGCGCATCAGGAACGTTGATTCTTTTTCCAGTATCTACCACTTCTTTTTTTACAATCTCAGGCATATAAACTTTTGAGTATACCTGCAGAAAATCGAGAGCACCTGTTTTGACAAGATAAACAGAAGGTGAGCTATTTATTACTGCCTCAACCCTTCGCGTCTTCCAGTATTTTATCTTCTTAAGGAAGCTCTCTTTTTCCATCTAAAGCCCCAGAGATTTTTCAACGGCTTCCATGGATATGTTGATAGGGATTTTTCTCCTGTTAAGTTCATCCAGGAATTCCCATATACTTATCTCAGCCTTTTCGCTGGCCTTCATGAGAGAGATTTTCCCATCACGATATTCACTTACAGCTATTTCAAGTTTCCAGTCTTTTATTCCCCGCTCTATAAGGTTCCTTATAGCTGCCGACCTGTCCAAACCTGAAACTTCCATGTACTCCCTGAGCCCCTTGGCAATCCTGTCTTTTATCTGGGCAGTTATTATTTCTGGCATTTCATTCACCATGTTATAAGATTTATTAAACATTATAAATTTAACGTTAAGAAACCCTTTTGACCGTACCAAACCCTCGGGATACTGACCTGCCAATGCCAAAATAGTCGGGAATCAGGACGTTTGTGATGAAGGTGCCTGTAAAGGTCATTATATTTGTTGACTTCAGACGACCCTTTTTAATCCTGTAATTTACAGTGGCTTTTATTCTGTCAGGCACATTGTAATCAAATGTTTTGGACATGGATAAAAGATTGCCAATTAATGTCCTGCTTAAAAGTTCAGTTCTCTCAACCTTCGTGCCAGTCATATAATATCCCCGGTAGTTTTTTTGACTTAGGGCAAACCAAGGAGTAGCAAACTGATACGTGTGAAACTTCTCAGTTAAACCGAAATCCTGGTTTTTAATCTGAATTCCCTTTCCCATAATCTTATAGGAATTTTCTCCAAGACGAATTTCATCAAACTTGTCATATATCTCCTTCAAGACTTTAGTACCTTCGTTTATGCCAATGACCATTGGAGTGCCGTCAATTACTTTGTACTGGATAAGGGGATATTTATGAGCCTTCGGCATTCGCCTGATTTAGAATTAAAATTTCAATAACTCCGTTTATATTATTTTATATTCGAAAAGTAATCATTCCACAATTTTTTTAGGATGATAATCCACTAATGAGATTTTAATACCTATTTAAAATATAAAACAGTAAATTTTATATTAGCAGCCATCAATATTAAAGTAAAAACTCCAATAGAGGTGGCTAGACTATGTTTTTTCTCAAATACAATGGAAAATTGCCTTTTCACAGTGAGATATGTGACTTTAATTCACTTATCTCAGATAAGGAATTGGATATCAAAGAAGATAAATCTTTGGTCAGGAGGCTTTTTGGCAGACTTCAAAATAGCACAATCTCCAAGGCTAAGAAGATACATAGGGTATTGGCTTCAATCCTAAAAGGGCAACGTACTTTACTGGAAATTATGTCAAATAACAGTGCCCTTGATTTCCCTGAGATTACCTTTGACATGAGCAATCTCTATTCCATCCCAGCCTTCAAAGGCCGGCTGGAAGACCTGTTCAGGGTTATAGAATCCTCTGGACTTCTAAAAAAGGCGGGACTTCCAGATGGAGATATACCATTTTTAAAGCCCACGCTGCGATGATAAAGCGTGATATTGAAATCTTTGAAAAGTTATATTTCTAACTGGAAGAGAACTCCAGATTTCCCCATGTTTGCGACTTCGAGGGATTTATCCTCAGTCCCAGGAGCTTCGGGAGATTCCGGGGAATGGCAATCCTGGGTCTGGAGAAGCTTCGTAATTTGTTGGTGAAATGGCTAAACAACATAAATGCCATATCATTTAGAGTGGTTGCCATCGATGGCAAGTTTAAACGCTCCAATACATATTAGGGTCCTCCTAAATTCTCACAAAAATTCATATTGAATCACCACCTTTAATATTAAACTATCATTATTTAACCAGCGGTGTCATTTCACTGGAAATTAATCAAAAAGGTCTTCAGAGACTTGCTGAATGATGAGTCCACAGAAGACCCTATACAGTTAAGCCGACTTATAGAGGGAGCTGCAAAAGAACTTAAAACAGAAGGAGTGACAATATTCGCCAGACTTCATCCTATTACAGCAGAGTGGGCAGATATTAACTTAGAGATTGTCGCTCCTGAACTATGCGTCCCAAAAAGTACTTCCAATTCCATTTGATTCTAAAGATATAAGCACATCACTTGCGTCACCTGTAAATCCAATATGAGGCCCCATTCCTTCCTTAAGTTTTGTGTTTTCTACAAGTGCTGCAGGTGTCAACTTATCCATGTCAGCAGGAGTATAATAATATAAATTACCTTCTTTAACAATCATTTCAATTTTTCCACCTACTTTTTTAGCAATGTCTATCATGAGCTTAGCAAAATATAGCATGTGTTTCTTTTCAAAATTATCATTAAAAGCAGGAAGAACTTCACATGAGTGTTCTAAAAAAAGGTCTTGAGTGATTTCACGAATGTCCATAAGGACTTCATTTTTATTTTCAAAACATACTTTCATAACATCACCTCTCAGGTATGCAAGTCTAATTTTCAGCGCTTCAACTAACTCTTTGTTTTGTCCTCCTTTCAACCAAACACCCCTTTTCTTCAAAACACTTTTTAATTCTTCATGGAGGACTTGTGGGGCTTTGAAGGTAATTTTAACAGAATTGCCAGCAGGCATACCTAAATAGCCAACAGTATCTACAGTAGACAATATTAAAAACAACTTGAAAACTTAAGAGAACCTTATTCCTTAGCTTTCAAGTTCTCTGAGGCTATCTATTCAGAAATACTGTTTTTACCCCTATAAGAACTAACATTAAAACTTATGCTAATTATATGAAAGTTCAAAAGAGAAAGATAGGTGAATACCAGCAGCTCTACATAACATTCCCTGCTAAAATATGTGAAGCAATGAATATTGAGAAAGGAGCAGAGATTAAAATATCAGTGGCCGGGAAAGATAGCTTACTGTTTAAGGTGGCGAGGTAAAGCCTCCTATGGCTCACATGGCTTTCTGAGAGGCTATCAGAAAAGAGCTTAGAAGGAAGGTAAGGTCCATCCTTATTACTTTCTCTGGGATAGAAACACCTAATATATTTTCAGCATGACCTAAAACTCTACAATGAGTATAATATTATCTGATTTTCGTGGATATTTATATAGCACCAGCACAACTGGACATCCACGACAGCATACCTTGAAAAGGAGCAAAGTTTATATGAAATAAGAACAAAGTATAGAAATATCAAGCTTTGTTAAAATCAGCCCATAATATCTTTATCAACGGTTATTCTCTCACAAACCTTTTCAATAGTCACCATCTTTTCATCACTTAATCTAACAATAATGGGATTTCGGGTTAAAGGCAGAGGCGGAGTAGCCTTAAAGACGACCATATTCCTTATGAGCCCTTTCAATAATCATAACCTCTAGGATTTTCACCTCGTGTTTATCCTCGTACACAGATAAAAAGCTGTGAAACTCCTGCCTATGTGGAGCCTATAGAGAGTTTTCCCTCTATAAGTAAGCTTTTCTTTATCCCCTCTCCCGCCTCCTGGATAGGGATTTTCACTCAGCTTTTTGAGGTTCTTTCTTACTATTTCTCTGCTTTTCTCGGGAAGACTGACGACATATTTCAAGGCATCTCTATCAATCAGGACTTTCCAACCCATTTATTTCAACTCAACAAAGTCTCCCCGCTCTTCTATACCGTGCATCTCCTCAAAAAGACGGGCCTTTTTGTGTTCCTCAATCATTTCCTCTAAAAGCTCATCATAGGTTTGGTCTGCCCTCTTCAACTGGCTGAGCTTCTGCCAGACCCTATCAGTGACAGGTATCTCTTTTTTTGCCTCCATATAAATATTGACAATCTTTAACATTTATATCTTTACTGTTTTCTAAAAAAGAGATTTGAATGGATTATAAATTTAAGCCAAATATCATCTATAATAGGAAATATAAGTATATATATATGTAAATTAAAGGAGTTAATATAAATGGGAAAAAATCCAAAACAAACTTAGGATAGACTAGAAAAATATGGCAGGTAATGGAAAGAAAAATCATCCTAAAGGTTCTATATGGAAAGGTATACTAGACGCTACACATAAAAGGAAGAGATAAATAGGGCTTTGGGACAAAATTCGTTTGTCATCCTTTTAGGATTACTACATAGGCTCTTCTTCCGATGTATTTTTTGGGGGCATCCATTTTTGCGCTTATTACTCAGGCCACCTATACCCCCTCTCATAATCTCTGACCCACTTCCTAACAGTCTTTCTGGTCCTCCCAATATCCCCTGCTCACATGGGAGAAGGTCTTGGCACCATCGATAACGCTCAAAACTGCATTCAGCTTGAAAAGCACGTCAGAATGTGTAAAAACCACCAATTTTGTGAATTCCCTACCCCATTTTTTGATTTATAGGGCAGATATTACTTATTTCTCATGCAAACATGAGTTTTCACACAACCTGACGTTCCTTAACAAGCTGCCCATAGTTGATTGTATCAGCATCGAAGTTCTTGAGTACGTGGTATTGGTCATTGCCATCGCTGACAAACGTGGCCTTAGCGTTCTTCGCAGGGGCTTTGCCATACTTCTTAACCATCGCGATCAGCCCGTCTGCGGTATTCTGTACCATCTTGCCCGTGCTATGGCTTTGCCTAAAAATAAAGTAGCAAAGTACCATTGGTTCATAGGATGTTCTCATTCATCAGCATGAACTGGAGAGGACAACCACTGATTAGTTATG
>VAOW01011577.1_pt1 | contig 17880 bp, 7 predicted proteins | sample 3393921 | NCBI WGS metagenome assembly VAOW01 (sample SAMN08290428, study PRJNA428436) | hydrothermal vent metagenome | isolation source: Deep-sea hydrothermal vent chimney | place: Indian Ocean: Southwest Indian Ridge | depth 2742 m m | reverse complement strand
TTTAAATACAAGCGTAACGAAGAAATCGGATATTATGGACAGACACTAAATAGGTATCGCCATTTATTTGCAAAGATCTTCTGATACAACATATTTATTGACAATTGCTGCGTTTTCCTAAAAGAACAGCTTTGTTTCTGTTGTTGCACATTGTTTGTTGAAAAATATTCTGCAGTTGTATCCATTTGATGACCCATTTCCTCACGACATATGCGAAACTTGAGTGGTATAATTTATTAAGCAGATGGCGTAGAGCGCTAATAAATAAACCCGTACGGAAAACTTTCCGTACGGGTTTGCGCAACTTTATTAAAAGAATAGAAGTTTAAGAAAAAATCAGACAATCAAATTGCTAAAATAAAAACCATAGTTGCAGGTAAATAGAATTGTTATCTGAAGCTTTTCTTCCGGAGCCGTCATAATTATTTGTAGCTCCATTAAATTTATTATAGGCGGTGTAAATCAGGGATATTTTAGTGTTTTCCCACGGCAAATAATCAATCTGGGTCATTAGACCGCTGCTATTCGGAAGTCCTGTTCTGCTTCCGGATACAGAAGCCGGAGCATACATAATATTGTCTGAACTACCGCTATAGTTAAAATATCCGAGAGTAAACATATAACCTTTCTTAAGGTAGATACTGACGTCCGTTTTAAAGGAATTAACCTTATCATTCAAAAACTGAGCGTTACCGGCTGCGTAACTGGCGTTAAATTGCTGCTTCTCCGTAACATAGCTACTGTGTAAGGTAAATTGGCCCTTTGCAAAAGGATACTCGTACTGAAGGTCAAATCCGAAATCAGTATAATTATCCGTTGCTCCGGAAACACCGGAGGGATACAACTTGGTTGCTAATCCGAAAGTACCCACTTCGAGGTAACTTTTTGTCCATTGGTGCTGTATAGCAATGCGCCAATACGGACTTAATCCTTTAATCGTCATTACAGATCCATTGTCAGGAGGAAAAATCGTTCCAAAGGGGGCCGTCCGATACAAGCTAAAGCCGAGATAGAGCGTGTTGCCAAATAGCGCATTGGCGCCAGCGCCCAATGTGCCCATAAGGCCTCCTTCAACCATTGTACCTGCCGATGGAGCCGGTGCTATGCCCGAAGCCGAATAAGGATAGCTCCATGGTGAGGCGGTATTCCATACATCCCCCATCATGGGACCATTGTCTATGGTTAAACCATACAAAAGTGGCATTTTCCCTATCTTGGTAGTATTGGCATAACGAATATCAAGCATATCAATTCCAAAAGCTCCAGCATCGTCATCTAGGGAAACTTGTAGAAATGATCCAAAATGAGGAGCGATAATACCTCCATAATAAAAACTAAATGATTGTGGAAATTCAATATTATTATTCTGCGTTCCGGGTATGCTTTTTGCCAGATGAGTAAACCCGGTGTTAAATCCCACAGATAGCTGGGGGATATGAAGCAGCTTTAATACGTCTCTGCTGCTTTTACCGTTTGATGAAGATTCTTTTTGGACAATGGTCTTTATGTTTGTCAAGGTATAACCGTTCAACTTAAATTGTCTGCCAAAAGAAGTGAGCTCCGGGAATACCGTATGGCAAACAGAACACGATAAACCCGTTTGTCGTGCAAAACTCGGGATAGCCATGGCTGTTCCCGACCCGAAACCGAATACCAGGAAAAGAAAGGCGACGAACCCACCCACAAGTGAAAGTCCGCTTTTCTTAAGAAAAGATACTTTTTTGGCTTTCTTTTCTTCACATAATAATTTTCTTTTCATAACTTTGAGAATTTATTAATAATTAATTACGATGATTATTTTTACAATTAACTTTCCACATGCCGGCTGTTACAACCGTTTAATAACTTTTTAATAAAAAAATAAGATGACAAACTTATCCTCATCCGGGCATTCCTTATGTGACAGATGTCACATAAGGAATTTACTGTCGCAGATTGTTCCGGACAAAATCCTGTTTTATAGGTTAATATACCTTAATACAGATTGTTTTTAAATTAATAATTCAGATGTGGTGCAAACACTTATCTTATACTTTACATTAACGGTGTTTGAAGTTAAATATGTATTTTGAGACGAAGTATGTTGATATTCACGGCAATGCTTAGCCTTTATTTTGAGCTATAGTTGTGAAATAAAAACAAATTGAAGCCCGATGATACCAATGTGTTTTTCGTAAAGTTTAACTTTAAACAATTTCATTTAATAAACAGGAAATTCTGCGAAAAATAGCAGTTTCCCATTTTGGTTTTTTAGTTATCATTGCAGTTCAATCGGAGACAATGAAGCGTTTAATGCTATTTGCGGCTATTTTAGGAGGTGTTGTTTTGAGTTCGTGTAACAAAGCCAACATTAATCCCAACGACCCGCGGGCGATTATCCAAATTGATATCGACCCCAACTCCACCTTTTATCAGGGATTAAATACTGTGGGAGGTTGGATTTATGTTGCCACTGGCGACCGGGGCGTTTATATCGGGCCGGGTTCGAGAGGCGTAATTATTTATCGCGAAAGCCAAAGCACATTCAAAGCTTACGACCGCCTGCCCCCCAACGATCCCGACAAATGTTGTAACGGCAACAAGTGTACACAGCTTATTGTGGGAAAATATTATCCTTTTGTGAAAGACGAGTGCACCGGAAATACCTATCAGTTATTGGATGGTTCGCTGATTCAGGGAAACGGACGCTATCCTTTAATTGAATATCACGCGGTTTATGATGGGAATCTGTTGCATGTTTTTAATTGATGATCCGGAGAAAAGTCATGAATTCCGGTCGTTATTTTTATCCGGCAACAAAGTTTTTCGAAATTATCCGCATTTGGAATAGCCGCAGGCGTTGCAGGTTAGGCAGCCATCCTGATAAATCAGCGCTTCTTCGCCACATTCGGGACAGACTTTTTTGTCCACCACTTTTTCACCATCCTGCAGGTAACGCTTCAGCGCTCTCACCACCCCGTTTTTCCAGGTGTTAATATTGTCTTCTTCCACATTGAGGTTTCCCACAAGGGTAACAACGTAAGCCAATGGCATACCATGACGGAGAAGGCCGGAAATAAGCCGGGCATAATTCCAGTAAGTTTTATCAAATGAGCGCGACAGCCCTTCTATGGTAATTTTGTACCCCTGTTTATCTTCAAACTGGAAATCGTAACGTGAATGTTCGCCCTTTTTCTTATTCTTGATAACCCATCCTTTTTCTATTGCCGGCGGCAAATAGAAGTCATCCGCTTTTCCGGTAAAAATTTCATATGGCCGACCATCGAGTTTTCCCACTACGGCAATCCATTTTTCATAATTATTCTGAAAGCGAAGGATGTTGGCTTCCAAAACTTTGGGTCTATGCGGCGCACTGGTTTCTTTAAATGCATTTTCTTCTTTCTTATCATTACTCACCAGCACCCCTGCACGGGAACCTTCACGATAAATAGTCATTCCCTTACATCCGCTCTCCCATGCGGTCATGTATATGTCGCTGACCATCTCTTCCGATACATTTTCGGGAATGTTTACCGTGACACTAATGGAATGGTCCACCCATTTTTGGATTCTCCCCTGCATTTTTACTTTGCTTACCCAATTTATATCGGCTGAGGTAGCTTTATAATAAGGTGATTTTTTAATGATTTCCTGCAACTGTTCATCCGGAAGGTTCTTCACCTCGTCCACATTATAATCATTTAACTTTAGCCACACTTCAAACTTGGGATGAAACACATTGTACTCTTCCCATGTATCGCCAATCTCATCCACAAAATTAATCGTAACGTTTTTATCGCTGGGATTCACTTTGCGGCGCCGTTTATAAGAGACCATAAAAACAGGCTCGATGCCGGAAGTGGTTTGTGTGCAAATACTTACACTTCCGGTTGGAGCAATGGTAAGCATGGAAATATTACGCCGTCCAACGCGTTTCATTTTCTCATACAGGTTAGGTGCATTTTTTTTAATGCGGTTTATGAAGGGGTTATTCTGTTCGCGTTCTGCTTCATAAATCGGAAAGCTGCCCCGCTCTTCTGCCAGATCAACGGAGCTGCTGTAAACCTCAAGTGCCAAAAGGCGATGAACTTCTACAGAAAAATTAATAGCTTCGTCGGAACCGTACCGTAAGCCCAAAGCAGCAAGCATATCTCCTTCTGCGGTAATCCCAATTCCCGTACGGCGACCCATTAACGATTTTTCACGAATTTTTTCCCAAAGCCGTCGTTCGGTATATTTTATCTCCGCCGACTCGGGATCGGTATCAATTTTGGTGAGAATAGTATCCACTTTTTCCAGCTCAAGGTCCACAATGTCATCCATCATGCGGTGGGCAATGTGCACGTGTTTGCTAAACAAATCGCCGTTGAAATAAGCCTTATTAGTAAATGGATTCTCTACATAACTGTACAGATTTATAGCCAGCAAACGGCAAGAGTCATAAGGACAAAGCGGAATTTCGCCACAGGGATTGGTGGAAACTGTCCTGAAACCTTTGTCGGCATAACAATCTGGAATAGATTCCCGGATGACCGTATCCCAAAACAGGATTCCCGGCTCAGCAGAGGTCCATGCATTGTGAACAATTTTTTTCCACAGATTGCGTGCGTTAATCTTCTTTTTATATTTGGGCTCTTTGGCAGCTATGGGGTATTGCTGTACGTATGGAGTATCATCTTTTACCGCCTGCATAAACTCATCATCTAATTTTACGGAAATATTGGCACCGGTTACCTTTCCCTGTTCTAATTTAGCATCGATAAATTTCTCTGCATCGGGATGTTTAATATCAATACTTAACATGAGTGCACCGCGACGGCCATCTTGTGCCACTTCGCGGGTTGAATTGGAGTAGCGTTCCATAAAAGGAACGACACCTGTTGAGGTAAGTGCCGTATTTTTTACCGGACTTCCTTTGGGCCTGATATGCGTCAGGTCGTGGCCCACACCACCGCGACGTTTCATCAGTTGTACCTGTTCCTCGTCAATTTTCATAATACCGCCATAAGAATCGGAATTCCCATCATTGCCAATAACAAAGCAGTTAGACAAAGAAGATATCTGATATGGGTTTCCGATACCGGCCATGGGGCTCCCTGCCGGAATTATATATTTAAACTTACGGAGTACTTCGTAAATGTCATTTTCAGACAATGGGTTTGGGTACTTTTGCTCGATGCGGGCAATCTCGCGGGCAATCCGCCGGTGCATCTGATCAGGTGTTTTCTCAAAAATATTTCCCTGACTGTTTTTCAGCGCATATTTATTGGCCCATACTCCGGCTGCGAGACTATCTCCCTCAAAATATTCCGTAGCAGCTTCCACCACTTCATCATACGAATAAGGTTTTTCCTGACTTTCCACAGGCTCTTGTGTCAGAGCCTCTGCAGAATAGGAATTTTTCAAATTTAATTTAGCCACAGTCATATTCATCTTTCCTTCAGTAGCCATTTCATTCTTTTTCCTCTCTTCAAGCACCTTTTCATAAAACCCTTTTTGCTGCTCGGTTTTCTCCGTTTTTAATGATGGATTATGATCGGTTTCACTATCAAACCTAAAGAGTAAATCGTTTTCCATAATTGTAACAATACTTATATTAAATACATGATAACTAACTAAATTTTAATGCCTAATCCAAAAGGAGGCCATTCCTGATAACTTGTGCAATGTACAATACAAATGCACATGTTCCGTCAGAAATTTATTAACATGGCGTCGTGGATAAAAAATAAAAACCAGAGGCTTAATTGCTTAGATAAAGATAACCTGGTGAATAATAAAAAAAATAATTTTTGGCACAATTTTAAGTGTATAAAAATTTATAATCTGTCTATTTTGACAAAAACAGCTTGAGTGCAATAAGGACAAGGATAACAGCCAACCCCTTGCGTAAAATAATCATAGGAATATGTAAAGTAAGTTTTGAGCCGAAATAACCGCCAATGAGAAAGGCCGCAGCGATAATAAGTGCATATTTCCAATTTAGTGCCCCGGCTTTGTAATAATTGTATGCAGCGAGTAAGCCAGTCCAAATTAACCATTTGCTGGCGGAACCCGAACGCAGATGTCCTGTAACCGACAGCATTAAAGATGCCAAACAAACCTGGGCGAAGACACAACCGTGAGATTTTTGTAAAATAAATTGGAGTGCCGGAGTTTTGGGGTCGTGAATTACACATTACTCCAACACTCCATTTTTAAGTTTTGAACTTGAGTCTTTTCACTTCTTCCCCTCTTTATTAAAGGGCGAAAGTTTCATGCTCTTCGCTGTTTTTCTATAAGTTGTCCACTGGTTTTTGAAAAAATTATCGATACGCTGCAATGTATTATCAATGGTATTTTTCGATTGTTTTAGCACCAGCTTTTCCGTCGCGTTGAGCGGCTCTCTCTCGAAGACAATACCGTAGATTCCACGTAATTTGTTCGTTACCAGTTTAGGATTATTGTAGATTCCCTGAATATTTTTCGGTGGGAAAATAGCCGCATTTATGGCTTTGAGCGAATCTTTCACTACCTTGCTTATCTTTTCGAAAGTATTGTAGTTTTTGCCTTTCTTTTGTGGCAATAGTTTTGCAACCTCCAGCATGGTTTTCTTACTTTCCTTTAACCGGTCAATAGCTTCGGCAAGTGATTGCATCTTTTTCAGCACCGGCTGCACCAAAGCATAATTGGCTTTCATGGCTTCTGTGGAAAAATTCTGCCGCGGGTCGGATTTTACCGTCAGCATAGTAGAATCGGAATGTCCCTGATAAGAAAACACCAATTTGTAAATTCCCGGAATAACATAGCCGCCGCCACCTATTTCGGCGGCGTGTTTTCCTGGTTTCGGACTTCCGGGGAAGCGGTAGCCTTTTCGGTCGAGACGCCAGTAGATCCGGTTAATTCCCGTTTGGGGAACAGTGGAAAGTGTTCGTACGACATTTCCATTTTCATCTATCACCTTGATGGTTACTTTTTTTGTCAGAGATGTTTTTTGTCCCGGATGTTTACCGCCCGGATGCTTCATTTGTCCGGCATGCTTGTTGCCGACAGCAGCCGGTTTTTTCACGCCTTCTTTTACCGAAAAGGTCAGCATAGCGCCGAAGGGCTTGTTTTGACCATGAAAATAGCTGGCGCCGCCAACAAAAACACCAGGTTCTCCTTTGATACTCACTTCATAAGCTACCGGTGGGGTAAAAACATGAATGGGTTCATTGAGTAATGCGATTCCTTTGGCTGCAATTTCGCGCAACGGACGGATGTCATCCAAAATGTAAATGGCACGTCCGAAAGTTCCAATAACCAAATCTGCTTCGCGCGGTTGAATCACCATGTCGCGGGTAGGAACGCCGGCAGGATAATGTTTAGTCCAGTGGGTCCAGCTTTTCCCGCTATTAATACTAACGTAAAGACCGTTGCTTGTGCCGAGAAACATAAGTTTCGGTTCTACCGGGTCCTGGACAAACGACAGGCAATAACCAAAAATATTATCGTTTTTTGCTAAATTTTCCCAGCTTTTCCCGTAATTGGTAGTGTGATACAGATATGGGGAATAGTCTTGCTGCCGGTAATTGTTCATCACTACAAAAGCTCCACCGGCATTATACGTCGAAGGGTCAACTTGTGCTGTCCAGCTTCCTTTGGGAAGGCCTTTCATTTTTTTCACCAGATTTTCCCAATGCTTGCCACCATCTTTTGTTAATTGGACGTTTCCATCATCGGTACCCACCCAGATAACGCCTTTTTTTACCGGGCTGGGGCCAATAGCCGTGATGGTGGTGTAATTTTCGGCGCCGGTTGCATCGTAAGTCAAACCGCCGCTTTGGTCCTGTTTTTGTTCAGCCGTGTCGTTAGTGGTCAGATCGGGCGAAATAATTGTCCAACTGTTACCGTGGTCAGTACTTTTGTGTAGAAACTGGCTTCCCATATAAAGACCATCTTTATTAAAAGGGTCGGCAGAAATAGCAGCATTCCAATTAAACCGTAAATGTATTCCTTGTGGATCCACCGGACGAATATCCTTGGTAAAACCGGTTTTTATATCCACACGTCCTACGTGGCCTTTCTGCCACATGGCATAACAGTAATTGTTATTAGACGGGTCGGGAATCACACCAAAACCATCTCCGCCCATCAGATGTTGCCAGTAAGCGTTGATGATGCCGCCTCGTGCCCATACGTATCCCGGTCCGCGCCAGGAGCCGTTGTCCTGCATGCCGCCATACACATGATAAGGCAGATCGTTGTCCACACTTACATGATAAAACTGTCCCACCGGCAAATTTTGTACGTAACGCCATGTTTTTCCCTGGTCATAAGTGATGGCCAGTCCGCCGTCATTCCCATCTATCATAAATTTCGGATTTGTCGGACTAATCCACCATGAGTGATGGTCGGGATGAATATTGCTTCCGATAAGCGGCTGGAAAGTTTTGCCACCGTCGATGCTTTTGTTTACGCGGGTGAAAAGCGTATAGACGTAATTTTCATTTTTCGGGTCCACATAAATGTTTGAAAAATAGAAAGGCCGGTCGCCGATATTTTTGGTGGTACGAAGTTCCCAGGTTTTTCCACCATCATCGGAACGGTAAAAACCGTTCTTTTTTGATTCAATCAGAGCGTATACTACCTGAGGATTGCTGGCAGCAATGGCAACTCCGATACGTCCCAGCTCACCTTTAGGTAACCCGTCTTTGGCGGTTATTTTCGTAAAATGGTTACCGCCGTCATAAGTAACGTACAATCCTGATCCGGGGCCTCCCGACTTGAAAAACCACGGCCAGCGACGATATTGCCACATGGCTACAAATAATTTTTTCGGGTTCGACGGGTCCATAACCATATCGGCCACGCCGGTAAGGTCGTTTACGTAAAGAATTTTCTTCCACGTTTTTCCGCCATCTTCGGTGCGATACAATCCTCTGTTGGGACTGGGCCCCCACGGGGTGCCGATGGCGCCCACATAAACCACATTGCTATTGTCAGGACTGACAATGATACGGTAGATGTTACGGGTCTTTTCCAACCCCATGAGTTGCCACGTGTTTCCATCATCCAGCGAACGGTAAAGTCCGTAGCCGGAAGAGACGCTGTTGCGAGGGTCGCCTTCACCCGTCCCAACCCAGATAATATCGGGATTATGCTGGTCAATAGCGATGGAACCGATGGACATAACTCTTTGTTTGTCAAAAACAGGTTTCCAGGAGATTCCCCTGTCAGTGGAACGCCACAAGCCCCCCGAAGCTGTTCCCACAAACATAATCCGCGGGTCTTTCTGGTTGACATCGATGGCTGTTACACGGCCACTCATCCCGGCAGGACCAATATTGCGGAATTTCATACCGTTAAACTTTGACAGGTCAAGCTGTTGAGCCATAAGTGTAAATGAAAACACCAAGCTTAATAAAAATAAAAGGCTAAATGTAATTTTTTTCATTTTATTTGAAATTTAGTTGATTTAAAATTGTAATAATAAAAGGAGGTCCCTTTTCCTTCTTCCGTTTGAAATATTATGGTAAAAATAGAGAAAAAATGGATAATAACGGAATGATGAATGATGAACGAAGAAATGGTGAATAAAGTGGATAAGTAAACAGCCGCTTTTTGGCCAATGATCGATTAATACGTTTGTCAATTCCCTTCATCTAACTTCTACTGTGCCAGGTTAAAACGCAGAGTAAATCCGCCACTTGTGGTAGTATTAGCGAGTTGCGACGACATGTAGGGCGCATTTTTATTCATATTAAAATAAGCCCTGAACTGCAGGCTTTGGCTGAGCATGTAGTTGGCAGAGAAGTTAAGCGTAAACTGTTTGGAACCTGCCGAAACCTGGTTGGTACTTTCATCAATCCGCCGCAAAATGGTTTTGTTATCGCGAATGCCCACATCTAATTTCAGGTTTAGGTCGGTGTTGTATTTTCTACTTCTCCTTCCCATGAAATTCCCCACAGAGAATTTCAGTCCTCTTATTCGGTAACTCAGGCCAATCACAATTTCTTTGCTGTCGATTTCCGTCAGTTGGTTATTTACAAAACTCATCACCACATTTCGCGACTTTTTATATTCAAGTTTTCCGCCGAGGCTGTTTTTCATGGTAAAATCAATACCAATGAGCGGACTGTATTGTTCAAAAAACGAAACCACCCCAATATCATATTGGTTTATGAAATTGTTGCTGTTGTCAAAGGTCTTCCCCCGATTGTTCGGGTCATAAATAATGTTGGTTTTCCATGCATTGATACTCAACAGAGAACGATAACCGTGACTGATGTTAAAACCCCGAAAAATTTCTCCGATAGCTTTGATATTGGTAAGTCCGCTGAAAGTTACCCGCCAGTTGGGCAGCGGGAAGGAGGGGAACGGTTTTGTAATTCCGATTTTTCCTGCATCTTTGCCGGAGTAGGCTGCAAGAAAAGAATAATACATCACCTGTTGCTGATTCGAGCTGTACCCGAGGGGAAAATAGTCGCCGGCAGTACTATCGTAAACATACTGTCCCGACCATACCGGATTGTTTCTTGCAAGTCGCTCCGCTATTTCTTTCCGGTCAGCTTTGAACCGTTCAAAAGTTGCAGAAATATTATTGTTATTATTTTTCTCAAATGAGGTGGCAATAAATGGATACGTGATACTGAAATTGCCGGCTTCCTGCGGCGAATAGTTAACAAAATCATTGGCCGCAGGGTCAAAGCGGTAATAAGAAGTGTAATTTTTAGAAAAAACACGGTCTCCATACAAATCAATTTTAACAAAATTCAAAATGTTTGTATTTACCCTATACGACATGTGTTCCGTAAGTTTGGTAATATATGCCTGATTAAGAATGGTATCGTAGGTAAGCCATCCGTTTTGGGCAGCCCTTTGGCGGATATCTCTCTGACTACCAAACACGAAGCCCAAGCCAGGCGCACCATCACGAATATTGATGCCGGCCATGTCAGGAACGGGGACAAAACCCGGAAGTTGTGTACCATCGGAACGCCGGTAAACAAAATTTACTCTTTTCACCAGCATCAAAAATCGCAAAGCCCCTTCTCCAAAGGTTTTGCCGATACCCGGCCCGTTACGTTTTTTCTTCATGCTGTCTTTAACAGCTGTGGGTTTCTTTTGTTGTATAAAACCTATTCTGTTCTGTGGCCGGCCCCTGAAACTCATGCGGTTCAGTTTTTTTAGAAAGGGAATCTTATTATACAGTCTGTTAAAATCGGCGCCGGCATTGAACTGGATGTTTCGCGCATTTTCAACGGTATTTCCAAGTCGTTGCTGAACGGCAACCGGCGAAGCATTCCAGTTGTATTGCACCTGATAGTTCGCAGAGCTGTTCAGCCAGTCGGTAAGCGGAAGTTTTGACAAAGGAAGGTGGTAAGTTACCTTCACCGACTGATTGAAATTCCGGAGTGTTCCCATATTCCAAATCTGGCTCCAAATTTCACGTTTATACTCTTCCCATTGTCGTGTGTCTTTATCGGGATAAATCTGTGGTTCGCGTATATATGCTCTGGCGCCGGCAATATATTCCAACGAAAGCGAACGGGAAAAATCATATTTAAAAGAGTAATCCCTATTGTATGTCCAGTTGCGTTTGTAGGTGGGTCTGGTAATAATGTCGCCAAAACTCTTATTGCGGTATGTCCGGCTGTCGAAAACCCTGTTCATGCTAAACCTGAAAGACAGATTTTTGGGCCACAGGTAAATATTGAAATCCCTGATCCATCGCAACCAGGGAGACGAAATTTTTTTACTTTTGGAAAAAGGTCTGAAATCCTTCGGCCTTGTGTTAAAATTATAGTCCAATCCACCCTGGTATGTTTTCAGACGATCGGAGGTTATGTTGATATTGTGATGGTAAATTTGTGAATAAGCAAACGAGAAATTGAAGTTTTCCAAATCGTAAAACTGAGGCTTTCTGTTTTTCTTATTCCCGGTGTTGGTACGTTCCTTCCGCACATTCATAAAGTTAATATTTGTCCGCCGTGTGTAATCAATGACCATGTTTTTCACAGAATCGCGCTTGGCCTTATCCGCATAAGTGCTCAGGTCGTCGTTAAGTTTGGTATCAGGATTTAACGGATTATATCTTGGGGTATTAATTCCTTTTCCATAATCAAAATGGACAGGAATTATAAGGCCTGTTTTTTTAGGAAACAGTTTGCCGAGATCTAAATCGGTGGCCACGCTGTAGTTCATGGTATTATTCTGCGAAATTACATTCAGCTTCTGGTCGAGGCTCCCGAAACCCGCCGAGGTGTATGCGCCGCTTACCGAAACACGGCCCAAATCGGAGAGATTGGCTTCGAGCCTTCCGATGCCTGCCCATCCGGGTTTTTTATTAAAACCGGTCAGTCGTAGTTCATCTACCCAAATGATAGCATCCTTTTCTTCTCCGTCATCATTTAGGTTAGTGCCTCTCCTTTTGGGATTTCGTACGCCAATCAAAATTCCTTTGACATCGCTAAGACTTGGATTTCCCACAACGGTAATTTTGTTCTTGCCATCGTAAGTAACAAACGGCCTTTGCAAAGTAACGTTTGAGTTAGGATTACGCATGGCAATGTTACGCTCTTGTTTGGCCTTTATAAGCTTATCAAGTACCAGCACCATCCGGTTTTGTTCAGGCCAGATGGCATTCGGGTCGGCAGAAGATGTATACCAGGGTGTAAATTTCAGGGGCATTTCATATTCATAGTAGTTTTGCGTAAAATCGGATCCGAGTCTGATAAAAACCGTCAAATCACCGGTTTTCAGATTTTCATCTGCCAAACGTTTCTCCGCATGCACGTACATCTTTATTTTTTTATACTGCCGGAAGTCGAAATTTGTATTTTTGTATGCCCCTCGTGCGTCTCCATCTCTGAGGTCCACCACGGTAAATTGCAGCGATTGTTCATTCAGCCGGACATAATTTGTGGTTCCGAAATTTACCTCTCTTTCAATGCCGGGGGGGATGACGTAGGGAATTGGTGTCCGGTTTGAGTTTTCCTCTACATTCACCGTCGAAATAACAAATTTGGTCTGGTTTCCGGCATCTCCGGGAATATATTCACCCTGTGCAAGCAATGAATGCATATAGTTTCGCCATTCGCCTCTTACCAAACCAAAAGTAGCAAACCGGCAAATAATAGGTTTTGAAAAACCTTTCATAAACACGCGCATAAAGCGAATGGACTGGAAGTTTTTGATATTTCCCACGACTTTGGTAGGCATTTGAATCGGAATCTTAAACTGATACCACTTCACGCTGGTAACATTACCGTTTGGGAGATGAATATTTCCCGCTACGTGCACATCGGTGATATAATTTTTCCCTACCACCATTTGGGTCGGATCAAGGTTAATTTTGTACTGAAAATATCGTTCCGATTCGTTCAGCGTATTGTCGTGGTTAATATCTTCCGTGTTAGGGAGGTTGGTGGCGCTGGTCTTGTAAGGTTCGGTATTCTGGGCATTAGTCGGAGAGTTTCCGTCGGGGCCATTGTAATCCTGATAGCGTTCCGAAATACTGGAATAGAGCGGTTCGTTGTCATAATCAGTACCGCGATAGTAGTGATAGTCATCTGAAGAAGGATCTTTATAAGCCTGTTTGTACGCTTCGGAACCTGTACCAAACCGGTCGTTGATGAGTTTCAAATAGTTTTTAAAAAAGGACCTTTCGTCTTTATCACTTAGCCCGTCATAACCCACATCCTGATATTTACGCGACCCCGGAATATTACTAAACGATTCTACTAATGCCTGTTTGGTAGGGACACGGCCCCAAATAGTGGTGTCCACATCAGTAACCACGCTGGAGGTGGGAAGTCCGTTTTCGTAACTTTTGCGACCATCGCGCAGGAGGTCTTCCGAGATATCGCCGAGGTCGATATACAACTGGCCGCTGTTGTTGTGGTCTTTCGTAAACGGGTCCATCATCCAAAATTCGATATACTGAATGTTTGCTGCCTGAAAATCGGTGGTTTCCAGGCTGCGCATAATACCGCCCCATCGTGTTTTGGGACGTGCAAGGCTACCATCAGCATTTATTCCGGCAGAGTATTTTCCGGGGTTTACATCATAATTATACTCGCCCCTCTCCGAAGGATAGAAGGCCAGATTTAGCACCGGAATGTTGGTTACCGTTCCGTTGGGAATATCTTTATTGGGAAATACTTCGGTTTCCAGCACCTGACGTGTTGAATTTTTGGAGATTTCATCTTTGGAAATATTTTTCGGGCGATAAATGCCTCGCGTATCATAAAATATGGTGGGGTCAATAACGTACCAGGCAAATTTTGCTCTGTTTTTTCCGTAGGCAAGTCCATCATCGCGCGAATAGGCTTCGGGAAACAGTTTCGGCTGCCCCCCCGGCGTGCTGGCCAAAAACCAGGATCCCGGATTCATAAGGTCAATGGTTGATTTGGCCCCCTCAAAATCATCGATATAACTGGTCCCTGATTTTCCGATTGTTTTGGAATGGCCGGGCAAAAACTGCGCCATCTCGGCATTGAAATTAATTTTGACCGGAATCCTGGGATTGGTTCCGGGCAAACTACTAAAGATCTTAGTAAGCCATCTTGAATTGTTGCTGTAAGCCATGTTGAGGCCCCAAATAGTGTTGGAAATAGGATCTTCGCCGTAATTCACTTTTTGTGTCAGCGGACGTTCGTGAAGATTCAAGATGGTTCCGCCGAGATGAAGATGCTTATTAAACTCGTGATCAATGTGAATTCCGATCATCCGCTTTTGCTGTAAATTAAACAGGGAGTTACTTTCCAGCGAAACATGGATGGGGGTTCCTGAGTTCAAAATCCCTTGGTTTAAAATGGTTACCTGCCCCAGCGCATAATCCACGGTGTAATCCACATTTTCGGTAAGCGGAACTCCGCCGGCGGTGACTCTCACCGAACCGCGCGGCACATTCATGGCATTGAGGCTTATAGTGGAACCCGATTGCGACTTGTAATAACCTTCGATGATGTATTTGTTTTTATCGGGAAACTGCTCCGCCCCGGTTTTTGTCATGGTATATAATGAATCGAAAGCATACTTGTTGGCCAAATCGGGGTTGTTGGGGAAAACCGAATCGTGAATATATTCGCCGAAAGGTTGTAGCACGGTAAAATACAGTCGTCCGTCACTTGCCTGAATCGTTCCTCCCCGTGTGGCCGCCCCATCGATAAAATCAAAAAAACCATCACCCCCGGGAATCGGATTAAGTTGCTGGTCCAAATTGTCTAATCCCAGCACATGAATCAAAGGAACACCCCTGACATTCGGAGGCCCTTCGGTGAAATAGCCGGTTGGAATATCCTGATGGTTACCGGAATAGAGAATGTTTAAGATAAACCCCTGTTTTTGAATCTGATAAGCGCCAATTGAATAGACGTTTTTCATCATCAGCTTCCACATAGGCATCCGGGTGTTCAGTGTGTTACTTTTCAAAAGTTTAACAATCAGGTCTTTGGGAGACGCAACGCCCTGGTCTGAAAATTCTCCAACCTGGAAAACGCTGTCGTGACCAATAATAGTATATTGAAAGGCAACGGCAAGTACCTGGTCCTGATTCAGGGTGGTGTTGAGGGAGATAAATCCCAGCTTTTTGTTAACGGTATATTCCGAAGGTTTCAACCGACGGGCGTTTTCAATCTTCACAAAATCCTGCCCGGCAACAAAATAGTTGTTTTTCCCGATATTAAGCGGGTCACCGGTGAGATAAGTGGAAACAGTATTGATATTGCGCAGTTGTGCCGTATCCATCCGTTTAATAAGATCGTTGGAATTATTGGTTGGAAAGATACCATTGGGCAATGCATGAACATATTTATTATAAATTTCACTTTGTTTGCCTTCTCCGAGGTCGGTAAAAGCAATGATATTTCGGTTTTGTTCCGTTGCCGGACCAATGTTGGTAACCCATACTTCAATTTTGGTAATGTTTATGTCCGATGAGATAATGGGCAACGTACTCAGGGCTTTTTCATAATGGTCGCGGAAAAACTGACTGATAAAAAAGTGTCGGTTAGCTTCGTAGTCGATCGGTGTCAGCTTAAAGCTGTTTTGTTGTGCGCCGTTTCGGACAGTAATATTTTTTATTTCGCTTTGCTGCTGCGCGAAAATAGCAGTGACAGATGTTTTGCCGAACTGAAGTTTTGTTTTAATACCAAAAAGGCTTTGTGCACCTGTTATCAGAGTGGAGTTCAGTGGGAGGCTCACATTTCCGGCTTCAATACTCTGGATGATGTCATCTTTGCTCCCTTCATATTTAAGTTTCAGGGTATTTTCAAAATTAAACGAAGATTCGGTGTTATAAGCGGCCCTAAAAGTCAATTTCGTCCCGATTTTAGCTGTAACGTTCATTTGAATCTTTTCATTAAAATCGAAATTGGTGGTGTGCCGTTGTCGTACATCTAATGATGGATCATCGCGGAAATTGGAGAGCACCCCAAAGCTAATCTCCGCCGAACCCTGCGGCCTGATATCAATAGCGTTGCTACCAAAAATCTGTTCAAAGGCTTTACCTTTGATGTAAAGCTTCGGAATAAGTCGCTTTCCTTTGAATGTGCCTGCTGTTTGTACATTTTGCTGCCAGTATTTTTCAATACCTTTTTTCATCTCCAGCTTCTGGTAGTCTTCAAAATCCAGCGTGGTGGGCGTTCGGTATTCAAAATTACCCACTTTGGTAACAAATTCGTACGTGTTGGTTTTGGGATTATAAATAATCTCCTGTTTGATGTTGTTCGGATTTCTGAGGAACAGCGGGCTTTGGTTAAGCGTATCGAGGTACGGATTTCCGGTTATTTCCCTGAACGGATAAATCAACTGGTTGTGCAACGTATCCGTGAGTGTGGTGTTGGCCGTTTGTGCAAAAAGGGAACTATCCGTCAGCATGGCAGATGCTATCACGACCAACACGAAAAAAATCTTACGTGAGAAGTAAAAATCTAAATCCCTCAACTTATTTTATTTAACCAGAATGAGCCGGCAAAAGCCTTCTTGTTTCTATAAATTTTTTAGAGCCTCTTTTATCAACCCCTCTACGCTGTCAAAGGTTGACCGTTTCAAAACCCTGTCCAGCACTTTTGAAGCTGTAGCTTTATTAAAGCCAAGGATTGACAATCCTGATAACGCTTCATCTTTCATTGTATTGTGTAAAAAGCCGGTTTTATCGGACAGGAAGCCTTGTTTTACAAGTTTATCTTTCAAATCAACCACAATGCGTTGGGCTGTTTTAGCACCAATCCCTTTAACACTTTGTAATGTTGATGCATCGCCTCCCGAGATGGCGTTGTAAGCTTCATCGGTGGTCAACGACGAAAGTACCAGCCGCGCCGTATTGGCTCCTACCCCCGAAACGGATATCAGTGCCCTAAACAGGGTGCGTTCTGCTTCTTCTGCAAAACCATAGAGAATTTGTGCATCTTCACGCACAACAAAATGGACATATAGTTTTACCGATTCCCGGTCTTTTATTTTGTCAAAAGTGTTTAGTGAGATGTTGAGTAAGTAGCCAATTCCTTGATTGTCAATAATAACGAACGTGGGATTTTTCTCCACTAACTTTCCGCTGAAATATTCGTACATGCTGTTGTCGGGTTTTGTTTGCGTTAAAGCTGAAAGACAAAAATACAATTTATCCTTTATGATGGGTGAGAAAATACGTTTTTCCAAAAAGACTCTAAAAAAATCGCTGCTTTAAATATTTTTTTGCTTTTTAAATAACTTTATTATGTTAATTGTATGGAAATGAAAAAACAAAACGTTATCCACACAACCCGGGATAGAATCATTTTTTCTGTATCACGGCAATCATGCTCTTTTGTTACTTTTGCAAAAATTTTACTCATGGACGAACAGAAATTAACCAAAATAGCCGAGCTGGGCGAATTTGGACTCATTGACCATCTTACAAAAGACATAAAATTAACACAAAAATCCACAGTTGCGGGG
>VAOW01003073.1_pt1 | contig 17950 bp, 15 predicted proteins | sample 3393921 | NCBI WGS metagenome assembly VAOW01 (sample SAMN08290428, study PRJNA428436) | hydrothermal vent metagenome | isolation source: Deep-sea hydrothermal vent chimney | place: Indian Ocean: Southwest Indian Ridge | depth 2742 m m | reverse complement strand
CGCCGCTCTCCACTTGGACTATGGCCTCAGTCTAACGGTACCACTGGCTCACTACGTGAGCCTCCTGACGGCTGGCTGAAGATGAGCACTAATCAGGTAAATTATTGCAACGACTCGGATATTCCCGTATTCCGCCCCCGTAAGTGGCGCCGTGCCCGCTGCATCCGGTGCCGGGGCGATGTGCGGCGACAATGGTTCGATCCGGAAGGATCCGCGGCGGTTCGCCGTATGCGGGCGTCGTTTGCAATCAGGTGGGAGTGCCGGCGCCGATTGTCGTCACAGGCGGCGGGAGTTCTCCCTCGCGCCGCCTGTGACGGCCCGAATAGATTCATGATTCAAAATCCAGTCTGCGCGATCCCTGACCCGGGCCGAACTGACGGTTGAGCCATATGAAACTTTTATTCGTCTTCCACTATTGCTCCGTAGAGACGAACGATATCGCGTGGGCGCCAATATCGCTCGCTGTCGCTGGCGAGCATGTCCTTGTGATAACCGCGCGCCATGAGAGCGGGCTCAAGGGCGAATCCTTTGCGCCGGAGCGCGAGGTAGTGGGGGGCGCGGAGTTCTACCGCCCGTTTTCGGAGTGGACGGATCTACGCAAGCGGCCGTTCTCGTGTTGGCGAGAGATCGAAAGGGAAGTTCGAGAATTCGGCCCGGACGTCGTAATCGGATTCGGCGAGTTCAATTACCGGCTGCCGGTCAAAATTAGCCGTAATTTCCGAATCCCGCTGATCCTCTATATGGAATATATACGTCCAGAAAAGATCGCGTTTCCGCTGAAGGGCCGTACCATGTTGCTGCGCTACGCGCCTGCCATCCACAGAAGGGTATCCGGGATGTTCATGCGCTATCTCGCCAAGCGCGCAATTGGAGTCATGTTCGCGTACTATGGGGATCACAACAGGATATCCGAAGTGGAACGGTACGGACTAAAAGCGTTCCATGTTCCTTGGTGTACCGAGGTTGGCGCCGAAGACCCAAGCGTAAATCGCGATCGGAAGACCGGAATCTACATCGGCAGTCTCGCACCGTTCAAGAACGCTGCAGAGTTGCTAAGAGCAATACCTATGATTCTGGAACAGACACCAACGGAACGCTTCATAGTAATCGGTCCCGGGTCATATGCAGACAAGGTAAAAGAACTCCAACTCCGTTATGATGGGAAATTACATTACATTCCATCAGTGCCTCGCAGCGAGGCCCTGCGTTTGCTGCGCTCCGCCGGGTATGGCTACACACCTGTACAGGATTGTGGCCTAGGATTTATAGGCGACTGCTGGGGTACCGGTACGCCGTTGGTGACCACCCATTCGCTCGATGGATTGGTAAATCCAGACCGCGACACGCTCGTTGCCCAGGGACTTCCGGATCTTCCTGGAGCCATTCGTGCGCTCGTGACATCGGACGAACTTTTTAATCGTTATCGACTGGGCGGAATGGAGCGTTATCAGGCCAGCTATAGTGGGGAGGCTGTCGCGAAACGTTACCTGGAGGTTATTAATGCCTGTCTTGGGCCGCGGAATTAAGAGAATCATATACATACATATACGCCCCTTGAACCGCTGCGACTCGATGTACGTACGCCCCCCGTGGCCGCCTCGGTTTAGTGTAAGCCCCACCCACGATAACGCCACAGGTCACCACTCCGCTACAGAACACGACCACAATCACGATGCCTTCCCTTCTTGAAAAGGCCCGCAGAAGTACGTTTTACGTGCTACCGGCGCAACTGCTGACAAAGGTATTGGGGTTGGGCTATTTGGTTATGCTGACACGCGGACTCAGCGTTTCCGATTATGGTGCCTACAATTTTCTGATTGGACTGCTTATCGTCTTCGGTTACCTGTGCAACTTTGGACTGGCGGCGGTGCTGCAGAGGTTTCTGCCCGAATATGCGGAGATCGGACGTTATAGGCAGGCTATAAAAACGATCTTATTTGCACATGCTTTCCGCGCCATCCTTTCCGCACTCGTGTTGGCGGCAGCGGTACTGTGGTTTTACGAGTGGGCTGGAAGGTTTGGAATGGCAGAGCGGAAGCCGGAATTTATCGCCTTCGCCGTGGGCGCCTTTCTGCTCTATCAGATCGAATATTTTCAGACCGAATTCAATAGTCTTTTTATGCACGGACCCGCGTCGGTCGTGCAGGTTCTATACACTTCCCTTAAATTTCCCGTGGTATTGGCTTTGTTGATGCTCGGCTTCGGCCTGCTCGGCGTACTCTCCGCTGAAGCAGTCGCCTACCTGTTCGGTGTGGCGATGATGATTTACGTGTTCATTAAGCGATTGTACCGCGAGTACCCCGCCAAGAGAGGCGTAGGAATTCCACCGGAGGACGTAAAAAGAATGGCCCGGTATATGGCATTCAACGCCATGGTCGGGCCCGGCGCGATACTATACAGCAACGCGATGGATTACTTCGTCGTCGCGGCAATGGCCAACACCTACGAACTCGGGTTGTACGCGCTTGCGTCCAGAACCAGCATGATCCTCAGAGCGCTCATGCCGCAGAACGTATTGCAAAGCGTGATCCGACCGGTATTCTACCAGCGCTATTATGCGGTAGAAGATCAAAATTCCGAGTTGAATCGGATGTTCCGGGCGCTCGTCGATCTAATTACTGCGGTTCTCTTCCCGATCGTTGTCATCGGCGGGATCGCCGCCGGGCCGGTTTTCCCGCTGCTATTTGGTACAAAGTATTCCGCTTCCGTTCCTCTGTTTTTAATTTTCCTGTTATTCAGTGTATTTACGATTCTCGAGTTTTCGAGCGATATGGTCTTGCAGGCCATTGAAAAAGTCGAGGCGCATCTCTACGCTCAGCTATTCGCGGTATACAATGTCGTAGCGGCGATACTGCTGATGCCCCACTTCGGTATACGTGGGGTAGCGTTCGCAACCGGTAGTGCGTTAATGTGCAAGTGCATATACTTTTACTATATGGCGAATCGTTATACGGGGGTAACGGTTCGCTGGCTTTCTATCCTTAGGATTTCGCTCAATGCGGCGTTGGCGGGTATTGCCGTCTTCGCAATGAACCTGCTCGGAAGCGGTCCAATTTATGTCGGTGGGTCTATACTGGGGGGGCTTGTGGTCTACGGTATTATGGCGACGGTGAATAATTTCATGGATCAGAATGAAAAATATTTGGTGAATCGGTTCATGAAGCGGCGTATCTTTAACATCTGACCCAGGTGCGGGATGTGCGGATCAGGAGCATACAGGCCGACCCATCGAAGGCGGCAAGTACGCTCGGGAAAGGCGGCTCAGAACAGCTCCTCTGTGGAAGATCTGTGGCGTGCGGGGGCAATGGGCGATTCGGGTCGACGCGACCTAGCAGGTGTGGCAATGAAAGTGCACTGGATTATTCCTCTTACAGTGGATACCGCTTTTCAGTTTACGGACAAAAACGAGCTGGCTCGCGCCTTCACGACCCTGGGCCATGAAATGACGACGATCGTTGCCTATAGAAACGCACGCACCGTGATGGACGGGTTTTCGAAGACGGAATACGCTCGTGTCCCGCTCCGATCACCTCTGCGCCGAATGCTCTTCCATTGGCGCATGCTGAGGACGATCTGGTCGAGCAAGGCGGACGTAATCATGCTCGGCCATTCGGCGGCACACCTCGTTCCGATTGCGCTATTGGGCTTCTTGTTTCGTAGCCACCCGGTATTTACCCTCGACATCCGGACGGTTCCAGTGGATGTCAAGGAGGGGTTCCGTGGCAGGCTGGATGTGATGCGGTATAAGCTGGCGATAAAGATGGCGGATCGATTCTGCGACGGACTTACGGTGATCACCCCAATGCTGGGCGAAACCATCATGCCGATGCTGCGGCGGTTACGGCCACGGATCGGAGTTTGGACTTCCGGGGTGAATCTTGAGCACTTCGAGCGGAAAGGACCTTCGATGAAGGGCCGTTTGGGGCTTTTGGGGCGCAAGGTTCTCCTATATCATGGTATATTATCGCCCAATCGGGGGCTGCAAAACGCCATTCAGGCCATGGCGGAACTGCGAAATACGCTGCCGGAATTGGTTTTCCTGATTGTTGGCGATGGAGCCGGTAAACGGGAGTTGGTTGAGCTGGCGAGCCAGCTTGGGCTCAATGATCGGGTCATTTTTGCGGGGAGGGTGCCGTACGAACAGATACCCGCATATATCCGCGCAGCAGACGTGGCGATACTCCCATTTCCGAATATAACGTGGTGGGATGTAAGCAGCCCGCTGAAATTGATGGAGTATCTAGCCATCGGCGTAAAAATCGTGGCGACCGATATTCACGCACACCGAACGGTCGCGGAGCAGACGGGCGGGGTGCTGCTGGTAGAAGACAATGAGCCGCGTTCCCTCGCAAGGGCGATTTCGGAAGCGCTGGACAGCGAACTTTCAGTTCCGTCCCGGGATCTTCTGGAACGGACGATAAGCTACAATAGCCAAGCCAACAACCTGCTCGAATTTTTCGAGGGCCTTCAGCGGCTACGGTATGAGCGTCAGCGCAGCGGAAGTGCGCGCGGCCGGTAACCAGGGAGCGAGAAGCGGATCAGCAGGGGCGCCGGGAGGCGATCCGAATTCTGCGTGGGAAACATCAAGGTGAAGAAACTCCCGTTATATTTGTTGTTTTCGGTGATGCCCCTGTTCTATGTTCAGGTCCTACCTCACGTAGACGCCATCGAGGCCGCATTGATCATCAACGTACTGTTTGCCCCGGCGCTATTCGGCGGCCGCAATCCCTACCTGAAGGTCAATGCGACGGACCTGGCGGTCGTCGCGTACGTATTCATCGGTCTGATTTCTGTGCTCGTCGGGTCCACATCTTTCTACAACTCCGCGCGCCTGTACAGATTTCTCGTGGTCTCTCCGGTTGTCGGCTATATGGTGATCCGATTCAGCAAGCTGGTGCCGAAGGACCTTCTTCGCGGTCTCTATCTGACGATACCGGCCACCGCGGTTCAAGCGATCGTGATCGTCGCAGCCTACATACGGGAAGGCCAAAGGCCGCAGGACATCGGGATCGCGGATCTCATAACCTTCAGCGTCTGGTGCGGAATAGGATTGACGCTGCTGATCTACAACCGGACGAATGTCAGATCAAGGCTCGCGAAGCTGGCCTCATTAGTGGCCGCGCTGATACTTCTGGCGGGGCTGGTGGCGAGTGCAAGCCGGGCCGCGATTGTTACGTTCGTGCTGCTTGTACCGTTTGCCGGGTTTATATGGAAGAAACGGTCACGCAGGCGGTGGTTTGGATACGCGGCAATTGCGACCATGGCCGGCCTTATAGTTATTATTGCCGTCGATCCCGTGTTTACAGGCTACAGCCCTATAACGGAAAGACAGATCGAAGCCCAGCGCAGCATCAAGCGGATAACAGATTGGCATCTTTACGTGGAGGATGCACAGGGGCGCATCGCCTTCTGGTCGAGGCTGATGAGCGAGGCCATGGAACGACCGCTCCTCGGGCACGGGACTGCAAGCTATATCATTGGGAAATCCGGCGGAACGGTATTTAGCTTGGGATCCGCCCATAACGCCCTGATCAGTGCATTGCAGACATCCGGCGTCCCCGGAATGTTGGTATTGTTGCTGCTTATGTCTATCGGTTTTCGAAACATGGAAAGAATCCCTACGGGAGATCGGCATCTGGAGGTCGTCGGCAAGGTGATGTTGATCGGCTATGCGATCATCGTATATGTGTCGCTCACGAATGCGCTTTCCGCGGGGCGCGGGCAAGTGTTGCTGTTCATGCTGGCGATCCTGTCGCGGCTGGCATTGCCGCACAGGCGGAGACGGAGCACTATCGCGCAACCCGGCCTGCGAGGCGTGGAAGCCAACACTGTGGACCGAGGGCGATTGGCTGGGCGTGGCTACTGACCTACGCAAGAAGTCCAGGAAGGCGGGGCGCGGAGGGTGGCCGCGTCTACGTAACATTCCCAGGAACTGGCTGCACCAAGCGACTGGTTACATGGACCGGGGCGAGCTGACATTCCGGATCGCCCTTGAGACCGCCGAAGTGGGGGCGTTGCTCGGCGTACTTTTGCATTGGTGCCGCGGGTGCGCGGCGACATGGGTACTTGCGATGATCAGTATCGGCACGGTACACACATTAAATTGGGTGATCAACGCGAATTTTTGGGCTCTAATGCTATTCACCTTTCCGAATCTCCGCAATCGCGGAGACGCTGCGACCTGTAGCTACCTGAATGCCATGGCGGCACGACTGCAGCGGAGTGAAAGCATTTCCGGATTCGCGCTATTCGGGAGCGTTGCGCGCGGCGAATGGCACGAGCGTAGCGACGTTGACATCAGGGCATTACGCTCCGGCGGTATTCTTTGTTGGGCAGAGGCAAATTTGGTTCTCACCAGGGAGCGGTTCCTCGCGTTCGTATCGCGCCAGCCGATCGACATCTACCTCGCGGACAATGTCCACTTCCTCGAAAGGATGCGGCAGGACGAACGACCGATTTTTCTCATAAATCGGGATCCACAGCTGGATCTCATGTATCCGGGGGCACGGGAACGCCGCCTTATCTCACTTCGGAAGCAGCGGAGTTAGGGAATGCTTGGACGGCCGGGCCGCCTGAGGATCGTGAGCATCCACTGGGGATTTTCTCTGGGGGGCGTGGCGAAGTATGCGGAACTCCTGGAGGGGGTGGGTTCCTATGCGCCAATAACCCTGAAGAGCCTGTGCATTATCGCCGATGGTTGGCGAAGTGATCAGAAAACGCTCGGCAACATTGACGCCGAGGTGATCCGGATTCGCGCGCGGCTGGACCCGAGCTGGATATGGCGAGCGGCGAAACTGATCGACGAGTTAAACCCGCAACTCCTGTTGACGCATGGTTTCAACGGCCACATAGTCGCCTCGATCTTGCAGAAGCTGCCCGGACAGAGCCGTCCAATAGCATCTTCGTATCACGGGCTCTACCACCCGACGACGTGGGCGCGTGTCCCGATGGCAGGATTATATAATGCTTATACCGAACATTTCCTTCGCTATCGAGTGTTCGGCGTCGCCGTCGTAGCGGGTTACTGTAGGGACTATTTGGTTGCGAAGGGTGTGAGTCCACGGAAGATCCGAGTTATCCATAACGGACTGCCCGACTGCGTTGTGCCTGCGACGGAGCGGGCTCGTGTGCGAGCCGAATGGGAGATCGGTCCGCGGGAAATCGTCATTGGTGTTGCGTCGAGACTCGATCCGGTGAAGGGAATCTCGTACCTGATCGATGCCTTCGCAAGCCTGGTAGACGAACTGGATATGTTGCGGCTCGTTATCGTCGGGAGGGGGACGCTCGACGCGGCACTGCGGGCGCAGGTGCGACGCCTAGGGGTACAAAAATTCGTACTCTTTATCGGGTTTCGAACCGATATTGACGCCTGTCTAACGGGTTTCGACATTTTCGCTCTGCCCTCATTATCCGAGTATCATTCAATCGCGCTGTTGGAAGCGATGCGGGCCGGGAAGGCGATCGTCGTAACGGACGTGGGCGGAAATACCGAATCCGTGACCAATGGATGCGAAGCGCTGGTTGTTCCGGTGGCGAACACGAGGGCTCTCGTCGACGCAGTTAGAAAGTTGGTGACGGACGCGCGCTTGGCCGCGGGGCTCGGCAGGGCCGCGCGCGAGCGGTTCATAACGACCTGGACTGAAGAGCACACCGTTCGCGGCACAGCAGAGTGGCTGATGGGCTTTGAAGAGCTGACTGCGGGCCGGTGAGGGAGGCCGACATGAAGAGCCTTTGCCGGATTCAATGGCCACACGACCCCGGGAGGGCGGTCTGAAAGTCCTTCTGGCAACGTACGGGATGCGCCAGGGGAACCGCCATCTGATGCCATGGCGGACCCTGTGCGAGGTCGCATCCGGAATGAGTGCACTCGGGCATGATGCGACCCTGGTGTCCATCGACAATCTGCGTCGTTTGCCGCAGAACGACCTGGACGCGGGATATCTCAGGCTCGGCAACAGCCTCAGAGAGTTGCGGATGGGCCTGCAAGCTGTTCTCGAGGAAAAAAAGCCTGATGTAATCTATTGGCCGCTAACCTGGCGTGAGCGGAGGCAGCGGCTACGGTTGCTTCGGCGGACCTCCGCGCCATTGATCGGCTACTTCCCCGGCGGATACTATAAATTGGGTCAGGCGCTCTACGCGACGAGTCGAATTGGGTTGCGTGCTGGGCTGCCGTACCTTGTCGAGGCGCTGGGGGCGGCTCATCGAGACCTTGGTTTTCTACGAGGGGAGGGGTTCGAACGGCTGATCTCCATGACCGACACCACCGCGCGGATGATCGTGGCGTCCGGCTGGCCTGTAGAACGCGTACATGTGATCCCGCCTGGTAAGGACGATGAAGGGCGGACGGAGACCTTCCGGTCCCTTCCGCCAGAGGTCACAGGCTGGTTGGCGGGGCGCCCGTTTTACCTGTTCATGGGCCCGCCGAGCGCGATTCGTGGCGTATATGAGTTGCTCAAAGCGTTCGATATCGCGGCGGACACCTGTCGTAACCTGTGTTTGATCTGCTTGTTTCGCTCTGACGGCACGCTGGATTCCAGACGGATACGTTCCGTTATAGACACAATGAAACACCGAACGCGCGTGTGGTCTGAATGGCGCAGCATCGACCGACAACTACTCCCGGCGTTTTTGTCGCATGCGGACGCCCTGGTACTTCCGTTCCTACTCGTACCCTCCGAAATTCCGCTTGCAATCATAGAAGCGATGCAGTGGGGAAAGCCGATTATCACGACCAACTGCGGTGGGACCGGGGAATTCGTAAAGCCGTTCGGCTTCTCCACGCCGGCGGGGGATCTACGCGCTTTGGTGCTCGCGATGACCACCCTGGCCGACTCACCGGACCTGGCTGCGGAGAAGGGGCTCGCAGCAAGGGACCTGTTCGCTCGGCACCCGACTTGGCCCGCCGTCGCGCACGCTTGGTGCGATGTCGCGAACTGCGGGGCTTAGGCGCCAGCCGTCCGTTACGAGGATCCGTAATGTTGCTACGTGCTCCAATAGTATCTCTGAGCGGTATGGACGGGTGCGGAAAAACAACAATTATCAACACGTTGAGACGGGAACTGTCAAAGCGTGGGATCGAGAGTCGATACGTATGGTTACGTTACAATCATTATTTTACACGGGCGCTCCTTACCGTATGTAGAATCACGGGCCTAACCAAGTACGAGCGCATTGGCGGAGTCCGCATCGGCTATCACGAATTCTATCGGTCGAAAATCGTCTCGCACTTGTTTATACTGCTAACGTTGTTGGATACCCTCCTCGCTACCCTCGTGACCGTTTATATCCCAGCAGCGGTTTCACGGCGGGTGATAATATGTGATCGTTGGGTAGCGGACATCCTCGTCGACCTGGAGATCGACACGAGAATACCGTTTGACGCCAATTGGGCCTACCGGAAGGCACTCATTGCGATGGTTCCAAAACGGGCCAAATGTTTCCTTGTGCAACGCAAGCTCGATGACCTTCTTCGGGCGCGCAGAGAAAACGCGATCGATAGAAACTTCGCGCAACGACGGGTGCTGTACCAGAAACTGGTATCTGAAAATTTGTTAGACGTCGTCGAAAACAACACCACCGTTGGCGCGGCGGTTGGCCGGATTATGACGGCACTCGGCGCGATCCGTGATACCGAATTGCGGTGAGTGAGGCCATCTGAACAGTCGCCGAGCACCCATGGGACCCTCAGTATTGATATTGACGTTGAACGAGGAAGTAAACCTTCCTCGCTGCTTGGCTTCATTGCGGTGGTGCGACGACATCGTGGCTCTGGACTCCTACAGTACGGACCACACGGAGAGCATAGCCCTGAAGGCCGGCGCCCGCTTTGTCCGGCGACGGTTCGACGACTACGCCAAGCACAGAATGTACGGGCTGACGGAGATAGAGTACAAACATCCCTGGGTCCTGATGGTTGACGCGGATGAAGTCGTTCCACCGGAGCTTGCAGCCGAGGTACAGAACGTAATCAAAAACTCCGATGATACGGCATGCCTTTTCCGTATGAGGAGAAAGGACTATTTTCTTGGAAAATGGATTAAGCGAAGCAGCGGCTATCCAACTTGGTTTGGAAGACTGGTGCGGATTGGTCGAGTGCGCGTAGAGCGAGCCATAAACGAAGAGTACCACACCGACGGCAAGGTGGGTCTTCTCGACAACCATCTGCTCCATTTCCCATTCAACAAAGGTTTCGCCGCCTGGTTCGATAAACACAATCGGTATTCAACCATGGAAGCGCAAGCAATATGCGAGCGTCCGTGCCGACGCCTGAGTTTAGCCGATTTATTTAGCAGCGACCCTGCACATCGAAGGCGCGCCGCCAAGGCGTTATTGTACGCGCTCCCAGCGCGCCCGCTTCTGGTGTTCATGGCCTTGTACTTTTTCCGCGGCGGTGTTTTGGAGGGATTCGCAGGATTCAGGTTCAGCGCATTGAAGGCGATCTACGAATATATGATCGATTGTAAAGTCAGGGAGCTTAGGCGGAGGGGACTTGGGCTTCCATTGTAGGCCTCCGGCCGGGAATCGCCACGGCGAAGCGGGCGGCAGCCTGTAGCACGTATGGAAGCCTTATTCGGAGAAGTGCCGACGAGACGGGTGCCCGCTGTTGCGAACAGCCTTTGCAGACGGAGACAACACACAATTGAAAGTGCACTTTGTAAACCGGTACTTTTATCCTGATCACTCGGCCACGAGCCAGCTATTGTCGGACTTGGCGTTTTTCCTTGCCGAACGAGGGGTCTCGGTAGTAGTCCACTCCAGCCGACAGTTATACGACTGCGCATCGGCGAACCTGCCACGAAAAGAGGTTATCGGCGGTGTCCAGGTCCGTCGTGTGTGGACTTCCCGGTTCGGGCGAGAAAAAATCGCCGGCCGGGTAGTGGACTACGCGACTTTCTATTTAACGGTACTATGGCAGTTGGCGACTGGAGTATCTAAAGGGGATATACTTGTCGCGGAGACTGATCCGCCGATAATTTCAAGCGTGGCTGCCATTGTCGCTAGACTTCGCAAAGCCGTGTTGGTGAATTGGTGCCAGGATTTGTTCCCCGAAGTTGCATATGAACTTGGGGTACGCTTCGCAGGTGGACCGATCGGGAAAGTGCTTCGGCTGCTGAGAAACTGGTCGTTACGGGTCGCAACCGTAAATGTCGTAGTTGGCTCTCGAATGGCAGAGCGCTTGGTCGATCAGGGTGTCAGCGAGTCGAGAATAGTAACTGTCCATAATTGGACGGATGGGGACTTGGTGAAGCCAATCCCGCGAGACAAGAATTTGTTGCGCGATGCATGGGGTTTGCGGGATAGATATGTCGTTGGGTACTCCGGAAACCTCGGGCGTGCTCATGAATTTGAGACAGTTCTAACGGCAGCGATCCTACTCAAAGGGTGGCATGAAATCGTATTTGTATTTATCGGAGACGGCGCGCGCCGGGGTTGGGTAGAGGATGCCAGTAGAAAGGCAGGGCTCACCAATATCCTGTTTAAGCCATACCAGCCGAGAGAGCGCCTCGCGGAGAGCCTAAGCGTTGCGGACCTCCATTTTGTGAGTCTTCGTCCCGAGTTGGAGGGGCTGATCGTTCCCAGTAAATTCTATGGTATAGCAGCCGTAGGGCGCCCGACACTGTTTGTCGGTGCGCCGGACGGTGAGATCGCTCAGATCGTAGAGCGCGAGCACTGTGGGAAGGCCGTCGCCATAGGGGATGGTAGAGGTGCCGCGCGCTTTATTCGGAGACTCGCCACGGATCCGACACTAAGTAGGCGTCTGGGTGAAAATGCCCGCGCGACCTTCGAGCGTACCTACGACTTGGATATTGCGCTACGGACGTGGGGCACTACTCTCACCGCCGTCTACCGTTCCATTGGGAATCGCGACTAATGGGGCGAATATGGCCCGCTAACTGGCTAACGCCAGGACTTTGGCGTGGACGGCCATTCCACCGGGCATCAGCGGGACGCACGGGGCCACGCGTTTGTAACCGTATGCTCCCCGAAGAGATGAATGCTAACGGCGGACTGACCTTGCGGGGGGTCTATGCTTAAATTGCGTAGTCTGCCTGGTGACGATCGACTCCGCGCATATGATACGGCGCTGATGGTGTGCGCATTTCTCGTGGTCGCAGTACCTGCATTTTGGGTACTGCCCGCAATCGACGATTTTGGCACGGTACTGCCGATCTTCCATTTTTCGTGGAAGATTCTACTGCCCGGTGAGGAAATAGGCTTTCGCTGGTTACCATTTCGGAACCTGCTGCGTCTGCTCACTGGACAGTTTCCAGAATTTAATTTGGCTCTGCACCACTTGGCGGTGGTCCTTGGCCACGGTCTTTCGGCAATCTTTGTCTACTATCTTGCCAGGCGCATGGGCGCAAAGCCACGGGCGGCTGTGTGGGGCACCGTGCTATTTACGGTCACCCCTGCAGTAGCTGCGGCAGTATGGTCATTGGACAGCGCCATACAAACCATGTCAACGGCGCTTGGGCTGGCGGCAACGGTGGTGTACCTGCTCCCTCGACGTGGCGTAGCTGTCGCGGGATGGTTGCTGCTGTCGGCGCTATCCGTTCTATGGAAGGAATCAGGTATTGCATGGTTTCTCGCCGCACCGACACTTGGGGCGTTGGTCAGGATCCATGAGGCGCATTCGGAGAGCAGTGGCGATGCGGTAGGCAGAATATGGAAGGATATGGGGTGGGCTTGGTGCTACGGGATGTTGGGAATCGGCGCTTACTTCGCCATCCGCTTCGGGTTAGCCCACTCGCTTGCTCTGAGTGCGAAGCATGGCCGTTACGATCTTACCATCGATCCGCTGATATGGGCGCGTAACCTAGTAATGTTGCTTGGCGTTTCGACGACGACAACGGATACCCTAGCGCTGTTCGGTCAACCGAGCCGCATAGCGATTGCTGTGCTATCCACGGTTCTTGGGTTGCCGTTGCTTGGTATTGCCGTCTATCGCGCGGTAAAGCGGTGGTCTAAAACAACCTGGGTTTTAGCGTTTGTTGCAGTTGGGTTAGTTGCGGGGCCGCACTTGTTGCTCCGACACGTCAGTGAGATGTACGCCCATCCGATTGTCGCTACCATTGTGATCTTATGCGCCCCGCTTTTCAACGGGTCCCACAAGCGTTATCCAGTGCTATTGTGGATTGCCCTTGGTGCATTCTTGATCGCATCAGTTGGCGTTGATGCTCATAAGTGGCGCGGAATCGAGCATACCGGAATGGAGGCACGGCGCGTGGGTGAACGAATAGCCGCGCAGACGATGGGTTCGAGGCCGAGATTTGTTTGTACTGTGACTAATTGGACAAGGCGCCAGATTGTGGGCTACTCGGTATTCGAATTCCCGGCGGGGCCCGCAGCTACAGGAGGGCGGGCAGTGTGGCCGCTCTGGGGATGGAAGACGCCTTCGCGAATCGTGGTGGTATCGAAAAAACGGGACTGCCCTACGGGAGTGCAGGCCGTATGGAGGATTAGTTTGGGAGGTGCCGTGCGGGTCTATCCGGGGCCGGCAGCCGTTGCGGGACCCGAAGGATAGGAAAAACGGAAGGTGCTTAGTTAGTGTCCGTCCAGAAACGCCAACCGCCTGATCGCGATAAAGAAACAGCGAAAAAAGGAGATGAAATCTCCGGTGAATTGTGCTCTAATCTAAGTCAAGCAATTGATAGTAGAAAAGAAACACAAAACACCGGAGAGAGAAATGCGTACGAAACGCACGTCCCAGATGAGTATATTCGATCAGTTCGCCCGACACGAGATCGGGCGTGAATTGGCCGGGATGTCCGCCTGGCTGGAGGCACATCTCGAGGTACTGGACTGGGTTGCGGGAGATTTGGGATTGTCATCGGTAAAGGCCACCGGGCGACGCGGGATGACGGCGGAATCGGTACTGCGTTGCGCGTTGCTCAAACCGCACCGGCAACTGAGTTACGAAGAGCTGGCCTTTCATCTACTGGACTCGGCATCGTTCCAGGCCTTTGCTCGTTTGCCGATGGGTTTTATTCCCAAGAAATCGACGTTGCAATTGAATATTGGCGCGGTAACGGATGCGACCTGGGAAGCGATCAATCGGCATCTGCTGGGGGATGCGAAACAAGCCCGTGTCGAGACCGGAAAGAGGATGCGTGTGGACAGCACGGTGACCGATGCGCCGATCCACGAGCCGAGCGATAGCACCTTATTGTGGGACGGGGTGCGGACTATGGTGCGCCTGTTGCATTGGGCGGAAGAACTATCCGGTGCGCCGGAGTTGGTGTGGCATAATCACAGCCGCATCGCGAAGAAGCGTACCCGTACGATTTTCTACACGCGGGGCAAAGAGAAGCGGTTGGTGCTGTACAAGGACCTCGTGCAGGTTACGGAGGCCACGTTGGTTTATGTGCGCCATGCGCAGTTGCGGTTGACGGTGGCCCATGCATTCGGCGTTGGGTTTGAACAATGGCTGGCGCAGGTTGAGCATTACCTGCCATTGATCGAACGGGTGATCGATCAAACCCAGCGTCGGGTGTTTGCGGGAGAGAAGGTTCCGGCCAGGGAGAAGATCCTCAGCCTGTTTGAAGAGCACACGGATCTGATCGTCAAAGGCGCTCGTAAGATTCAGTACGGGCATAAGCTCAACCTGACCAGTGGCAGGAGCGGTTTGATCCTGGATGTCGTGATCGAGGACGGTAATCCGGCGGATGCAGAGCGTTTCCTGCCGATGGTGAATCGTCACATTGAACTCTATGGCTATCCTCCCAAGCAGATGGCCGCCGATGGTGGCTATGCCAGTAGCGCCAATCTGAAAGCCGCCAAGGGATTGGGAGTTAAGGATGTCGCCTTTCACAAGAAGCGCGGGCTTTGCATTGAAGCCATGGTCAAGAGTCTGTGGGTCTATCGGAAACTCAGGAATTTTCGTGCGGGTATCGAGGCGGGTATCTCCTGTCTGAAACGCGCCTATGGATTGAGCCGTTGCACCTGGAAGGGCATTGCGCATTTCCGGGCGTATGTCTGGTCCTCCGTGGTTGCGTACAATCTGGCGCTGTTGACACGACTGAAACCGGCGTAGCCGCCGCCGGTACCGTGTCGGCTATCGGTGGTTCACCCATCGAGGGTTTGGTGTGCCTCGAACCGGGTGAGCGCGGTCGAGCGCCCGTGAGGATTGCGCGGTTCGGGTGGAAAACGATGAGGTTTGCCCGAGTCGACCCAAAATGCGCGTTTGTCGATTAGAAATATCAGTGGGTTGCCGTTGAAAACAGGCGTTTCTGGACGGACACTAGTTAAGGAATAGTACTTAAACTTAACGATAAAACCTATATAATTACAGTAAGTTACATAATTATCCACAATGGTGATATCCACCGTATTTTCAGGATGGCTACGGGAAAACACTACTTTCTGACAGATCGGGACAGCCAAGGCATCGGACTATAATCGTGCAACATGCTGATTCATAAAGTTGTTGGCTTTAAGTAAGTGCCATTCCATTTAAGGAGACCTTAAAGTGAACCCTGATATTGAATCGGCTGTGACGGTCTGGAAAATACCTGGGCGCCTATGGGTGGTATTACTTGTCGTAGCCGGCTTTGGTATCGCTATCTTCTACGATTCCTTGGCGGCCATGGTAAATCACTGGGATAGCTCGAAAGAGTACGGCTACGGCTACTTTATTCCTGTAATTTCGTGTTTTCTCGTGTGGCAGCAAAAGGACAAGTTGGAGCGCATCCGGTTTAATGGCTCTTGGACAGGGCTATTCTTCCTTGTCATCGGCCTCGTGCTCTTTTTCCTTGGGAAGATAAGCACCATTTACGTGGTCATGCAGTACGGATTTCTCGTGGTCGTTTTCGGTGTCGCATTGGGGCTAATGGGCTGGTTTGGGATTCGTCGGGTATGGGTTGCGGTACTGTTTTTGATCTTTATGATCCCGCTTCCAGGCTTCTTTTATTCCAGTCTCAACCTACATCTTCAACTACTGTCCTCGCAACTTGGAGTGGCTATCACACGGGTGTTCGGAGTTCCCGTTTACCTATCGGGGAACGTTATCGACCTAGGTGTCTACAAACTCCAGGTCGCTGAAGCGTGTAGTGGCCTGCGGTACCTTTTCCCCCTTACAGCTCTTTCGTTCATCGCCGCGTTTTTCTACAAATCTTCTCTGTGGAAGCGAGGCGTAATCTTTCTGTCCAGTATCCCGATCACTGTTTTCATGAACAGTTTCCGCATCGGGGTTATCGGAGTGCTGGTGGACTACTACGGGATATCCCAGGCGGAGGGTTTCCTGCATTATTTTGAGGGTTGGGTAGTCTTCATGGTATGTGTCGGTATATTGGTTGTCGAAATGTGGCTTCTGTTAAGAGTTGGTCGTCCGACCGTACGATCGCTCAGCCAAGCCTTTGCTATAGACTGGCCGCAAGCATCCCCATCGGGGGCGCAAAGACGTTGGCGAAGGATCCCGGGCGTGATGTGGGCTTCCCTGGCGTTGCTCGTGGTGGTTTTTGCGGTGTCATATGCCATGGGGTCAAGGAGAGATGTCGTTGAGCCGCGCACCAGTTTTACCGAGTTCCCATTGGTAATTGGACCATGGCGGGGCCAGCCGGATCTTCTGCAGCGTGTTTACCTTAATACACTGCAACTCAGTGATTATCTGTTGGCGGACTATACGGCGCCCGGAGTGGGCACCGTCAATTTCTACATCGCTTACTATCAGTCTCAGCGAGCCGGAGCGTCAATACATTCGCCGAGTTCATGCATCCCCGGTGGCGGCTGGGTTATCAGGCAATTTAGTGAACGAACGGTTCCCGGTGTGTTGTTGAATGGAAAGCCGCTACGCGTAAATAGAGTGTTAATCAAGAAAGGGGGGATCGAGCAGGTAGTGTACTACTGGTTCCAGGGGCGCGGTCGCGACGTGACAAATCAATACGCACTGAAATGGTACCTGTTCCTGGATGCCTTTACACGTAACCGTACTGATGGCGCCTTGGTGCGGCTTACGGCGATGGTTGCACCAGGTAACACCGTTAAGAGCGCTGACCATATGCTCACGAAATTTGCCCAGGCAGCCGTTCCGTTGCTGGGTCGGTATATACCAAACTAACCAAAAATAATGGTGGAAGGACGACATACTACTGGGATTTTACTTTGCGCTGGCGGTAATGGTTACCTTGGCCCCGACACCTCCGCTCGTGTGCGTTGTGGGATTCATAAGATTCCTGGGCGATTGCATGTCTTTACGAGTTTCATTTTGGGGCTGCTGAAGGTGGGCCGCGTCATAGTGCTGAAGAAATGCGAGGTTCAGAGTGTGTGTCGCGGTTTCCAGAATTTCAGCCGGATCACTGCGGCGGTGATCTGCAGATCAGAACCAGCGGTCACGGGTTAACACCTGTAGCCTTTGGCCGGGTGCCTAGGCCCAATACTCTTGCAGCATGTTTTTGGCGGACGTTAGATGCTGTTGTTCATAACCTTTATTATCGCCCTTGTCGTGACGATGGTGCTTATCCCACCACTGGCGCTGGTAGGGAAGCGTTATGCGGTCGTCGATCTCCCCGCGGCGCGCAAGGTGCACACGCTGCCGGTCCCGCGGGTGGGCGGGGTGGCGATGGTGCTCGGCGCAGTCGTGGCGCTGGTGATCTGGGGGCCGGTGCACTGGGCGCTGCGGGGGCTGTTGCCGGGGTTTGCGGTGCTGCTGTTGTTCGGCGTCTGGGATGACGTTCGGAATCTCGGCTACCGGCTGAAGTTCGCCGGCCAGTTTGCGGCGGCGGCCATCGTGGTGGTCTTCGGCGGGGTCAAGATTTCGGTCTATCCGTTTTTGGGCCTGACGCCGATCCCGGACGCGCTGGCGATCCCGATCACGATCGTAGTGATCGTCGGGGTGACGAATGCGATCAATTTGTCCGACGGCCTCGACGGTCTGGCGGCCGGGATCTCGCTGCTCTCGCTCGTGGGGATCGCGTTGCTCGGGTATTCGTCAGGGGGTACGGATCTGATCGTG